>Ga0210059_1012379_pt1 | contig 12898 bp, 7 predicted proteins | sample Ectturendosymbi2_FD_188042 | JGI IMG/M metagenome (GOLD analysis project Ga0210059, IMG submission 188042) | Ecteinascidia turbinata endosymbiont from Florida, USA - Sample 2 (SPAdes) (version 2) | ecosystem: Host-associated > Tunicates > Ascidians > Unclassified | place: Key West, Florida...
CAAGAATCCGTTTACAAGTTGTCAGAATTGCTGTAACAAGAGCTACAACAGTAATTAGGCAAGCGGTTTAAAAATAATTCGCAGTTGAAATTCACAAGATGCTATTAATGACTTTCACAGACTTGTTAGTGCCTTCTACACTGATATCCTGTCAGTGTAAAAGCTGATGATTCCCGTATTTTGAAATGTGTCGAAATGCGTGGCGGCGCCTTTCGTTAATTGCATTCATAAATTGCAGTTATCATTAACTGCAGTCAGCCACTGACTGTAATTAATGATCTGTACGGTTTTGAAAATCTCTTCCGACAAACCAAAACTTACCCGTTGCTCAGTAAGCAAAAATTCTTTTTCTTGGCCGTACTCCTGCGAAAAGAGTTCGTAAGGATTAATTCCACATGAATTATGCAAATAGCTATACCTTCAGTTTACCAAAACCTGGTTCTTAATCAAATATTTATGAAGCTTTGAAAGCCTGCAATCGACAAACAAGTAATGCGGGTCAACGAGAAAAACGTGTCTGCTATGAACTGCCCTGGTCCACCATGAAAAATATACATGTGACGGGCCTATGGGTAAAAAAACTAGAGGAAAGAGACCAAAACTTTTTACAGCGCAATGTTCATGTTGCCCTTAAATGGCAACACAGAAGTATCCGTTTTCGTAGCTGATGAAAATCGCGGTGCCAAAAAATCGAACGGAGCTGAACAAACGAAATTCGATCCACTGGTTTGGCCCCTTGTTTTTCCTTACACCACACGCGAATTAAAATTCAGAAACGTAAACAGATGGAGCAAACAAGAAGTCGCATGTAGCACACAGTACTTCTTCGAAGAAAAGAAAGTCATCTCCATCATATAATAGCAGCATGCATTAACTTCCATACGTTGGAAGGTGCAGGCACGCCAGATATGGTGAAATGATGCAGAACTCTAAAGCTACGTTTTTTTCGGTCACAGACCGAATTTTTTTAATGACCGAAAAAGAATTAAGTCAATTCGGTCACATGTCCGAAAAGCAAGTGATTACAGCTACAGCGAGTTTTAACACTACTATGGGAAAAATGACCGAAATGTCTCAGCGAAAAATGCTGCTCCAAAGGCCTATGATGTTATAGAAAATTTTGACGGAAGTTCCTTTTTTTCATCGTTACGCAAGTGTCGTTGTTATCAGACGGGATTTCATAGTCGTTTCAGCTTTCAACTTTCAGGCGAAAATAGTTGTAACAGCACTATAAGATATGATATCAGGCCACGCGTGACATGCAGCCTAGTTTGACGAATCAATAGGTCAGAACAAAGAAATACTAAAATTAAGAATACACTGGACGCATCGCACTACCACATATGTTGGAAGGCATGCAGCATATGTGAAAACAACAAAACGACAACACAGCCATTGTCAACGTACGCTCTGTATGGTGAACGGGCTAGATACTTGCACCTAAGCAAGATAAGAGACTCCGTAAAACAACCTACACCAAAATGTGAAGTCTTGATCTAGACATTGTTTGCCTTTTAAAGGTTAGATAGTCACGAGTGGAAAAGCTCACCTGTTGGGGCTGCACGACGCGCTATACTTTACTAACAAGAAACAAACAAACAAGACAGTCATTAAAAGCTATCGATAAAACGAACGAAAAACTTTCAGAAAAAATACTCAAAACAGACAAAATCAAACTTAAAATCAAATCCATATCGCTACGTTGCCAGGACAAAAATTAATTGACTAAAGCGAATAGCAAATCAGTTCGGATTGATCCACCGCAAAAAAAACGTGAGAAGGTAAAAGTGGTCGTGGTAAACAACTAATAACAATAGACTTATTTCAACAGCAATGGATCAGAAGCTAACAACATACCCACCTTCAGTTTTCTTGTTTTAAATCTGGAGTAGCGTCTTCTATTGCATATGCGGCAAATAACAAAGATCACGAAAACTGTGGCGAGAATAGCAACCGACACCACAGCTGCCACCTGGGTTGTTCCATACTTTTTCTAACAATACAAGTAACGTTCTCACCAGTCGATCAAAAACATTTTCAGGCTATGTAGTCGGCATTGCAGGGAAAAGGGCGTGGGACGAAACAAACGAGAAACAAAGCGGCGGCTTAAAAACGGGGCCACCGTGATAGACATATTACGGTGGCCTCGCTTGACGGGGTACTGCAGGAAATTTCTCTAAAATTTCCAATTAAAAAGTACGTTGTTTGAATTTCACACATTAAATAATCAGCCACCAGTAATGTCATGCAGGAGAAATCCGGGTTTCGAAAACTGGTTTGATGGACAACACAAGAACCAGCGCTTGAGCAAGCCGACCGTTACTTTCGTACAAAGTGAATCATTGAAGCCGCTACGCTTTCTTAGGAAGTAGCCTCTGCCAGCATCAACGTTATAGAAGCATCAAACGCAATTAGCACCTCCACAAGTCATTGCCATGCGTCACAGCCTTGTGTAGCACCGATAATGTTTTCATTACACACATCGCACAGTCCACGTTTCAGACCTAAAACACGAAAAAACCAAAAGAAGGTCAAGCTTCAGTGACGCGTAGCAAAAGAACGTAGAACGTTCTAACCAGAACTTAGAACGGCACGCCGGGGAAGCCCCGTACGAGGATATGCCAAAAAATTTTAATTCTAGATGCATGTTTTGCAAGAAGGCTTTCACATGATGCAAGGAAATCGTTGCTTCAGCGCACACAGCAGCTCATCTTTTCCAATCAAAACAGCGACGGATGCGTTTCGCACATTCCTGTCGGAGACGGGTTATTAGATCACGATCCCAGGGTTTCTGGAATTGACCTCGGCGCTCCTAATTTACACTATGGCCCACTAATACCGAATTAAGCCAAACTTACATCAAACAAATTTTGACCATGCGTTATCAGATGACAAATTGCGTGAAGGTAAGCGTGAAATGTTTAGGCACAATATTTACCTTTCACGAAGAACTTTACGTGAAATTTTACGCAAAACCTTTTTCTTTAACCAAACAATTTTACGTGAAACTTTCCGCACAAATCCTTATCTTTTGAAAGCGAAATATTTGCCACAGTTACACGAGTAACTTGACTGACAGATTAGGATCTCCCATCGGGCCGAACCTACAAATTTAGTCCTGATATAGTTAACAGCAGAAGCGCGCATTTACTTTCGTGACTGAGGGTTATGTACGAAAGCTTCGCTTGCAAACCACAGTATGCTTCAAACTCATTTGTGCTTCAAGGCTCACAACTGACTCTGGGGATTTGGATATATATTTGCTGACCTTCCCGAGGAATGATTCGTTATCAAAGCATGCGGGTGGTATACACGCATGCTTTGCTTTCCATTGATTTCCAAAATAATAGGATGAAAACATGTTTTCGTTTCTGTAGTAATTTTACGGGTCAGGTCATGACACTTCCAGCTGGTGTTATTTAAGCCATCACCAAAACTCAGTCACGGGCCGATTTCGAAAAACTGCTTGGCAGTGGACGCGGGCAGCATCATGCCATTTGCAGATCTCAAATCTCCTGTACAAAATGAACGATAACAAACTTATCTTGAATTCCTTCGCAAAGCCGACTACATTCCTTACGTACCCACGAATGCGCAACTTATGCCAAAAAGTTGAAGGGTCAGATAGAACTGCTTAAAACAGGTGCAATAATAACGAAGGGTCAGATAGAACTGCTTGGCAGGTGCAATAATAACAATTATAATAAATTTCCAGTCTTCAGCCACATGGTACCGATGCAAAACACAAATGCCGCTCAAGAAATCAAAAATTGCATGAAACAATGTTTCAAGACGAAACTGCGCCGGAGCATGATTTTGAAACAGTTTTCACCTTTCTTGCGCAAACGTGATTGAGAAATATTTCACAAGTATGAACAACAATCAACAACAAAAGATGCAAAAGTTGTGCTTACCACAGTATTGTCCCAATACGTCCTGGCCTTATCCCAAAAATCTGCGGAAAAATTCAACTCAAGTATCGACAGACAGACTTTCACAAATCAATATGTAAACAGAATTTAAACTGTAGCAGACCTGAAGGACTTTTACTTTTCTAATAACCCCGCCGGCGTGTCCCTAAATCAGTGATTCCTGTCCGTTTTCTCGAACGCAATGACTTTTCAACAAAACCGACGAGGTTTATTATGTTGCTAGTGATGGACGACACTCGCTTAGTTTTGAACTTGTTACAAATGAGACGCAAATTATCTTGATACACAAACGTACCCCGCAGTTGGTGTCATTTTATGCCCAATCATATTACTTTGATTTTTGCCGGTTAGCTGCGAGGACCACTTGGAACTAAGCACAAGACTCACCAGGGTATTACAGCCTAATTGACGAAAACATTTTTCTAGACCAAGGTTTTCCCAACCTGACTAGAGTCGTCCACGGACCACTGGGGTCTGGGGCGACAGACAGGGGTCCGTGAAGACATGAAAAGATTAAAAAGTCGAGCATATACATTTTAGAGCAGGTACACTGTCACATAATTGGCGCAGTGATTCGTAATCGGAATGATTTCGCAAGCTTTTGCAATCGCAAATCTTAGTTGTTGCATCACCCCAAAAGTTGCTGTCACAAAAAGAATTTGATGCGACATAACGTTGTTGACCGAGAAAAAACAGATTCACGAATGGGGATTCCCGCAGTTTGGGAAAACCTGCTCTAGACACGCACAGAGACGCCTTTCTGAGAACAGATCGGCAAAACTTTATACATGGCTTCTGTTGTGCTCCAACTCCACATTTGGAGGGGTCATCAGACACACGCAAACATGCACAAATTACAGTCCGCGAAGCCACGTAGACCCAGTTAAGACTTTGTTCAACTCGCTAAACTCGCCCAATTATGCTAACGAAACAAATTCATTTTATACATCTCGATTACATTACTGTAATTTGCACAAACGAGCCATTTGCTCCCAATCTGGCCTCCCAGTCCACTGTTAAATTTTAGAATCTAACGCGCACCATGGTTTTAAAAGTTTTCTCACCCCTGGTAAAACTTAGACGTTTTCTAAGCAAATGCAAAATTTCATTTGAAAGTCACCAAAAGTATGAGCAGCTGCAGCATTGCTAAAAACCAATTACATAAAGTTTGGCATAAAAGAGGCGCATACTTCATTTTTCTAAAGATTTAGATGTCTTACTTCCTGTCTTCGACGAATTTTTAGTGGTCATGGGAACACTTGGCGTGGAGGATTTGCTGGCTTCAGTTTTGGTTGTAGTTTCCTTGGTTGCAGTTTTTTTGGTTGTAGTTTTTTTGGTTGCGGTTGTAGTTGTTTTGGTTGCGGTTGTAGTTGTTGTTGTTGTCGCTTTTGTAGAAGTCGTGGTAGTGGAAGTGGTTGATGACTTGGTAGGAGCAGCTGCCAGAGGAGGTCTTTTTCTTTACAAAAAAAGAGTTCGTTTTAAAATCCAAAAGGGGTTGGGTGATACACGACGAAAAAATGCAGATCCAACCTTGCTGGAAGCACATCCATACAAGCAAGGGTGAATCATGTTAAAAACCTATTCATTGAGTTGTGTGAATTGCGCTTTTCTATAACAGTACAGTTAAAGACTAGCAGTTTGAAAAAAACAAGTATAAAGACTTCCATGCATTAACAGGAGTGAAATAAAATGCAAACTTCTAGACGCTCTGATCCTTCAGAACTGCAAGCATTATATGAATTAATTACTTGAGCAACACAAAATGGCCAGGCACAACGAACCTGTTTTTTCCTCCTTCATCAGAGACAGTGGTAACTGAGCTCGTTGAAGCAGTTTCTAAAGTTGTAGATATAAACTGAGGAAGAATGGTAGATTCGGTTGCAGTCACTGTGTGAGAAGTGCTTTGATCAATGAAGTATGGGGCAGTAGAAGTTTCATACAACAGCAGATGGGACGGTTGATCACTATAACCAGCAGTTGCAGAAGTTGTCTGATCATTCAACAAAGTTGAAAGATGTGTTTCGGTAGCAGTTGCAGGATTAGGAGTTAAGGTAGGCGGAAACTGTGCAACAGTTCCTTTCACTGAAGAAACAACAGTAGAAGGAATTGACGTGTTTTGTAGTGACACTTTAAATGTATCACTGACATTAGAATTTGACAAAGATCCAACTGTCGTTGGTAACACTTGTGCATTTCCTGACGCAAATGTTGTCACCTTCATAGTATTGTTCATGTCATCAGCTTTTCCATGGCCTGCTACGTTTACACTATCATTCTGAACACTGTGCTGTATTGTAGTGGCATTTTCCACACTCTGCCCAGCAACAAATTCAGCATTATATGTTGCAACTGAACTTGAAGGAGTTGACACTTGTTCAGATTGAGGCAACATAGTAGTCGAAATATTAAGACTACCTGCCAACCCTACGTGCACTGGTGACTTATTATCACTGTCCGTATATGAGCTGTTCAGTGTTGAGTTAGATGAGAAAGTAAACGAACCATTCTTCTTTGATGTATCTTGAGATTTTTTCTTATTCTTTTGGTCTTCATCAGAAGTATCTTCATTGACATTGGTTTGAACTGAATCAGTATGTGTATCAGCATTACTGATACTTGGAGGGTTGAGAGAACTTGGGATAGGGTTGTCTGGCTTGTTTACATTTTTCAGCATGCCATCAGAGTTTTGGTTGCTTTGTTTATCTTGAACTTTATTAGGATCAGTAACAGGAACTTCAATGCTGTCTACTGAAGTAACTATGCTATTTTGACTGACATGTGGAGTACTAGTTGGTGCACCCAAACATAAAATTGCTGTCATGAGCAGGAAAAGCAATAGGGCAATGCACTGATCCATAACCTGTTGACCCAAAACCCTAATGCTTAAGTCACATGGATTCTTAGAAAAATAATTCAGAAATACAATTGCTCTTGATTATTCGATGCAAACTTCCAAGGAGAGAGTAGGTTATGTGACACTACAATACATGTAACAACAGCTATAATGTAAAATATATAACAATAAGCAATATTATGCAGTGTAACAATTTTAATAAACAATATGGGAAACAAAGGGGTCGATGAACACACGCCACACAGAAAGTCAAGGCTGGACAAAACCAAGAAACACTGGTACTTTGAAGGTGTGTAACTACCTTGTTTTGCTCAATTGCTAACAGACATTATGTTGCACAGATGGCACAAGAGAGCTTAGCTTGGTTTCTGAAACTCAGATGCAAATATATTGTCGCAAAATTGGCTTCAACATCATCATGAAGTGGAATAAAAATTGTTCAACACAAAATTGACAAAAAATAAGTGACATCTAAGTGCCATGGTATGATGGTCGGAAATGGCATCCTGGCACTTTGTTGCTACCATCCTATCAATACCAAATATTCTGGAATCACCACGACGAGTTTACTGCCTGGTTGCAGTTGAAATGAAAACTGGGTGTATAATGCTTGGAAGCCAATATTTATTCACAACAAACTAAACACTGCTACCATGGAATTTTATCACCAATGTGTCTTTAGTGCTGATTTACCACCAGTTTGTCCTTGTGTTTGTAGTTTGCAAAGTACTGTGCCTACAGCACTTAAATATGACTGTTACATGTTGTTACACATATGGTGGTTAATGAAATTATGAAATTGAAAGATAAAAACAAAAAGGCACAAGATATTTCAAGCTCAAAAAAGCAAAGCATGGCATATATTAGTCTCTTACATGCACATGAGGCACTGCCTGAGCCAAAAATAAAAAACATGATGGCTGCTACAATGTTAAGGATTATCAAAGGTATTCACAATTTTTGCATGATCTTTTGCATCAAGAGCATATTTCCTTCCAGTGGCAGTAGTTGTAGTCTAAGTTTTGTTTCAGTCATAGACTAAATTTTTTTATATGACCAAAAACAAACCAAGTCAATTCAGTCATAATGTCCGAAAATATAGACTAGTGAAATCTCCTACGGGTGAGTTTTAAACCTATTATGAGACCAATGACTGAAACATTTCAGTGAAAAAAAAACAGGCGTAGTCATCACTTTGCATAACATTTGTTGGAATAGAACCTAGCAAATGTCATCTTTTCATAGACTAAAACATGTATATATGTGATGGTCCTGATGGACACATGAATTTGACTTGCGCATCTTGCTGTGAGTGGTCTAAATTTAACATCAGTCCAATCAACCAGTTTCCATCATATTAGCACTGACTCGTGTTTTTTAATTCTGTCTTCACCTTTTCTTTTATATCCTAATGACTTTTATGGCAGTATTTCAAAAAGAAAATAAGTATGTCCAGGCCTCATGTGCCCCAGATTTAGACTATCCTGATCTGCAACAAAAAAATTGATGAAACTCCAGCCATCACAGACGTAAATCAAGACTGTGGAACAGGAACCCAAATTTCGAGCGCTGCCTACAGACATCCAAACGTTTTAGGCTCTAGCTCCAAGATCTAAAATTGTTTGGCTCCAGCATCAAACAGTCTTAGATTCAGGATGCAGCTCCAGCCATAATGATCGAAAATTACTTTTGGCTCAAGTTACCTGGCCCTGGGTCCCAACCACTAGACAGAATTTAGTGGAAACTAAGCTAAAATCAGAGTCTTTCAAGCCTTTGACTGGCTTTCTAGTATCTCTGGTTCAAAAGTTATAGCAAATGACCAAATTTTGGTAAACAAACTTTTTGGATAATTTTTATCCAAATTTAGGTTTTAAAACTTGCTTTAAATCAACTAACCGTGATCAAGGTGGCATTGAAATGACAAAGCACTAAAGCAAGAATGTCTTAAAGCATTTTGGTTGAACTACTACATACATTTTTGGTGTTATTAAACGCAAAGTTGAGACTTAGCCTAGTTTGACAAGTGAAGTAGGGCATCCGAGGACTTGTCCTACCACTACGCATTGTCAGGCCTCAATTCTATTCAGGTTCAAAAGTTGTGATGTAAGTTAGTAAAAATATTAGACTAATTAGCTAATTAGTTAATTAATTAATTTGTTTATTTTAGATCATAACTTTTGAACCAGAAACGCTAGAAAGTCGATCAAAGGCTCAAAAGACTCTGACTCAAGCCTAGTTTCCAATGAAAACTTCAGCGAAACACTTTGGCCTACCGGTTGGGCCCTAGGCCAAGCAACATGAGCCAAAATGACCCCAAAACTACTTCATTTATGATGTCAGTCACAAAAAATCCGCACCCCCAACCAAAAAATTTTTTTCAAGTGCAATCTACTAGACTGGCCGATCCGTTTGAGCCCTTGAACAGCTCTCTGACGCAATCGGCAGAGGAGCTAGGGCGTTGGTAAGGCAACCGAAAACTGCTGTTTTTTAGGCCGAAATCGAAGTACGAATACATCGTAGACCGGTTCTCAAAGTGTTAATAGGGAATCTCTCAGATGGTAAAGCTATAAATGAAAATGATATACCAACTAAGATCATTAAGTTAGCCAAGTTTGTTCTAGCGCCAATTCTTACACGTATTTTTAATAAGTGCATTAATGAAGGTTTTTATCCTGATTGTCTAAAAGCGACCGAAGTTATACTTATCTACAAATCTGGAGAACAAAGTATTTGCTCAAATTATCGGCCGATATCTATTTTGCCACAGTTCAATAAAATTTTTGAAAGGATTCTATATGACAGAGTGTACTTTTATTGACAGGAATATAAGTTATTATCCAAATTTCAATTTGGTTTAAGGCCTAGATCTTCAACTTCATATGCAGTTGAGAGTATTTACTCCAATCTATTGAGTAATGCTGATAATGGGTTATATTCTTGCTCCATATTTCTTGATTTGTCTATACCATTTGACACGGTAAATCATAACATACTATTTGACAAATTTTATCATAACTTTGGCATTAGAGGAATTCCCTTAAAATTATTTCGTAGTTATATACCCAATCGCAAGCTATTTGTAAAGATGGAAAATGTGCAATCTGGTTTAGTTGACATTTCAAATGGCAGGCCTCAAAGGTCTGTTCTGGGACCGCTATTGTTTATCATGAACTTTAATGATTTATCAAAATCCTCTGCATTTTATACTGTACTATATGCTGATGATACTTATCTTTGTCTATCTCATAAAAATCTTGACAATTTGCAGCATATGGTGAATGTAGAACTAATTAAAGTAGACAACTCGTTGTGCTCAAATAAATCGTCCTTAAATTACTCCAAATCAACATTTATGCTTACAAAATCTTTGAAAAATAATAGCAACCTATCGGAAACTTGTTCGTTCCAAATAAAAATTAATGACAGCTGCTTTCAAAGAACAACATGTGCAAAATACTTGGGGATTTTGATAGACAGCTCATTAGATTAGTCATCTCACGTGCAATACATAAAATCAAAACTAGTTAGGGCATCATATTTATTCTATAAAATTCGAAATGTGGTATCAATTGACGTTTTAAAAATGTTATATTTTAGTCTTGTGCATTCTCATCTAAATTAATGCATTGTTTCATGGAGCACAGCTACTAATTCTGTTTTGCAACCACTAGAAGTAGTGCACAATAATATTCTACGAACTATTACAAATAAAAACTATAGATGTCATATTACACCTCTGTATAAATCTCTCAATATTCTGCAACTTCACGATATTTATAAATTAGAATTAGCTAAACTGATGCATAAATTTCACCATGAAATGTTGCCAACATCATTTAAAGATTTGTTTCAGAAAATGGCTGAAGTTCATTGTCATAATACAAGATATGCACCCAACCAAAACTATTTTATACAACAAGTTTCAACAAACTCTGGCAAAGAAACAATTTCTTATCGAGGAGCTATCTTCGGAAAAATGTAGATCAACAATTCAAAGATAAATCCCATAACGCCTTTAGTAATCAATACCAATCATTTTTGTTGTTGCAATATGGATGAATGTCTGAAATAACTATACTACTGGATACATCTACATCTACAGACTGGATACATCTAGTTAAATTTTCATTAAAAATAATATCGCTTCATCTGTCTTATCGTTTACGCATACGTTTGGCAAGCGTTTCGGATCGCTCATATGGTTTATAACGTGGCGCTTGGCATTTTGTTCAGGCAACTGAAATATTTCCATGATCCTTATCTCAGGTCCGTTTCACTGTTTAACGCAATTGTGTCTTCGTTTACACTTTTGGCAATCACTGAGATGTTTCATTGTGCGGGGGCACTTCGAATCGATAACCGCAAAGTTTTTCAGTGTCCTGGCTACAAGGTTTCACTTGTTTTCTTTTTTTGTTTTATGAATAAGTACAACTCTATATCGTTAAAATGCTTGTTTCTATCCACGTTGCCGATAGCTTCGTCTCGTGTATGTTGGGGCGTGTATAATTGCCTCAAGTATGATAAATTCGCAAGTGTCTTTGTTTTATGTGTGCTAGCCATGTCTGGTGGGCCTTGCGGCTGAAATCAATCAAACTGTCAAGCCCACCTGCATTTCAAAATTTAATGTTTCATTGTTAGCGTTTCAGCTGGAAAAATGTTTTTCTCCTAGTTTTCAAGTTGGTAAAATGAAATTTCACCACTGTTGGCCTACCTGGAAAATCTATTTGCCATCCATGGCTGCATAGCTTTTTCAAGATCTGGATAGTGACTCACTTTTCTCACCCATATATATATATATGCTCATACTACCTCTTCACCTGTATATTTCCCAATTTATGCATTGCTTCCCTGTTAATTGTATCTGTTATCTTTTGTTTTTCTAGTATTTTTATTACTGTATCTATAGTAGCGCAGGTAACAGGCCTACTGCAGAAACATAACCATGTAACAAATGTTTTATCATAACATTAACAGGCATAGTCATCACACTGCAATGCCCAGATCTACACTGTATTCAACCTTTTGTAGCTTGTTGCTTCTAATACATACTGCTGCTTCTATACTACCAAACGTGCTGTGCTCCAAGTCTAAGCAGAACCCCCAGTCCAGTGGTGTACAGATGTGGAAGTTTTACAATCCTGTTGAAATCTCAAATGTTCTCATAAGCTTCATATTCAATTCATAGGCCTACCTAAAAATGTAAAATTATGCACTCCGATATCCAATCCACAACCACCCACTCAGTTGTGCATTAGCCAACATATCCAGTAGTGTCTATTTTGCCTCATGAGGCAAAAGCTGTGATGTGATTATTTCGCCTTTAATCAGACATGATTGGTTGAAGTAGTCACATGATAAGTACGATACATGAAGAGACAAGAGCTAGGCTTTAGGATCAGGGGTTACGATTTAGCATACAACTCACGCAAACTAGACAAGAAGCCAGTAACAGCTTGGCAGCATTGAAACCATGACAACACTCATCCATTGGACTAAGCTGTTAAAGATGCAGTGATCAACTAAGCAGGTCATGCGTTTCGAACCTACCATGTGACCATTTCAACCAATCGTGTTTAGCTAAAGGCAAAATAACTCTATCAACGCTTTCCGTTTGGCCCCATGAGACAAAATAGACACTGCCAATATCATTTTGTCTTGAATGCCTTGCCTGCACATTGCCCACCACAATCAGTTCACGATAGAGCTTCAGCTTGACAAAAAGCCCAGAATTCTTTTTCTGTATGGCAGCGGCTGTTATGTAGTTCTGCACCATTCTCATATGCTCTAATGGAGATGTTTAAATCAAATTATAACCCACAACTAGCCTAAATTTGAGTACCTGCAGGACTTCAAGCAATACAAGCAGCTAATTTAACACTGACGAAGCGAGCATTGTAATGTTATGACCAATGACATCATTTCATAAAGCAGTGCAATGAATGTGCACCTGAATCCCTTAATTTTTTTATGAAACTCTTTCCAAACTGAATTCCTAACACTTAACAAACAACCTTGCCACTTTTTGTGAAACCCAGCACTTCACAAGTTTGGTGAATTTGAACCTACAACAGCAAGGCCAAGATGTCAATACATTTTTATCATGCTTACTAGT
>Ga0210059_1012380_pt1 | contig 12897 bp, 5 predicted proteins | sample Ectturendosymbi2_FD_188042 | JGI IMG/M metagenome (GOLD analysis project Ga0210059, IMG submission 188042) | Ecteinascidia turbinata endosymbiont from Florida, USA - Sample 2 (SPAdes) (version 2) | ecosystem: Host-associated > Tunicates > Ascidians > Unclassified | place: Key West, Florida...
TGAAATAAAAACGAGTAGAAAAATTAAAATAAAGTTCTATTCAATGCAGTGAGGTACCTTCTGGTGCACGCAACTCAACACTTTCTCGCAGTTAACAAAGACATCTTCGGAAGTCTTTGTGCCACTTTCAACAACCTACTTACGTGAAAGCAGTTTCTCAACTCGCTTGCACATCAAAACTAAGGCCAGAAATCTATAAGAGCTCGATGATGACATGCAAGTGGCTATCTCAAACGAAGGGCTATGCTACAGCATGATTACTGAAAAACAACAAAAAAAAACATTATCTTTGTCTGATTTTTGGTGTACTTTGTCAGTACATCGTATCGTTATATTCGTTGCGATGAAATTGTGTTACTACCAATTACTCTTGATTGCAGACAAGGGGTACGAGAAAATTTATGAAAGGTCAGGGGGTACGAGCGCGTATAAAGATGAAAAACCACTGCTCTAATGTCACTGTCGTCCTGTCCATTTCTGTGATTTTCCTGCATTCTGTCTGCAATAGCCTGCGGTAGCAGTTCAGACGGCAACCCAACCTACACCGGTTTGCACGGTTAATTGCCAAAAGAAATGCTCATCCAGATGACGTTTAGGACGACTGAAGATGCTAAGTATGACTAAATAAGGAAGAGGGAAAACGGAGAGATAGTGAGTGTTGTTAAGGCACAAGTAACAAATTGCTCTTATATGAACTTCCTTGAAGGAATTGTCATAACAAGATTCACTGCTAGAGTTATTGTAAACTGAGAAGTTCTACGTTAGTTCTTTTCGTAGTTATTGCAATTTTCAAAATACCGGTTTCTGCTAAATTAGCAGTAAAATACCGGCCATCTGGTAACCCTAGTACGGAACCCAACAAAAATGAGACCAGAGATCAACAACCACACATTCCACTTCAGCAGACACACCAGTTCTTAGTCAGATACTTCTCGTTTGAAGCCGAGAAGTATACGAATTTACTAAAATATGATTGTTTTTTCTCTCATGTTTTGTAACCTGAAAAAAAACAATTGTTACGCAAATGCTTTAATGCAGGGGTCTCAATGCGTTTTGGAAATTTTCATATAATCAAGATTTAAGTTACTTTGTTGATTTACCGGTGATTAAAAGCTCTCGGCCAGAGGGTGAACATGTTCCTTTTGAAAGAACGGAGAGACGGCTAGAAATGATTACCTGAACTCACGATACATTTCGCAGGAAAAAAGATGTAAAAGCTGCTTCTAGTAAGGCTCAAATACCGCCATTGTTGCGTCAGCGTCATGTGGCCCTTGGGGTTACTTTATCGGTCCCAATTTGGTCCTCGGATCAAACTGAGTTTGAAACCCCTGCTTTAATGCATCCTATTTCAATGATCATATTTGACAATAAGCAACTTCAAGGCGCATTTCCTACATAAAACCGAGCTACACACTTTCACTCCCTGAATAATGAAAAGCTGTCCTCTGTTTCTCGCCTCGAAAGTTTTGAAACAATTCAAAACGCTGCAAATCTGCTATTAAGCAGACGTGCCAACTTTACTTAAGTGTACAAATCAACATTTCAAGTCACAAACAATTGAAAAAAATCAGAAACAACTCGTGGGTTGAAATGCAGACACACAACTACAAAAAGTACGTGAAGCTATTAAGTTCCAAATTACTTCACATCAGGGGCAGATCCAGCCAGCAAGTTTAAGGTGGGCGATTTCAGAAATATTTCGTAGTCAAGCCTCAATACCGGTTCACCACTGTAAGAGAGATGAAGTATACTTCACAACACTGCTGTGACAAAACAATGGACGACAAAATGGCCTCGTATCGCGAATGTTGTTTTCCGAATTGTACAAAATCATGGTGAATAAGGTTACTATCGTAGGCTTTAGGGGAAGCAATCGCCCCTCTGAATCCGCCCCTATTTCTCATCAAGTCCTTTCAAACACTAACGCTTTACATCAGATTAGCCTTTTCCCTTCATGGCGCTTCACAACTCAATGAAAGGAAACAAAGTTGGAAGCACTGAAATATGATATCCACGCTTGCAACAGTGGTGAGCTGCATGAAGGTGGATTACTAATTCCGACATACAAACGTACGGACTGCACATTGAGAGCATGTACAATGCTAAAGCGTGGCAGTAGCGAACAAACATAGTAAACATGCGGTTGATTAGACATGAATTTGTGGGGACGAGACAGTACGAAAACTACTTCGATCTCAAACAACACAATGCTAGAACTGCCACACAAAAACTGTGGTTTTCGATCACTCATTACAATATGCTCGCAGTAACATGTATCGCGTGAACGACGAGTCAGAAGTGACAAGGACTTTAAAAATGAGTCATAAAAGTACAACACTGGAATATCGCATTCTTGTACTAAGTATTGTTAGTTTTAGTAACTTTTAACAGAAGCCTGGTTTCTGATGAAGCGACTGTATATATGACAGACTGCCAAGGGCGGTGGGGATCACATCACCATCATGAGCATTCACTTCAATTCATGTGATGTCTACACACTGCACAGCGCTCGATTTCAAACGCACTGGATGCGGAAGAATGATACGTAACTTCACCCGTTTGCTGAATCAAAACCTCAAGAACTAGAAAAATGAGTAAGAAGAATAACAACCACACGCATGTGTCATGACCGAAACTCCTGTAAAACGTGGCCGTGCTTACACCTGACCTTGATCCCCGCAGCTCATTCACCAACGACACGCGTTTCTATGAAAGGGCTTTGCTTTGCAAACAACGACGTCTCCTGTTGTAATCACGCCCAGACAAAGCAAAATGCCGATATTCACAGTAAAGTAAACGGACAGCAAGCAGATCCGTTCTCTGTGTGATGAGCTTGCTAGGAGCAAGTAACTTCTTTCAATAAGATTTTAAATCTTAAATCGTCCCAACGTGAAATGAAACAAGAACTTTAAGTAGCGAATGGGAACGTGATGACGCTTCCCATAAAATCATGTTCGTAGGCTGCGCTTGTAAGCATCACAGTATGATGCAACATAAGAAGTCAAGACAGTAAAAAATTAAGTTAATGATGTTATTGGCCAACTATCTCGGTGTAAATACCACGTTTATACCGAGATATGAGAATTTAAAAATGGCATGCTGGAACTTAATGTGTCGGATCGGATTTAGATGTAAAAATGCATCAACTACTAAACTTTCTGTTTCATTCATCGACGTTTCCATAGAAATTAAAGGCTAAACGCGCAAGAATCTGCACAAAAAGACTTTATAGCCGCATAAGCTGAACACGGGAGAAAATCCCCAAAAGTGCATCACACGTTTCGTCTAATTCAACCGACAGTCACAACCAGCGTTGTAGTCGGATAAGTTGGGTTACTTGTTCCTCAAATTGTCTTTCTTGGGGGGATGGAGTTTATTGTGTTGTGAAATGATATTTCCAACAGGAAACTCTCTCTAGTTCTATACATTGTCGGCAGCAAGGTGCGTCTACGTCTTATAAATAAATCGTCCACCCATTTCATAGAACATTAACACTGGACCTTTGGTTCCTGTTTGTGGAGCTATGTACCCATCTGCCGCTATGCTACCACTGGAAACACATCAGTTAAAACAACGCAATGCGGAGTTTATAATTAAAAAATTTATATTATCTACAATTTTTAATAGTTAACATTTAAATAAGCAGTTTCAAAGCCGTATGTTCATATGCACACAGCACGAAAGACACAGTGTATGGATTTTCTCCTTCCGATAAACACAAACACGACCACACTCAAAAACAGACACGTGGCATATAGATGTAGCCAAGGAATGGACAACGTTACGGCACAAACAATTCTGAAAGTAAGTAATATTCACTTGAGTAGGATCGAGTGCCTTGACCTCTGAAGTACAACCTTGACAAGCAACCGTCAGCGCCGTGCTAACTACTGTTGCAAAGGTTTGCGGCGTGAGGCAGTTGATGTGATGAATAACAAACTACAGTGCATCAGTGAATTTTGAAACCAAGACATAAGCTAACAAATGCCCTGGTGGCAACAGCGAAGTAAAAATATCATTAACTATCGAGCACCTCAGAGTTGTGAACTTCGTAACAAACAGAAACTCTTCTACTAATAATGAAACAGGGGACAACAGAAAATGAATAAACACAAACATTAGAGTAAACTAACTATTACGCAGTGAGATTCACCCTGGCACTGATTTGTTGCTACAAGAGTACCTTTAGGTGAAAAAAAATTGACTCAATTCGACAAAATTCCTCAGGGGATCCACAGCAGGAACTGTTGCCAAGTAATTTTTGGGATAATGCAAAAAATGAATTTGCAGAAAGGTGTTGACAACCACTGTTAATCATCTTGGACTTTTATCACCCTGTTGGATACTCCATGCTGGTTTTAATATTCTTACTTAATTATCTTGCCCTAACATTTTTCAAACAGATGCACGGGCTGTTTGCATTGACCTCTAACGCACTACACAACTCCAATAACAAGAGGTATTAACATAGTAACTTCACAACAAACCCATTTATAGTTCAGCTAATTGGATGCAGTACCTGTTAACGGCTTAGAACGAATATAACTATTTCATAAATTTTACTATCCACCTCATCCAACAGTTGTCAAACAATGGGCCATGGTCCAGTAGCAGGTCAGAAAAATTTCAGTGTCACATTTCAGCTATTTTTAAAGAATCATGTACTGTGCAGCTTTCTGGATGCAAACCTTTCCATATTTGGGGTTTGTTTGCAATTTGTTATAGCCCAGTGGTTCTTAACCTTTTCTCTACCGCATCTCTCTTAGATAATTTGCCCCTACTTAAAACCCTTAACTTTAAATAAGTTGTAAAATATTTCTTGGTAAATTTATTCATCACACACAAGTGAGATACTTGAGCGCATAAGGACTTGCGCCTCCCAAGGGAGCCGTGCCACCCTGGTTAAGAACCAGTGTTATAGCAAAATGAAATTTATATATGTACATCAGCCACCTATTTGTTACAAAGTTTATTCAAGACAAACTCAGTTTTATTATGTGTAATATCAAAACATATGCAAAATTTAAATATTATTGCCCAAATTAGAAGCAAAATGCCACAACGAAGTCAAAAGCCATGAGCACAACATTTGCTGTTCTCTGTCATCAACAGACCCCAATTTACAAATCTTGCAGCTAAAATTCTGGAACAGCCATCTCATTCAAAGATAAGAAATCGGTTTTCATTAAGCTTGCTTTGTTCTTTCGTCTTGAGTGGTCTGCAGCGCCCATCTCCACTTGCTTGCACCATGGGCCACACAGCTTACCTTCACACTGAATGCTGCACTAGTGGCGAGTCAATGGCAGCACTGCACATGAACCTTTTCCTTGCACGTACCCATTTACACCAAGCACGAGGCTGGACAGGGTGAAAGCAGTTTTTCAACTAGCTTTGATAGGGTGTGCTTAACCCAATGTTGCCAATAAACCAAGTTGAAATATGAGTATTACAGTAATTTGGTTGAAAATGAAACTTACAGCAGCACTTGTTTTACATTTTGTAGATTTAATTAATTGCTTTTTATACCCCTACAGTTGTTCAATTTTTACATGCCGGGAACTGCTTTTAAGCAAGCATGTAGGTCATAAATAAAAAAAGATTGAAAATTTCTGACCTAACCCACCTACAAGCATTCCCCAAACTTTTTTCTGATGTGACCAAGATTGCTTTTTGATCAAAATAATGTAGCCTTGCATCTATTTACCGATGGTTAAGTAGTTACGTGTTGTCAGGAAATAAGAATTTCCCCTTGAATCAACATAGCATACTTGCCAAATTACATGTGAAACAGTGCAAACATCTGAAAAAACTGCACAAAAATGATCTTCGTGATGTCATTACAACTGCTGTGTCACCCACTTTGATATATTATCAGACTACAGAAGGCAAGCAATCCAAAAGTCGATCCAACTTCATGGCAAGCTCTAGTTTACCCGAAATATGCAGTTTGTTGCTAGCATAAGCATTATATGGAGTGAGTTCCTGTGACATTAGCAGCTGTAAATCTTTTTGTGTTAAACTTATCTTGACGTCAGGCTCACCGCCTGGAAACTGACCTTTGGCACATCTTCCGGGTTTGTTCTTCAAATCCACATAAAACAACCAACTTTCAGGTCCAGAAATATTAAATTCATAAATTACACCGACTTCTTCAACAAGCTTTTCATTAACCGCAGTGCACACCTGCTGGAAAAGACAGTCCATGGATATAACTGATGGCTCCAAAACCGGGAATGTAGCTTTGTTCTCATTGTTATCCTGTGCTGCAAAATTTTGTTGAAGCAATTGCTGCCCAACCTGAACAAGTTGTCCCAATGTGCTCATTGATGGAGTTTGGGGAACACCATACATCGGCATGAACATGCTATGTTTTTCAGGTGGTGCTACTATTAAGGTTAATTCAGACAGCTCCATTCTGTCCAACTCCACTCCCCATTCATGGGTTTGCAAATTAACTTCAGCTTGAATGTCCAAACTATATTCCAGCTTTTTTGTTTTAATATCATGGAAACTTCGTTTGCTTAAAAGATTTGCCATTGAAGCTTTAGATGCATCTCGGACAGCTTGATTAACATTTTGTGAGGTCAGAGTCATTTGCAGGGGATTGCGCACTCGAAAGTGAACAATTGCTCCAACAGATATAATGCAGCCATCTGTAGTGCGTATGTTAGTAGGAGGAACATGAAAAGCCTTTGTGCGCATATCCACTCTCCAGTATTTATCAACACAAGGGAGTATGAAAACAATGCCTGGTCCTTTTAAGGGACGCAAACGGCCGTTGCGGTAAACCACCATGCGCTCATACTGATGGATCAATTTGAATGCAAAATAAGCAGAAACTGGCAAAGTGCAGACAAACAGAAGAAATGATAAACATGTGAGTGAAGCTGATATAATAATGTCAATCTTGGATTGAGAACTGCTTACTTCGTAACTGTTAAGAGTTTCATACACAATTTCATCAAAACTTTTCTTCTGCCCATTATATGTGAACTTCGATCTGAAGTCCAAAGGCTGGTTGAGTTGGTTGAGTCGTGTATACTTCATGCTGCGAAGACAACTCAGAAGAACAATTAAAAACAAAGCCTCTGTTAAACAACATGAACAAAGCTATTAATCACTTCCACATAAAGTTACTGGACTTCAACACTAACAAAATTCTTTAACAGCACAAAACCACTTATTCTTGTAACAAAACAAAATATGAAGCAAAATTAAAATCACCACAGTATGGAAAGTGATTTTTACTACAGCTTGTCAGTAATTCACAAAAAATTTATGTGCAATCAATAACTAACAAAAAATTCCAATGAATAATTTTCCAAGTGGTTATTACTCTTAAAACATTCACTTGGATGTGTAATTTATGAATTCATTCTTTTTCAATCAATTCATTGGTTTTGAACTATGATTAATGCAGTTCAGCATGTTTCAAAAAACTTTGGTACCATTCTTAAAAATTCTTTTAGTAAGTTAAAGCAAAGAACTTACAAATTTAGAGTTAACATGCAAAAATTTTAAAGTATTTGGTGGCACTCCCAAAACACTAAATTTTTATTTGTAATGTACGTGACAACAATGATCTTGAACCATTAACAACAAATTTATTCTGCAATCAAATGCTTTCATAAATGCACAATGTCATGCAAAAATACTACTACCTTGTTCACTTTTCATGGAATAACCCTCTAAAAAATTAAGGGATTACGTTGTTGGAAATTAAAAAAACACTGGATCTACTGCTTTAAATACAAATTATTATTTTCTAGCTACTTGTTGTAAATCTCACAACAAACCTCTCATAGAAAAAAACCTTACATTTAATGAAATATAGACGACAGCACACTAAAAAGTGAAAAACAATGACAATCCACCACAAACCATCTAATGCAGGGGTGTGCAACAATTTTTGTCGGTGGGCCATATAACCAACTTCAGACATCTAGCTGGGCCACACGAAAATTTTAGTTTTTTAACATAAACTTTCGGATTAGGATTTTCATGCATGGTGGGGAAAATCAGAGTGTTGGCAAGGGCCACACTAAATGGATTGGCGGGCCGGGTTGTGGCTCCCGTGCCGCCTGTTGCACACCCCTGATCTAATGTGACTCTGTTGCTGCACAAACTGTTTCAGACCCAGATTTCACACGATCAAACTGATCAGCCAGAACTTTTTTAAAGTATAAAGAGGTATACTGACCAAAGCCAATACATTTTAATTTCATTAATATAACCTTCAGGAACATCCACAGCATTATTTTGATCTGTAGCATTCTTCAAAAATATTCTTGACTGCTTTTCGAAATTTTTTAACCACAATACATTGTGGAAAGTGTGGATTGCTTATATTGTACTTCCAGTATGGAAAGTGTGAAAAGGATATTCACACAAATTTTTTAACTTTATGGTGTCATGCCTCACGAAATGTTTTTAACTCATCACCATGCTTTGTAAAAACAATTAGTTTCTACTAAATTTATCTACAGCCAGGTAATTTTAACTTTGCAGTTACCAGAATTACATCTTAGTGTGATGGGAAAAATGCAATGGCAAATACTAGTGATGGACTCTCAAAACTTGGTCTTAATCTCGAGGCTTGCCTCGAGACCCATTTTTGCGAGTCTTGATCTCAAAAGCTACAGGTCTCAGTCACAAGCCTTGCTTTGAGACTTAAATACTGCAACAGTATGGTTCTGTATCTGCAGGTAAGAAACAACCGAAGCAGATAGGAAAAAAGTCAGAAATTTCAACTTTGTGGCGATGACATTTCTGAAGTCTTTCAAGTCTCAGATTTTTTGATAAAGTTTCAGTATTGGTCTTGAAATTTGGGTCACAACAACATCTCTGGCAAATACTAGTGTTTCCAATTCGGGGCAAAATTTAAAAACCCAGGTTTCGGTTAGCTGAAAAAAGAAAACCAGGAAAACCTGTTTTTTTGGGTTTTGAAATGAATGAATGAGATTTTGAACGATAAAACTCAATATCATTGTGAAATTAGTGCTGTTGGTCCCTGTGCAATTTATTAGCAAATTATTAATTAAGTTATGCACAGTTATTCTATAATGTTTATAACACTGACGCATGACAATCAAAGCACACTTTCATCATTCAGTCTGTTTCTGAGTTTTGTGACAAATAGTCCCGTGGCTGAAAAAACCCTCTCTGGTTCCACTGATTTCGGCTTGATTGTAATAAAGGCACGGTACAGTTTTTCAAGGTTATTTGACCTCTTATTTGCAGCCTCAAAAAGACTAATTTCCATTTTCACAATTTGTGATCAGATCTTTTCCTGTACCGGAATAGTTTTTGTGGTCTTCATTTTCATGGATTACATGGATTCTGTGCTTTGATTTCAAATGGTTGATTAAACCTTTGGTGCTTGAACCACCTGCCTTTGTTTAATGGAGCACAAATTGCACTTTGGTATTGGTTGAGCCTTGTTTTATAAAATATGGCTCTAAACTTTTGATTTTCTTTGATTACTGACGTCTTTAAACTGAATGTGTGTGATTAAAAATCTACTTCATGTCGCTTCTAAAGGAAAGTCAAGTATTTTGTAGAAAGTTATTGTAAATTGAAACAGAATGAATCGATTTTGCAAAGAATCACAGCTTGTATATGAACTGACACATCATTACAGCTTATAAATGAACTAACTAGTAACTATGAAACTACAGCATACTTTTGAAAAACTCCCTCACGTGGTAGCTATTTAATTAGGTCGGGTTCGCACCTCTTATGTGCAAAATGACATCACGATCTGTCTAAAGAGGTTAATTGAACAAAAATATAAACGGACCAACAGCGAACGCACGCTGGTCACCGAGCAAAACCCACACCTCGTGCCTCATGATAATAGTTGAAAGTTCAAACGTGCTAATTTGGCCTTTCCATGCGCCAATCTGCAACTTCAGTGCTATCAGAATCACTAATATTTGAATGCAACTCCAGGTGTTTTAAAATACCTGGGTTTGGTAGTGGAAAAAAAAACGGGTTTCGAGTAGTAAAAAATAGCCAAACAAACTGGGTTTCGGAAAACCCAGGTTGGAAACACTAGCAAATACACCATTTCTACAATTGGCAAAAGGAAGTGGTGTTTATCTCATGCTACCTTCATACCCTCCAAGATTTGCTTGTTTAATTACAGTACCTGCATGCCACGAATCATGGAAACAATTGTAGCACAAAGCTGAAACATCCCATTAGCCAAAGGTTTTCAGATTGGTCAAAGCTGTTTGAGCATATTACAAGTCTATCTGCATTACCAAGCACACTATTTTTGCTTGGACCTTTACACCTTCAGTTAACTGGTCCTTAACTAAAGGTAAAAAGGACTAAACCAAATGTTTGATTTTTGGAAAGTCTAATTGTGGAAACAAGTACAGTAGTCCCCACTTATTAAGCCTACGGTTAATAAGATCAAAATAACTCCATTTATTCCTGTATTTTAAAAAACACTTTATAAACCCAAAACCCCACTTAAGCCTAATTTTTAAACACATTTGCTTAAATTTGCATAAAAAAGCATCACAACTTATACTTCTTTGTCTTGTTTTCGATGGTTTCACACTTTGTTATGCTGCTGACCTACAGTAAAACTCAGTTAATCCCGATTTGGTTAATCCAGATCTTTGCCAAAACAGGATAAAATCGTCGGTCACATCAAATGCGGAACAGCTGAGTTTTACTGTAGTTCCTAGTTCAAGTGTTTTGTTAGAGATCGTTTATTTGTGCTATAATCGCTAGGCATGACACCTGATGCTCTGCAGATTTTATTTTCAAAATGGCGAAGAGATGAAATGAATACTGTTTCACTATAATAAACAAAGAAACCTGTAATTGTTGTACACTGTATTGATAGATTTAGCATCTTTTAGTGATAGTACACTTGGCCATACTCATTTATGCACATGAGAGTGGTGAAAATTTGTCCCCCAGTAAATACACCCACCCGCTAAATATGCCAAAATCATCTGGTCCTGAGGTGGACTTAATAAGCGGGGACTACTGTACTTGCAATCTTTTTTTTTTTTGCTGATACATTTCGGTCGTTTTATGTTGAGACATTTTGGTCACTGAAACATTTCAGTCATTTTTCTCACAGTTGTATTAAAACTCGCTGTAACAGTGTTTTTTAGCCTGTATTTTCAGACATTCTGACCGAAATGACTTAATTTTTTTTGACCAATTGAAATCCATTTCAGTCTGTGACTAAAAAAAACAGCTTGCAATAACCTTGAACGTGTCTCTTAGTGCAGGTTGCACTGTTTCAAAAAACTCAAAGGTTTTAATCATTACAAAACAAGCAATGCGAAATAATAGGGGTAACCAACTGATCACTTGCAAGTGTGTGGATCATCAATACTTGTGTGTGACTCTTGTCAACGAATCACGAAAATGTTTAATTTTTCCATCAATCAAAAGTTTATTTCAAATAAATATGCCATATACTGAGCTCTTTTTGTTGATTGTACAAGAGTACATAGCTTTGAGACTAACAACATTTTGGCCATGCAAGCACTGCAATACACTTTAATAATAATTCGGATTAATTTTGGTTTGCCTCCCAATCTGGGTTTATTTTTTAGTCACAGAACTAGAAGATTTTTAATGATTGAAGAAAATTAGGTCAATTTGATCACGAAGTCAGGAAAAGGTAGGCTAGTAAATATTGTTATAGCAAGTTTTGATGTTATTATGGAACAAATGACCGAAATGTGTCAGTGAAAAAAACAGCTTCCATGTATGTTCATATTTTGATTGCACTTTCTTTGAGCCCAGTTTTACATACGGATCACTTATGAATGAGTTCTAAGCTTGCATGCACTTTATTTATTCCAAATTAAGTGATTTCTTTTCTTTCTTAATTACACAAAAACTGGCCATAACAGTAACAAAACAATGACCTCCACAAGCTCTTCTGAAGCAAACAGCCATCAAGGCACATCGTGCAGTCTAATCGTAAAAATGAAAAAAAGTGAACAATAATCAAATAATTCCTCAACAATTCTTTAGGATTTAACCAATTTGCTTGTGTACAAAACCAGCAACACGTTGCAAGTCTTCTTAACTGATAAACACAAAATGGTTGCTGGACACAAGACAGTACAAAAAAAAAGCATAAGTTATCTCCTGATAGCACTTAAATATAGCATTTCTTGCTTCAGTAGTCATTATACTTGAAATCTATGATCACATGGGAGTGTCACCAAACAATCATAACATTGAATCAGCACATTTGACATTTTTTGTTAGGTGATATGGTACCGCTGTCGTGATCACTGGAGTTTTGGGTTGTTTTCTGCACATATATTGTTTACCAAGTTCAGCATCACCTCAGATGACACTACAATTGCTCCAACTACAAAAACATTCTGGTCAATATTCCTGTGATTCTTTGTTTTCTCTGGCATTACATTTTATATCATACAACAAAGCATCATCTTTATAAAATTTGGGGGATTAAGTTGCTGTGTACAAGCTTTGTCATGGTGTAAAATAATCATTTGTGTCAGCAATTTCCAAGACATCACATACTTTTTGCTAAAAGTTTTGACTATCAAAACTTGATTTCAACATGGAAGACTGCAAAATTTATTTACACATAGATTGGAGGCAATATTTTCCAACCGCTGATATACTGAAAATAATACATGGAGTTAGCTCTGCACAGGCCTAGCTGCAAAATTGATGGATATTAACACTTTTGAGAGCCGGTCTACGATATATTCGTACTTCGATTTCGGCCTAAAAAACAGCAGTTTTCGGTTGCCTTACCAATGCCCTAGCTCCTCCGCCAATTGCGCTAGAGAGCTGTTCAAGGGCTCAAACGGATTGGCCAGTCTAGTAGATCGCACTCGAAAAAAATTATTTGGTTGGGGAGTGCAGATTTTTTGT
>Ga0210059_1012381_pt1 | contig 12897 bp, 5 predicted proteins | sample Ectturendosymbi2_FD_188042 | JGI IMG/M metagenome (GOLD analysis project Ga0210059, IMG submission 188042) | Ecteinascidia turbinata endosymbiont from Florida, USA - Sample 2 (SPAdes) (version 2) | ecosystem: Host-associated > Tunicates > Ascidians > Unclassified | place: Key West, Florida...
CCCGAGATTAATGTAGACAATTTTTCCACCCCTTTATACCTCTTCAATACGTAGATTTTATGTCAAATAATTGGTTTATGCTCAGTTCTTATGTTAATACATATTGCGTGCATTGCTGTTGGTGCTGACGTAGACATATCGTGCTGATTGTGAACTTGAAAATGTTAAACAAAATTTTTGCATCCTTCGTTTGCGGTGCTCTGTGAATAGTCTTTTGCTGCTGGTCTTGGCTTATTTACGTAAATTACGATCTTATGCAGGTTTTGTTTTAGCACGTTCTGCATACCTGTTGGTCCTGCTTTCACTGTTAGCGAATTTGACAGGGTTGGCGGTCTTGGTTTTATTTTTGACGTCTTCTGCGTCACACTGTTATTTCTTGCATCACAGAGTCTTTTGGTTTTGAATTGCTAGCATTGCCAAGTGTTGCTTTATTTTTTGACTGAAGATGGATTAGGAATAATCCGAAACGTCTCAAAATAAAAATGTATAGTTTTTTGAAGGCTTTTTTAGTGTTGATGAAACTGTTTAAATACTCATAAACCGCTGAACAAACAAACTACTGCTGTTACAACACGAAAGTAATCGAGATGTGTTTTTTGTCAAACCCAGGACCCGCTGGCAACTGTGAAAAGCCATATGTCGTTCTTCCAGATTTACCGGGTGATTTCCCTGGTGATTGTTGGGAAACAAGCCCCGCGTTACCTCCCTGAAAATTCAAGTACAGTGTAGGGCTAAGCGTGGAGTAATATTAGCGCAGTAACGTGTCGGTTCTGATTTACAAAACCAGTGAGTGAAACAATAAATTCAGGAAAGAAGATAAGAGTTTTAGGCAGGAGAAGATATTCAATAAGCAGGGCACCTGTTTGCATAAAAGCACAACAGACGCAAAAAACTGTGTGTGATTTTAAACGCACATGTAGAGACTTTATTTGCAACGCCACTTTCCTGACAACAAAAGTCAAAATTAAAGCGATAAAAAGTCATAGAACGCGAAAAAATGTTCAAAGCAACTGAAAGACCAGAACCCAATGAGGAAAAACATCAAGTTAAAACACTGCCTCAAGATGTCAAAAAGTATCAGGTCGACAGAAAACCCAAGTTTGATACTTTTGGAAATACAGTAGTGCATTTATATGTACATAGAGCTTTCACCAACCTGCCCAACCTATCTATATCTGTTATTTGGGTAACTTCGTGCATTGTCATCAGGAAAATGTCATACAAGATTGGCCTACCAAACTTGTTATTGCAATCGATTTTTGTTGGTGTGAAAAAACACTGAATTTAAACATTCGGTTTGCTGCATTACCTGTAAGTTTGGGCTTTACATTTTTATTCAATTAATCAAGTCGTTTGTTTGTTAAACAAACAAAATTCAATGACATGACTTGTCCTCTTCAATGCTTCAGATTCAAGTCAGAATTCACTTCAGGTTTCATAGTTCTACTTTTGTGCAACCCGCTGGAACAGTCTTTGACAACTGGGTCTGAGCTTGGCTGATGATCATACAGCGTTTACTTCATAACAAGACAAAAGCAGACAGTTCCGTTCCAGTAACATCTGAATATTTATCAGCTTTTCTTTGTGAGATGCATCAAGGTTATGTGCACAACAGTTAAAAGCTCTAGGTTTGCTGCTTGCTTCAGAACAGGGATTTTCAGCCTGTGCGCCATGGCCCTCTGTAGAGCCACGCAAGAATTTCTGACAGGTCACGGCTTGGGCTGGTATTACTGAAATTTAGTACGTTTTGCAAGCTGAACCTTTTAATCAAAAACCTAAGTAGCTCTTGAACGTACGTAGCTCTTTAATCGAAGACGTAGGTAGCTCTTGAGCTATAAATGTCATAATAAATTCTCTTCCGTGAATACGTGTTAGAAATTATTTCGACACGGAAATTTCCACGTAGCATACCACGACAATAGCAGTTACTGAAGGCATTTTGAGGCAAACAGGCGGCTCTTGTTGCCATGACAACGAAATCTAGAGGCAGGCTTAATGTGGAAGATGACTTGATCTGTGCATTGTCATGCACTGAGCCTCGAATATCTATGCTTTGTAACAGCAAACAGGCTCAGCCTTCGCATTGATTGTAGCGCATTGTTTTTACCTCTGCTCTGTGCATGTGCAACAGCTGTCGCATTGAAGTTGTACAGTCGGTGGACCACGGACCCTCTTTTGTTTATCAAATTGAATCACATGCTTGAAAACGTTTAGAACTCCTACTTTAGAAAAATCAACCTACTGGCCTCTGCTTTCATGACTTTGCGATGACTCAGACTTGCACATATCTGCTTTCAAGTAACTAGTCTCCACAAAGGCAACGAAGTCTAATCAATCAGCAAATTTTAATAGGAATCGATATCAAGTAACTCTACGCATCCTCAGTCCTGAAATCTACACGCAATGCGTAAGGGTGAAATGTTGAAGGGCTGAAACAATGTCAAAGGAAGCAAGCAAACTCACGACGAAAATGAACAAATAAAAACCAAAATTGTTAAAAAAAACTGACAAGTGCAGAAAAATATGGCGATCAGCAAATTTTGCATCAGTATCTTCGTCAAAATCGTAAACAAATAACTGTAGGATAACAAATTTTCTTATAATGAAGGGAGAGACTAGTTCGAAGCTACCTGCGGCGATTTTCTTTGTCAAAGGAAGGGTAACAAGAGTTGATGAAAAGCTTCATGAAGAAGTTTTATACTGTAAAACAAACTAAAGATTTTAAGCTGTCATTAGGAAATATATATGGTAATTGTTCACGCTATTTCGGAGCAACTTTTCCATCTCAGGCATGTGTATGGATCACATTCATAATATCCAGATTCGTAGCCGTCGAGGTAAAAGACATCGTCTTTTCTAAACTTTTAGAAATCCAGTTAAAATGCATGAAGCATTCCCGGGAATTTAAAGCAACGTTCACTCTTCAGTTAGTTATTGTTTGTTGTTAGTGCTACAAATAAAATTCTTGCTCTTTTACGCATTATTTCATTGAAAATGCCGTTTATTACTGATGGATTAGTCTAGGAACAGCAAGTTTAGAAAATTGCAATGAAAACGCAAAACGACATCGTTGCCAAACACTTTGATACATACGTCACCCTCATACTACGCCCACTATGACATCCAGTCTTTGGTGACGTTGCATTGATAAGTGGTTATATTGCACTATTGTGGCTGTGCTCATGCCTTCCGTTGATTTTTGGCCACTCACTAGTTTTGCAAAATCATTAACCTATTGATAAAAGTATTTGTTAGGGTTATGTTAAGTGTCTCTCCTAAAACGTTGTGTTCCCAGAGTTTCATGTGTCAAAGAGTTTCATGTGTACGTGTGGCAATGAAGCGCGATATTTTTTATTTTGTATTCAAAGAACAGAACTTAGGTATTTCAAGAAAAATTTACATTTTTGGTTATTCCGTATTTTGTCGCATAAGCAAGATCTACTTGAAAATTTTATTAATCAAATCGACAGCATTTAGATAACATCCAGAATAATCTTTCAAACATTCAAGCACAACTTCTTTGGATTCTTATGGACTTTCAACAACAACGTAGGCAAACCCCAGGATGAAGAACATCGTGTTTACTATGTTTTTGACCCAAGTGAGTTGCTCGTTATTTTAAAAACCGACAAGTTTGAATTATAGTGTTTTTGAAAAATTATAAGCAATAGGTTTTTTTGTTGGTGTTCTTCAGTATTGATAAGTCCGATATTTCTGGTGAAAGATATTTGTTGTGTCGAAATTTAATCAGCAAAATATAAATTAGATTAAAGGCAAGCACCTCTGCAGTTAACAGAGTTTCGCTACCTGGATTTTCAAAAAAACACTGAATTTGAAACTTCGGTTTGTTGTGCCAATGCCATATGCCACGGAATTATAGTATGATACATTCTTTAAAACATACATATAAATCATTACCCTAAGTCGACCTATAGTCTAACTCAGTGGTTCTTAACCTTTTATCTACCACGCTCCGCTTAAGTATTTGTTTTTTGTTTCAAGCCCCTGACATTAAATAGGTTGTAAAAACAAAAGCATTTATTGGTAAGGTTATTGATCAAACTTTCCGTGTTGTAGAGCGCGTAATGGCTCGTGCCACCCTGGGAGGCGTTCTCCCGGTTAAGAACTACTGGTCTAACTAAACAGGTTATCTAAACTGTTAGCCAAAACCGAACGCATGCACTTGGTTAAACGGTTAGTCGCAGCAAGAATTCTCTTCGTGACTATAGCTTTTGCTGTCCTGTTGTATGAACTGAATAAATATAAGTTGAATATAGCTGGTAGATTACTCCGAGTACTTAACAAAGTATAAAGCCTTACCAGAAAATTCAATTTTTTGATTAAATCAGCTCTCACCCTGAATTTGTTTTTAGTTTTGATCTTAGCGAACATTTAATTTGATTTTCAGCAGATAGTCATGACTTTTGCCACTAACCTTGTGGACCCTTGTCCGCACCTGCGGCCTGGAAAAAAACAATATAAACTAAATATGATGTCAACATTGGACGGGCGTGAAATATGGTGCTGTGGTTGTCCTGCTAATCACAGATTAACGTCAACTTGCAGGTAAACGCTCGCTTTAATAGCAAAAGATTTTTGTTTGTACCTCAGACTAACGAATTTATTTTTTCACTTTGCAGAAATTCAAGAGTAGGATATTTTCAACATGTAAAAAAGCGTTTTAAGGCAGCAAGCTCAAATATGTTGCTTATCAAAAATTAAACTTGTTGAAAGCCATAAATGGTGCAAAAGATAAAATTTGCTTATTATTAAACTTTACAATTTCGAACATTTTGTGTGACTAAACACGCCAGAAAAATTCTTGTAAAGGGAAGAAAGACTAGTGTTTCCTTGCCTACGCTTTTTTTAATTCCAATTTATACAGTATTTTGGTCAGCTTTATGCTAGTTTCAAGCTATGGATGCGCAATCAGAGCAAGTAATTGTTTGGCCACAAAACAGAAGTTAAAATGGCAAAAAAGACAAAAATATAGACGACGATTTTACACCATCAGCTTTAAGAGCAAAATTTTAGTCTTTCTTAAAATGTGTCATTGAATTCCGTACACACATAATGAACACCCGTTACTGTGCATTAACACTTAATTGATGTTGTAGGTAATTTATTAGCCTCTGTTGCGAAGAGATTGAATATTTTTTCTATTGATGTTTGTAGCTCAAAAGTTATTTGCGCTTTGCAGACTTAGTGAAAAGGGTAAAGTGCTTTTCAACACCACTGGGTGCGAACCTTGTCCAGATGGTTACTTTATCAACGAGAGAGTTCACACAAAAACAATTTGCGCTGTATCGCCTACGTCGGTGGTCACAAGAAAAAAAGCCAAAACTGGAATAACAACACTGGTATCCTCAACAGCTGCAGAAGAAATTAAGGCAACAGCAGCAGCGACAACAAAAAAAGCTACGACAGCAACCTTTTTGACAAAAATAACGTCGCCATCAATACCTGCGGAATTCAATGCGCCCCTTACGAGTAATGGGGCAGTGAAATCGCCATCGAACCCTCTCAAAAGGTAATCAAAGTTTTGCTGAAACACGTATTTACGCAATTGTTGTATTTTGCAAGCAACTGATGTCTGGCCTGTTTTAACAGATTGTTATCTACCTTGGGTGCAACACAATGGTATCTAGCCAGTTTTGAGCCAATTGTCCTACAACAAATTTATTTATCCAGCCTTAATGCCATGGCAAAAGCCTGCCATAATTAATCTGAGTAAAAGACTAACATATTTGTTAGCCACATGGAATACTATTTGATAAGTTGAGCGATCTAGGGCGTAAATGTCTTAGTTTTCGTCACCTATACAGAAAGTGAGCACAGGTTTTACCAGCTTTTACAGACGCAAGATCTTAAAAGAACGATGGGGATTGAAGCGTGGGAGTGGCAGCAGGTTCTCTCAGCTGTCACATACAGCGTAGAGTAGAATGTAGCAGATTTTTTGGTAGAACATTAACAAGACTGTTTGCTTGAAATTCTCTTTCACGTGAAGATCAATCAACGTGGCTTGTTAACGATTCCTGGAAAACTTATCACGAGCCATCACTTTTTCAGGCAATTTCTGTCAACCGTTTCAAGCTTTGAGAGAACATCCAATGTTAAAGCCGAACAAAAGCCATCATTTGCGGTTTCAGATGTTAACCAGATCACGGAAGCTCCATCTCGTAATGATACAGCGGATTACAACAAAATTCCTATCAGAGAATTGGGTAAGGCCGATAACAATAAGGTCAGCTTTTTAGTTAAGTTGCTCGTTGTTGCAACAGGGACTATTCGTTGAAAACTAAAGTTTTCTGAATGTCTTGGCTTTTTCGCGGATCTCACATAAGCACCTCTTTCTTTATTATGCACAGGGCCAGATTTACCAATAGGCTATGTAGGCTTAAACCTAGGGCCTCACGATTCAAGGGGCCTCCAGGAAACTGTGGTGCGCATAGTTTCAATTGCCGCTATATGATCAGTTCTATAAATATTCATCAACATTTTATGTCTTAATTATTCACGAAATTTAATGTTATTCATCACCTAATCAGATTCCGTGTTGATACGTCAGGGTCTTCCAACGAGTTTCCATGAATCTCACGATGACCGTTGCCGCTTGCGGATAGTTGTGTCGATACACTCAAAGCACCGTGGCTGCGTCCTGTGTTTGCTCAGTCGTACCGATTGTTACGTGTGAATCAGGAGAAAGAACTTGTGGCTGTTCGAGTTAGAAATGCACCTGATCAAGGTTGTACACCACATAACAATTTGTGTAGGGCTAGCAGCATTATCCTACAATAAACACTTAGTTGCTTCTGTGACTGACCAATACTGTTGTTATTTTACCGTTTTTATTACGCAATGCTCGTTTGGTATTTTTAGATGTGATTTTTTCCATTTTAGTTTTCTTTAACAAAGCAATTAAAAAAGCAGATTGCTGTTGAGTACTTGCCCAAGTTTGCACTGCTCCCATGCTAAGCAAATCAGAGAAGATCTAAATGAGCTTGAATAGCAAGCAAAAGTCACTTTGCCAACTGGCAACCACACAACTCCACCCCAGAATGACAAAGAAAAGGGTAACAGCAAGAAAATGACAAAAGCGCGTTTGGGCCCGATGCCTTAGATTAGTGGATTTTAGTTTGTCCAACCACGCGGACGCTTATTTCTCAGCTTGATGGTCACTAACTGCTCAGGAGAAAGATCTTCTTCAAGATTCAAAAGAATCAAAATGAATTAAGGTCGCAATGTTCCAGGATAGGTTGTCCACACTAAGCATTCGGTTCATTAAAAGTGACAAACGTAGACAAACAAATTTTAATGAATTCCTAGATGATTTTGTTATGAAGAAGGCCAGGACAAAACCTTTTTAATTGTTTACTGGGCTCTGTTCAGGCTTACTTGATTCGGCGATTGTAGCTTTTTGTAAAATTTCAATAAGACAACATAAGGGAAGTTTAAACCAGTCCCGTCGCCATAGGGAACATTGGTGGGCTCAGCCCCTTCAAATTTAAATATGAAACACTATTTATCAGTGGAGATTTTATCCAATTTTCAGAATGTCAAGTCCTCCTGCGCAAATGTGAAGCCCCCTATTGAAAACTTTATGACGACGGACAGTTCTGGTTTAAACCTCACATCTTTTCGCACGACGGCTTGGTTGCTTTCGATTCTTAGCAGTCTGAAAAAGTAACAAACACGCGAATCGTGAACCTAGCAGTTGCAAATATTTGGGTGCGTTTTACTTGACGTGTTTTGCTGTGTGTGAGAGATTTTTACAGCCCTAGTAAGCGAGTCGCAACGTGGTCCTCACGTATAGGTGGCGGAACCGGGGGGGCGGCATGGGCCTAGGCACCCCCACTTTTTTTCTAGGGGACTGCCCCCGACTTTTAAATTTCGAATTTTGCCTAATTAAGTTTAAGTAATACAATTAGTATTGGGTCCATTGTTAAAGTAAATCGTTTAATGGACACAAACTGCAGTATTTTGGCAATATTAATTGTAATATATTATTTGTAATTTGGCAGGATTTTGTTAATGTTTGGCAGAATAAACCGTGCACAATCGGGTCACCCTGCTCGGGCTTACTTACCGCATAGGTGTTGTTGAACAGTGTTGCCAGATGGTGCAATACTGCACCACGTTTTGCAAAAAGGGTGTAATTTTACATGCTTGTGTGTAGGAAAAATTTCGTGCCACACCATCAAAAAGTTGGTGTAATTTGGTGTAGTTTCAAGCGTTTTAACACCATTCTAAATAGTGAAATTTTGCTGAATCTTGTACGTAACATAACATATCTGTCAGATCAATTTCAATTGTGTTTTTGTTTTTGCATTGGCAACACTAAATAGCTAATTTTATTTTTGCATTCGCAACGCAATTGGCATCTTTACAGACAACTTGCTACAAATGATTTGCCTTGCCTTTGCATTCTGGTATCTAAAATTGCATGACGACATAGATGTCGTCGCCCTTGTAGCTGAACTAAAACTATTGGAGAACATATCATTGTTATTTGTACCTGACACCTTCGAAATTGCACGTGATGTCAGCAAAGCTCTTACCTCTGCTGTAATGGGAATTTGCAGGACTGCTGCACGATTGTTACGGCTGTACTTGACAGCACCAATGTCAAATGCTGCAGCAGAGCGGTCACTTTCGTGCCTTCGACGGCTGAAGAACTAATTGACAAACAAACGTAACCAAGAGCACTTGAACCACAGGATGTTTTTGTACATTCACAAGCAGTTAATAGATCAGGTTGATCTCATAGCAATACTGCAAGAATTCATAGCAGAAAATGATCGCAGATTTAAACTTTTTTGGAACGAAGTTTGTACTGTAGCACCGTAACATCTGTTGTTACTAGGGAGCGTTCATATATTCCGTCATCAGAATTTTGGATATCTATTTTTTAACCCATCAAAATTTTGAAAGGCCGTCTCACCCCTATCTGATGATGTAATATGTGGACCAACGTTCCCTCTAAGGTGCTGCGCAGTACCACCAGGCCATCTTCGCAGTGAAATCACATTATTGCGCACTTGCAAATTTCAAAATTTGATATTGTGTATATAACGCATTGATGTGGACGCTCCCTTAGCTTTGTGCATGTTGTGTTTGTGTACTTACTTTTGAATGAATTTTGTGTAAGACTAAGAATAACTAGTTACATTTATATGCTCACGTCAGTGTAGCGTAGGTGTAGTATAGATAGGGGTAGCTGAGGGCCTCTAAAACATTGCACAAAATTGCTTAAACATGCTGACAAAAGTTAATGACGTCATGTTCAATGCTTGTGATGTCACAGTTGTCAATTCAAACCATAAAAATTTTCCATATTTTTTGACGTGCACTTGTGCCCCCCACTTTTAAAATGGTTCCCCCATCCATGTCCTCACGTTGAGCTTTAACGCCTTTATGCCGCTACACATATGTGCAGTGTGTATGATTTTTTGAGCACAGATAAAAAAAAACAGATGTGAAACTTATAGAAAACGAAGGACATGTGCTTTGTCGAATATTTGACCGTACATTTTTCGGTTGGTTTGCCTGCAAAAATGAATAATCCTGTTCCCGCCAGCCAAGTACGATTTCAACAATTCCGATGTCTCTGAACGCTTTTACGTCGAATGTAGCAACAAGCGCAGTGATCGTGGGGCACTCAGTGAGGATTTAGAATTTTTTATTGACTGTAGATTTACAGCGTCAACATCGTCATTTTCGGCTTTGCGCAAATTGATTAACGCTTTTCCATTTTCTCCTCGCAAGACTGGGAGAGGGGGTCTCACAAGTTGATTAGCCTAGGGCCTCGCATCAACTAAATCCGGCCCTGAATGACGGAAACACATTTGGAATCGCTAAAGCTCTAATGCTTGTGGCCATTTCCGAAATTTACCAACAAATGCTGCGAACTAAACTCATATATGTACTGTAATCGGACCGACGCACGTTTTCAGGACCATATTCAATCATGTCCACGTCGTATAAGGTTCCTGATTTGGGTGTTGTTTTTGCCTCTGGCCGGTAAACATGCTTGTACTCGCGTTGAACCATTTGATTGGTTACATTTCGTTAACAGCATTTTCGCTCCTGTTTATGGCAGTTAAAACTATATTTTAAATGAGCTGTGTTCGGTGACAAATGACGTGGAATTTATCCAAGTTGAAATCATCTTTGTGTTTTTGCGAACGACCGCTGAAATTTTTCAGAGCCGCCACTGTAGCGTTGGGTCTACTTTGGTCTTTGGCTGATTTTACGAACAAATTCTAGTGGCTAATATGTCTGTTTAAGTGCCGGTACTGTTGGAATTCGTCTGTTGACCTGCTTATACCAAGACTTTAAAACAGTGGTTGTCAACCTGGGGTCCGCGACTCTCAGAGGGTCGTGAACCATATTTGGAAGGGTCGCGAGTAGATATTTTATATACACAGCTGTATATTACCTTTGATTTATTCGAGTTTTAGATGGAGGTCGTTGGGTTACATAGATTTAAAACTTTGTAGCATGGTCTTCTGGAGAACATTCTTGTTGCGACAAGAGATGCAGTCCTCTGTGAAAAACTCTTGCTATCATAAAATCGTCATCGATGATGAAGTGGTGCTATGGCAGCTGCGTGACTGGCAAACTCTACATCACCTAAACCGAATCTGCACTTTGGCGTTGCAATTCGTCGCATGCACACGTTGCGCGTTTTTCAAAATATGTGTTATGTTTGCTTGCGTTTGCACTCAATAGACCATCCCAGCTTCTTCCATATTCACGCAAAGCTTGATGGAAATCGACCAGCCAATGTTTCCCCGAGACTCGGACTCATTTCAAGCCCCTGAAAAAGAGTTGGTTAGTCTGCGAACTGCATTCTATTCGAGAGGCATTGGACATAAACTAATACCAAAACAGAGTTTCTCAGTTGTGTATTTTCCACTCACCACGAAATAATTGAGACATTTTTGAGACCACGAGGAATTCACTGACGAGAAAGTTAGTCCAAGGCCTAAAACGGTCTAAAACCACTGTATCATAGGTTGCTAGGAGTAGTTTAAGCTTTACTTTATAGTAATGTAAAATTTTCTAAATGATGCTATTTTCTTGTTTGTGTAGATCAGGCAAGAATCGCTGCAGTGGTGCTTGGCACGCTTTTAGCGGTGGTAATTATTGCGTGTTTCGTTGCCTACTGTGCATGGCGCCAATGCTGGAAAACGGAAACGGTAAGATACTTTTAAGTTTCGTAACAAAAGATTTGCTATTGAGAACCTTGCGATTTGCAAGGACATATTAAATGTCCGTTTTTTCAAAGCATGTTATAAACCTGTGAACCGAGCCACTGCACTAATAGTTGATTTTTTACGAATCTTTTGATAAATCTTCATTGTACGTCAGGCGGTGGTAATAAGACAGGTGTGACTTTTTTAGACTCATTCCCTGAAAGTTTTGAATTCTATTTTTCGACATTTAACAGCAGAGCTTCTATATATTCGTATTTAGCACAACCGCGTCGAGTGTCTGCGATACCCGCAGGGCTGTGGAGCCGGAGCGGTGAGCCGGAGCCGGAGCCCAAGCGATTTTGGTTGGCTGGAGCCGGAGCCTGAAATTTGGGTTCCGGTTTCCGGTTGCACAACATAGTTGTGGGGAAAAAGAGTGTTACCAATATTACACTGATTTTTAATTTTCAACAAAACAAAATTGTTCTGGAGCTCGAGCGGGAGCCCAAGACATCTAGCTGTCGAAGTCAGAGCCAAGAAATTTACATACCTGGAGCAGGAACTTAAAATATGAGTTCCGGCTCCACAGTCCTGGATACCGGGCCTGCCATCTGCAAGGTCGGTCATGGTTTGTTTCAATCTCTGTACAGTATAACGTTTCGGCGTAGTGCGCACAATACTGCACAGTGCGCCAGAGGTAACCGCCTTCCTCTGCGCCCCTGCACTACGCCATTGTATGTTACTGCATGTCAAGAAAATCACGTGAGCAAGGTTGGTTTTGCTGAATAACTTGCTCCAGAAAGCAACTGACACCTGTTCTAAAACACGAAGGTGAAAATTACCGAAACAGGAAAGATTGAACTATTGTACATCGATACACACGGACGTAGTCGGGACTTACTAAAAAATCGGTTATGTTATGGCAATATTCGTGTCAAGAAAAAATTTAACTAAAAATTATCTTTATAGAAATTTAGGCACTTTTCATTAAAATTGTTGTGTTAAGCCCCGTATCTCCTAAGTGAAACACCTTTCTGCACCCGAGAAAATCCGAAATCTAAAGACTGCTGGAACGGTGGAACATAAGCTGTTGAAAAAAGAAACGTGCATAGCAGACTTTTGATCACTTTTTCTTATTATATGCTTCAGATTTTTCTAGGTTTTATGTCATCAGGTTTGTTTTCAACATACTTTAATCGTTTAGTGAGCGTATTTCTGCACAAAAACACAGTACCGTATCAAATTTTTAAGCTTGCTTCTTGCAGATATGTTTATTTCAACATCTTTGCATAGTTTTCGCGTACTGACAGGTGATGATTTGATAAATTCGACGGGTAAGTGTAATTCTGGTAAGGTTTTGCAGCTCTAGAAGAAAAGGAACACGAATAAAAGTGCTTAACTTTTACCGCAGCCAAAAAATAGAAGCGAAGAAGATGTAGAAATGCAGCCAGCTACAAGCATCAAACACAACGTATGCACAAAAGAGAACGGAGATTTCGCTTCGACTGATGAACAGACTCCTGAAAGTTCGAAATCAGTTGCCAAGTTTGATCAACAGAATAAAACGTGAGTAATTTTGTTTTCCTCGTAAAATGCCCTGGGATTTTCCAACAAATTTTGTCACGGAGCGATTGTTTTCGAAGTGGATATTTTACAATCTTCTTACGTTTTGCTTAGGGTCATCCGGCATGAACCTCCAAGT
>Ga0210059_1012382_pt1 | contig 12897 bp, 8 predicted proteins | sample Ectturendosymbi2_FD_188042 | JGI IMG/M metagenome (GOLD analysis project Ga0210059, IMG submission 188042) | Ecteinascidia turbinata endosymbiont from Florida, USA - Sample 2 (SPAdes) (version 2) | ecosystem: Host-associated > Tunicates > Ascidians > Unclassified | place: Key West, Florida...
ACTTTCGAATCGATTGTATTTTTAAACTACTGTAGCTGAGATTTGATCAGCCCTCTTAATTTTGTTTGACTTGTTGAAAAACACCGTTTGCATTCCTTGCCCGATTAACAATAATTTTGAATTGGAGGCTTCATTGCTCCAGTAGACCCCGGGAGTTATTAATTAATCCCTGGCCATTCAGTGACCCCCATTCCACCCCATGACTATTTATCGACCCCTTGGATTGTCCAATTGACCCTTGGGGTCGATATCGACCACTTTGAGAACCACTGTTCTAGATGAACATGAGCTCATACACTTCGCATAGCTCCGCGCAGCGTAGGATACCGCTATGAATTTCGACGAGCTTGCTGCAATGTTGTCGTGCACCAGCATGATTTCTACTGTACTCCCACCGTATTCTTCTGTGATGCGACGATGTATATTTATGACGATTCAATTGAGCCACACTCTTGTTGAACGTGAGACTAGGTTTTATGTGGCTTGGCAACTACAGACCACCATACGATGTCGACTTTTCGGCCAAAGAAAGATAGGAACTTTGCTTTCTGGCCATCCCAATGGCGACACTCAAGTGCTTAATCTCAGAAATGTGCCTTTCGCTCACAAGCCGCGCGGTGTAAGCGTTTAACTCTCCAAAAAAATAACATTTCTGCTAGAATATCCGGTTAACCGTACTATGTTTGTCACGTATGAATGGTTTTGGTTTGAGATTCTGGAATCTTATGCGAAAATGCAGTTATAGCGCTTAACCGATACACAATTAGTCAGAGTAATCTGTATTCACTCTGCGAAGTAGTGTGCGGTTGCAGAGTGAATGAAACAAACAAAGAATATGAAAAAGTTCGCGTAAGTCTTAAACAAGCAAACTGCAACACAATAAAATTGCGGGCTAGAGTGCCAACATGCATATCTGTGAGTGCTGGTAAATCTTGCGCAACGTCGCTTAAAAGAAAGCGTTTTCCGTGTAATGCTGCAAAATAATTTTGCACCAAATATTGGCCAAAATTTGTCAAGGAATTAGTGGCCTATAATTTTCGTTGGTAGGCTCTATACCAGTGGTTGTCAACCTTTTTTGTATTGGTACACCCTTTTAAACTTGTTAGCAAACCTAGTGTACACCCTTGCCATTGCACTAAAATTTAGTACTGTTAAAGTGTAAATGTAAGCGATTTTACGCTGTAAATGCCGCTTTCATAGCATATTTTTGAGTATCACTTCTGAGCATTCTTGAATACCTAAATCTCACCCAATAAGCGATTTACGTTTTTGATCGCATGCCAACAACCTACCGTTGCGACCAAGGATTTTCTGCTCTTGTCAAAATAAAATGAAAAAAACAAACTCAATCGAGGATGTTGATCCTCTTATGACAAACGCCCTTGAAACAAGGTTAAAACCTCATTTTTCACAACTGGCGGATGAAATTCAGCGGGAGCAACCACGGTAGATGAGTTGATCTCTTTTTCTATTCATGAAATTCAGCGGGAGCAATCACAGTAGATGAGGTGATCTCTTTTTCTATTCATACTGGGTGTTGCACGAACTTTATGAGCAGGAAGATTGGCCTTCATCAATTTTATTGCTGCGTGTGCCGTGCAGGGGCATAGTGAAGTTAGATGGCGCCCAGGGCAAGAAGCAAGTTTGGTGCTCCCATGTTGGAAACTGAGGTCTTTCCGAAGCATATGTTCTACATTGAAGAAAGTACTAGTGACATTGTTGGGACTTTTGGGCGCCCCTGAAGTGCCTCGGCACCAGGGAATTGAACCCCCCTTACCCCAATCTCGTTGCGCCCCTGCTGCCGTTTTCTACGTTGTTGCAGATACATGCGAAAAGCCCAAGTCAATTTCTTCATATGAAAATGGCTGCATGATCCATGCCACAGAATTCAGATTCAAAAAAAGCCAAAAATTGCCTTGAAAATCAGTGGATATTTGGTATCCTTCCTGAGCAAGGAAAACCCGCAACTCTTGCTACAGTTGAAATTGAAACACACGCTCCAACACTTTTCTTATGGATGACTAGCTTGCCTCAGCATGAAATATAACCTCATTGTGTCTGCTATCATGTCTTTGCACACTTCTGAAAACGTTCAATGCTTCTTTGAAGGGTGAAGGATGAATTTCTAAATTTTTTGATATTATCAAGAACAATCTCCAGACCTGACCTGTGGTTATATTCTTAAATTAAATTCTAACCACAAATTCTCAATAAATCATGCAGTGAGTTGAAACCTAGGTTTATTTTCGCTGAGGAGTTTCACTCTATTTTCCAAAATAACTTAAAAATCTTCGATCATTTTTTATTTTGGGACATGTTTATATGCCTGAAAATAACATTATGACCAAATTGACCGAAGTTATTTTCGGTAATTTAAAAAAAAACTTCGGTCTGTGACTGAGAAGTCCCCAAACAAACAGGTTGAAACGCAGTCAAGGGAAACGATTTTGATTTCTCGAACAACTCCATTAGTAGTGCGTTGCATGGCTGCTGTTCCGTTGGCCTCAACTGACTTATATTTCATCCAATCAAATCCATGTTTTTTAATGAACTCATTCCATTTGGCAAAGATGGCTTGATCAGTTGAGCAAGCTCCCACGTTCAAGACAGCACAACTCGCCGATGGATTTTGTTTCCTGATTGGCAAAGCAACAACACGAAATAAACTGAACATCTTCTGAAATATCTATTGTTTCATCGAGCTAAATACCAAACAACTGAGCTTTCTTCAGCTTGTCAATAAGTTGTTTCAACAAATCTTCTGAAATATGAAGACATCTACTTTTAGTTGTATTGCTTAATAGTGGAATTTTTCTTACTTTGGAAACGGCTTTTTTTCTCCATGGAAACGGCTTTTTTTCCTCCATTGACCATGACTTTCTGGAGATGTTTCAAAGAATGCCTTTGACTTATTTGGATGAGTAGAATCCATGACTTCACACGTTTTTGAAATGTCCGGAAGCCGAATTATTTTTATCAAATACGGTTGCATTGCCCTGAAGGATACAGGTTCAGCATTTCTTCTTTTGTGCGACAAAACCCATACGCGATGCAGGCATTGCTCCTCCATTTGTGCGTCTTAACAATACAAGCCTTTTTCTCTTGAATAACTTTCTTTATAACTGTACACTGATAAATCTCGACCTTCCTCCTGGAAAAGTGGGCTACGTTGCACTCAGCACGTGACTTGCTGACATCCATACTCTCACTTGTTTCACTGAAGTATTTCCTTTTATAGCAACTGTGCTCTTTTTTACAACTACCTTTCGCTACTAACTTTTTCTATAAAAAAAATCGCATGTCAATTTTCTTTGAGGATCATCAACTTACTGCAATACCTTTCAAAAGTATACGATGATAACAGCTTAAAATCTGAACTGAAAAAGTGCAAAGTTAAAATTAACATGGAGATTACTCACTTCCTCTTGGTATAAGTTCTCGCTCAGCTCCAGCTAACTGCTTGAAAAGTAATGTGGAAATATTGCTACGTGTCTTACTGCAAAACAATAATCATTGCAGAGAAAAGCATGGTTGGTACATGAGGTTACAAAAATTTCAAGCTAGAGCAATGTTTCCCAAACATTTCTTACAGGCCTACTCTCGAATGTTGCATTTAAAGAAAAAAAGAATACGTGATGGTAATCTGACCAACGTTACAAAGAAACAGGCGTGAAAATACAGACAATGCACCCTGCCTGATAGATACGGTTTCAAAATCTGTGAAAAGTTAACACACTGCGCTGGAGCAATGAACATACGTGTAACAATGTGACTGTTCTTGAAGAGCACACATCTAGTACACCCCTGTACACCCCATCAAGTTGGTACAACCCTGGAAAATTCTGGTACACCCGGGAGTGTACGATACACCCGGTTGACAAGCACTGCTCTATACAACCTACCATGGCGAGCAAGTGTTAGTAGCTATCGGGTTCAATGCAATATTCCTACTTTTGGGGCCTGATTGTGAAAAAGTATGTTCTTGTTTCTTGAACGATACAGAAAGTTTAACAAGGTATGGTTGCGCGCTATAATGCAGTCAGATTGTTTATGTTCACCCTTATTCTTACAGCACTGCAACCGCATTTTACTGTGCAACTGAGTGCTCGGATGTTACAGTGCTTGTTTGAGGGTGTGTGCATGCCACAATGCTTATTTACGTACTTCACCTGGCCTTGACCAGAGTTTGACTTAATGTCTTAATCTGTTAAGCCATTAAATACTGGATTTTCCCACGACGTATGTTGCTGAGTGAGGTTTCAGCCAAGCAGTGCACATGCGTGCGTAATAAACACCGCAGTCGTCTTCACATGAATAAAACCAAGGGAAATGCCATTCGACTCAAGCTGACCAACTTGCAACCTGCTTTGAAAAAAGTTACAGATAAAAATCCAGGTCCAACTATTTTTTGGAAATGAGCAACATTTTTTCTGCAAATGCAATTGCATTCGTTTTGTTTGTTCGTTTTTTTTGTGCTAACTAGATTGCCCGTTAACATTTCATTACTATTTGAATATTTTCAAAAAAAAACAATATTTAGGAAAACACTAAAATCATGATTGAGGGGGGCGATTTTTCAGCAAAGTTGCTGTAGTTTGGAAATAAATAACATTTTTTCTGCAAATGCAATTGCATTCGTTCTGTTTGTTCGTTTTTTTTGTTCTAACTAGATTGCCCGTTTGTATTTCATTACTACAAAAAACCTCGGGTAGTCCGGATTCGATTTGACAGATGATTTTATCCGGTTTAGGCGAAGATCCGGATTAATCGAAGATGACTGTTTCTAGCTTGACGCTATCTAAGTGCTGAGATATCAGTGGAAATTACGTGAATTGAACACATTTACGACCCAACAGCAGACTTTCGCAGAAGCAAAACGTAATTATTGATGCTTTTACAATGGTACATCAGGGTAGTTGCCACCATATCCAGGCAGTTATGAACAATCTCCTGCTCATGATTTTAGAATACTTGGATGCAAAGAAATCTTGTGTTTTGGACTGACACAGATTTCTGCGACTGGTCCATAAGCAGTCATTATCTTTAGAGTGTATGTCTTCCAGACATCTTACCGTGTACAATACATTCAGGGATAATGTTCGACACAAGCACACTCAACAGTCAACACTGATCAATAGACTGAAATCGTGGTGTGGCGGCGTGCCTTGAGCGTTATGTTGAACGTAAGAAATGCCGGTTAGTGACGCAATAATCGTCTCTACGGTTAGTCGAATGTTGCACACAGTTGCGGTCATTGTTATCATAATTCTATACGCACGTTGGTGATTTTGAGCATGCTTCTGTTGCGCCTGAAAGCTGCCGAATCGTTCCTAGAGACAAAAATCCGGATTGTGAGATGTGAAAAGAGCAGATTTTAATAAAGAAATACGTTAGAAATCATTCGTACCAGCAGTTTTGTCCGATATTGGAGAAGATCCGGATTAACCGAACTTTACTGAATTTGATTATTTTCAAAATAAAATAATATATTGACAACACTAAAATCATGAGAAGGGGGAGATTTTTCAGCAAAGTTCCTGTAGCGGGGCGATTGAACAAAAAAGTTTGAAGACCACTGATTTAAGCGGACCATATTAATCGACAGCTAAACAATCATTAATTCCAAGATGAGAAGACGATATTGTTTAAAACTGCTTCGAAAGTGATACTGGATTGAACCTCAAACCAGTGGTGGAACCAAATAGGTTATAAGCATTTTGCATGCTTATGACCTATTTGGTTCACACGCGTATCATCATAGGTGCAAGTGTTTGGTTCACCTACTTACATCACTGACTATATGAACGCAAGCGACAGCACGAAACTTGGTCAAAAAAAGAATCACATATTATAGCAACTTTTCTCGGCAAACTTGCTTCTTGTGCTCAAAAATTTACACTAACCGTGTTTGTTGGTCGTCATGTTGTGAGCAGCAAAGTGAGTCTTTGTGCTGCTAGCAAACCACACATACTGGTTTCCAGTTGCAAAGTTTTGCAATGACTACCTTTGCAGAAGATTCCAGACTTTCTTGTTACCAAAAAAAGAAAAAACTTGTGACGCTTTTCCAAATGCCCTGAAATGTACTCATAGCAATGTTATCTAATGGTTTTGTTTCAGCTGAACTGAAGTTTAGTTGTAAAAGAAAGACTTCGTCCAAGCGACGTTCGCATACCAGCACAATTTGTAAAATTATGGTGATGGTTTTATCCTAAGTTTTACTTCGTCCATAGCAAATGTCGGTATGTGGAGAACACTACGTCAGTTTTGATTCAACCAGATAATGTTCCCTGTTTAAGTGCATCGGTGTCATTCCGTATTTTGGTAACAATGGTCAAAGCAGAAAGAAGCATGATCTGTTTGTAACAAAAAGCAGCTGAACCGAGTAATAAAAATCAAGTTTACTTGATGTCTGGAAACAAAGTTTGAAAGCTTGAGGCAGTATACTAACCCAACCTTCAGCACACGCCATGATTTGTTTAGTTACTATTAATTATCCTACATTACCCAAATAGAACTATATTTGCAAACCAAAATTTTGTTTAATTGATCAACAGGTATTTCAAGCGAAGATCAGAACACCAAATTGCCAGCCGCAGGACATCATCAGTGTTCTCACTGCAGGACTGAGTTTGACACTGAAGAAAAGAAGTTGGAGCACGTGGAAAAGTTTACTTGTGGAGCTGAAGCCAACGACGAAACTCACAGAGAAGCGTTTCAAAACTCAGGTTCTTCGAAGAAACACGAAGTGTCACATTCCAACAAACGTTGTGAATGTAAACAATGCGGTTTGTATTTTTCCGATCCAAATACCCTCAGAAAACATGAACAAAGTCACGGAGTGAAGAAATCGCTGCTGTCTTGTCCGCATTGTTCGAAAACGTTTGCATATGACTCTCAGCTGTCCTATCATGTTAGAACACATACAGGAGAAAAACCATTCTCTTGCATATACTGTGAGAAACCTTTCTCCAGCTCTTCTGCTTTGGCTGTTCATATTCGAATGCACACTGGTGAGAAACCTTTCCACTGTTCTATTTGCGATAAGTCTTTCGCTGAAAGCAAGACGCTGAAGACTCATATCAGAGCGCATAATGGCGACAAACCGTATCAATGTAACCAGTGCGATCGAAAATATGCTGCTAAAACGTCTTTGCAAGCTCACATACTACTACACACTGGCGAACAACCATTTCCTTGCTCGCAATGTTCAAAATGCTTCAGAAGTAAAGTTCTGTTGCAGAGTCACTTGGTAACGCACATTTCTGAAAAAAGTCACGAATGCGATCAGTGTGGTAAAAAGTTTGCAGCCGCAGCGTACTTACGAAACCATAAAAAGACACACACCAATGAAAAGCCCCACACTTGTGAAGAGTGTAGGAAAAGCTTCCGCCGATTATGTCATTTAAGACAGCACAAACGGACTCACACTGGTGAAAAACCATATCCATGCCCGCATTGCTCGAAACGTTTCAGTCATTCTGTGAATTTGAAAACACACATTCGCATCCACACAGGTGAAAAACCCTTCCATTGTTCTATTTGTGACAAGTCGTTTGCTGAAAGCAAAACACTGAAGCTGCATACAAGAATCCACACAGGGGAGAAGCCTTACAAATGTCCGAATTGTGACAAGCGTTTTGCTGTTCAGAGTCATTGGAAAACACACATGCAAACTCATTCCAAAGAGAGACCTCATATCTGCTCCCAATGTTCGAAAAGCTTTACTAGCAAAAAGCTTCACATGCAAACACACAATGGTGAAAAACGTTGCCGATGTTCTGTTTGCGACAAAGTGCTGTTTTAGTCAGAAGTCGCTACGTGAGCACATGCATCTTCATACTGGAGAAAAACCATATCGATGTTCTGTGTGCCATAAAGCTTTTGCCATAAATGAATCCTTGAGGAGACACATGGAAAAGCACGATAGCGACATTGAACTGAAATGCGATTTATGCCCAGAAGTCTTTCAAAGCAAATTTCTGTTGAAGCATCAACGAACACACGATGGCAACAAACGGTATCTTTGCAAGTTTTGTGGAAAACGATTTTATCGCAGTGACAATTACAAATTACATTTGCGAACACATACTGGTGAAAAACCGTTTTCTTGTTCTTTTTGCTCAAAGCTTTGCATGCCCAAAAAATTTGAAATTTCACATCCGAACACACACTGGTGAAAAGCCGTTCGAATGCAAAGTTTGTTTTAAACGATTTTCATTGTCTTTAGTGTTGAGGACTCACATGCGCATTCACACTGGCGACAAATCATAAAAATGTGAACATTGTGTTAAGAAGTTTCCTCTGAGTTCATACTGGTGAAAAAAATAAAATGTTCTTTGTGTCCTCGCAAGTTTGCAACGAAGAGCTATTTGAATGTGCACATGAGAACTCACACCGGCGAGAAACCTTATCAGTGCAGTCAATGCGACAAGCAATGCAGCACAGCTGATCCGTTGAAAGAACACGTGTCATTGCACAACGGCTTGAAATCTTTCCAATGCAAGTACTGCCCGCGGAAATTTACTGGAAGACACCTTCTGCAGAGGGACGTTTTTACAGACGCAGAAGAAACTAACAGAAAGTTCCAGAAGTCTGGGGTTTGCTGATGGGTGAACTTTGCTACGTTTCTGAGGATTTCTTATAGCAACTCTAATTGGAAAAGACGTGTATTATTACACTTGCTTGGATAGTGCAAGATGCATTCCATTCAATTTTGTAAACCAGTGGTTCTCAATTTTTTTGCTGAAGGGAGCCATATTAAGACATGATTTTGTTAGGGAGCCGCACTAAAAGATTTTACACAAGTCAGCTGACACATTTTGGTTTGTTGCTGAACGACGTCTGTTGTAGAAATATTGCAGGTTTTATTCAAAGACTGCTCTCGGCTGCACAAAAGGTACTTGGAAACCGCATGCGGCTATCAGAACAGTAGTTGAGGAACCGCTGGCATAGACCGTGCAAACATACCAATTATTATGAATCGTTAAATCCATATTTTATGCCTCACTGACAGTGCATTTTGAGTTGTTGCCCTGAGCTATCGATTTGGGTGTTTCGTTTCTTGTGCAATTTGTTGACATCTGGTACTGGATGTTATGAAGAACAGCTGCATTGTTTGAAACAGCTGGTGTGTGATTTTTTTCTGAATGTTTTCTTGTGAAGACGTTGTAGCATGCTATCTTTAGTTACGTTTCGCGATTGTACACCACAGAGGTGCATCAGAATTTTCCAGACGCATTTTAGAGCAACAATGAATGACTTTAGGGTTACTATGTGAAACAGACAATGCGGAACCACTTGCAATCATAAATTATGAATTGAAACCAACTAGGTATTCAAGATTTCAGTATTTTACTTTAGTAATTCTTGACGTATTCACTGGCTGTTGATATGTTGAAGTCAAATATAGCGTACCGCGATGTTCAACTTAACCAAGTACCGTATTTAACCAAGTACCGTACCGCGTACCGTATTTAACCAAGTACTTAACCAAGTACCGTATTTAACCAAGTACCGTATTCACCGTACCGCGTACCGTATTTAACCAAGTACCGTATTTAACCAAGTACCGTACAACTTAACCAAGTACCGTACCGCGATGTTCAACTTAACCAAGTACCTTAACTTAACCAAGTACCGTATAACTTAACCAAGTACCGTACAACTTAACCAAGTACCGTATCATATTATTGCCTTCAAAATTTTTGTAGGCTTAGCATTTACCAAACCAACTACTGTAACACCATGTTTTTTGCCTTACCACGCTTAGCCTACTTAATATTCAATCTTCCAGTAGTGTGCAAAACAGCATTGTTATGTCAGAGGTCGCTAAAAAGCATTGTTTCAGAATTGCAACTAAACTTGCAAGCACACATCAATATGTGTTGTTCTAGTTTTAATAAAGTAACTATAAAGTGAAAAACTCTGCTGAAAAAAGTTCGACTAACCGAAAAATTTTGACTTATTGACTTTGGAGTCTCTCATGGCATCAGCGTGGAATTTGGTTTATAGAAGTTTCATAAACCTTTGAAAAGGCAGAAAAATTGACTTTTCGTTGGCCTAGTAATGACGTAACCGGAGTGAAAAAAATACAGTGTTACGCAATAACGTAAGGTACAAATACGATGAAACAATATTTTGTCATTGCAATTTATGAGCTTTCCCTAAACACATAATACCTAAAAATGTGCGATGTTTTAACTTTTTATACATTCACAACTGCTGAAACCTATTTTTGCGTCCCACGGGAGGGAATTGGCAAGAGCGGAATAACCTTGGTGTGAGAGCGATGTGGTTGTTGCCTTCATTTCTGCAGTGGCTGCATCAACATGATTTAAATTGGGATTTTTAGTGTGATTTCTTATTCGCTTACAGTAGCAGTTGGATTTAGCTTGAACAACACAAACTGGGCACGCAAGGGGATACTAAGTTTCCGAATGCCTAGGCATACCATACGTCCCGTTTTAGCCGGGACAGTCCCGGTTTAAAGGCCTTGTCCCGGTCAGTCTATCAAAAAGTCCCGGTTAGGCATTCAGTCAGTCAGTATATAGTTCTACACCTAGTACATCAGCACCTGTTGACATATTTTTTTCTATATTGTTAATAACATGTGGTCTGATAACAGAAGCAGAATGTTGGAGGAGAATGTGAAACCCCTTAACACCTGAAATTTAGTTAATACTGTCTTTTGCTGCTGTGATTTTTACGATAAGATAAATCGAGCAAACATTTGTTGAAGAAAGTATTGTCTGCAGAAAAGTATGATTGGGCGAATGTGTTTTGAACATTGTTTTACTTGGTAAAATGCATTATTTTAGTTTTTGTTGGTGCCTTAACTATAGGAATCCAAAACAGCTACACACTCCAAGTAAGATATGAACCACATTTATCTGATAAGCAGTAGCGTAACTAGAGGTTTGAGCCAGAGTGTGCAAAACTTAGTTGAAGGGGGCCCACTGGCCATCGTCAGTGGGCCCAAGAGCCAACTCTCAAAATAAAGTTAAGAAGTGATAGTGAATCCGAATCTCGTGGATGTCTATACCAGCTAAAAAACGAAAATACCCTAAAAAACAAAAAAAACAACCTAATGAAACAGGGGGCCCAGTTTTTATATTTACAGTAGCTTGCCAAGGGGGGCGGCTAGCTCCCTTGCCCCCCGTCAGTTACGCCACTGCTGACAAGGCTCGTTGTTCTGAAGCGTCCCGGTTTTCAATCACAAAAATATGGTATGCCGCTTACTTCGAACAAACCATGAATGCAAATGTAAAACGAATAGAAATTCCACTGAACAACTGCCATGCAGCTACCGCCTACCAGATGTTAATTATATCGAAATGGTGTATCCGCAGGCCTGCAGTTGCTTGTCTGTGGAGCTATTCCCCTTTTATCGACTCACTCCCTTCAACCGCAAAATAAGGTTCCAACCATTGGGAAACTCACCTCAGCAAAAGTTACCGAACTTGAAAACACGTCTTTTACGCAGTGGCGTAGCTAAGGCGGGACGGGGGGGGCGGTCCGCCCCTGGCGGCACTTTTATGGGGGCGGCACTATGGGCTATGCTGTAGGCTATAAAACTGCAAAGGCTGTATTGAAATAAAAGTGCTTTTAATGTCGGAACACTGCTTGCAGTTGAAGGACCTTTTTGATTTTGAGTAATTTAAACTATGGCATGTGTATTTAAGCGATTGCTATCTTAGCGAAACAATAAATCGTGTATCAGGGATGTTGTATCAATAGTTTTTTTTACATGAAGCTGCAACACGCTTATCAACTCATATGATGTCGGATTTTGCTGTTTCACTACACGGTTGATTGATCAAGTGTTGGGTCGTTGTTGACGTTTGATCGCAGTCCTTATGACGTTATAAAACTTAGTAGGAGTATGGTGGATGACTGTGGGCAAACGTGTGGCTGTGGTGAGCTCTAAGCTTTTTTAAGTGCTCTTAAGTTTTGTACCTGCGAATAAAAGCGCATTGTTGGGTCTAAAAAACATTTCTGTGTAAATCTAATAAATGTGTAGTTGGATTTGTGCTCGTCAAAATGGATTTCCGTGTGTGTGGATAACTATAATCTAGCTCAGTATTCTTCAACAGGGACTCCGTGGTACCTTAATGTTCCGCAAAACATGTAGTGGGTTCCGTGAGGTTCCTCATTTTTTTAGGGGAAATTATTTCTTGCTTCAGTATGCTGATGCGTCTTTATGAAAATTTTTAGATTACCGTGCTGCATTCAGATTACAAGTAGACCAGTTAGTTGCACAGGAGGTTGAGTGCAGTTAATAGCCGAAAAAGAAAATTGATAGTTGTTGCATCGCTTGTTGTGCAATTAAGAAGAGCGTTATTGTTGCATCACAGTTGTACGATGTGGCCGATTGCCCAGTTCACAGTAGAAAAAGAAAGCCCCCTTGAACTTTTGCAGTTCATTCAAAAGTATAAGCTTGGGAACTCTGTTCCAAATATAATGCTGCGGATTTTCTTCACAATCGCTGTTGGTGTTGCCACTTGTGAGAGGAGTTTTTCGAAACGAAAACTGATCAAGAATTACTTGAGATCTAACCTTGCGGTTGAGAAATCTTGCCACACTGTCTATAGAGCAACAACTGACAGACAATATAAATTTTGACATTGCCATTGAAGAATTTGTCAACAAAAAGGCAAGAAAAGTTACTGTGTACAAAATTGTAGTTTTCATTTCAAAAATAAAGATGGTCCTAATTTTTTACACTTTTTTTACAATTTTTCCCCAAATGTCAATTTTGCTTTAATTTATTTACCTGTTACTTATAATGTTTGAGTTTTTTGGTGTGTATTTAAAACATACCATGTTTGAGAATGTGAAAGTACTGTAATATTATAATGGTGCACAAACTAGTTAATATATACACAAAGCTTTAAGAGC
>Ga0210059_1012384_pt1 | contig 12895 bp, 6 predicted proteins | sample Ectturendosymbi2_FD_188042 | JGI IMG/M metagenome (GOLD analysis project Ga0210059, IMG submission 188042) | Ecteinascidia turbinata endosymbiont from Florida, USA - Sample 2 (SPAdes) (version 2) | ecosystem: Host-associated > Tunicates > Ascidians > Unclassified | place: Key West, Florida...
TTTATTACGTATTTACCGCAGGCTCGTGGTCCATATCACAAGTACAGTCACAGTCTCATCTACTTACCATCATACAGGGATCCGGCAGTGAGAGAGCAATGAAGGCACTCTAACATCAAATTTTGAAGTAGACAGCTAGCAGACAAAAAAAGCAAGAAATAAATCGGATGGGGATTCACATTGGCGCACAGACGCATACGAATTGTTCCGATCAAGGTTTCAAATGTCATTCTTCATTCGTAAACATTGTTTGGAATTCCAATATCAGATACTTTTAAGAAACACAACAATTATAAAGCAAGCCTAAACTTTTCTACTTTGACATGTGATCGGCATGTCACTTGCAAGCAATATATTTTACCTGGAGCCATTGTTTGCGTGACTCGAGTCACGTTGAGAAACGATTCATGATGACTCGATAATGACGTTTTTTACCGAATGACTCGACTTGAATCACAATCATTGACTCGATACTCGAGTCATAGGAATTTCCACAAAATCTTCTATCATCTTATTGACAAATGCAGTTAGTTTGTATACAAAAAAGAGCGTTTTTGATTCAGTGACGCATGATCGGTGGTGTGTTTGAGGGGAGGCGAGCGAGGCACTTGCTTCGGGCCCTCCTCGAGGTGTTGCGCGCGTAAATTTTACCCATTTTTGTGAAAAAACTACTATCCACTCATACATTATACTCCAAAGCAGATCGTAAGCATAGGCGTAGGTAAATGGGGACCACAATACCATGCCCCCAAATTTTTTGCATATCTAGTCTTTATGTGCTTTGAGAAGCGGCGTCCCAAACAAAAATACTGTTGCTCGCCTAAAGTCAAACATTTTTCCCCCAAAAGTTTTTTCTCCCACAATTTTTACATTTTTTGCCCCCCGACAAATTATGGGTTGGCTACGCTACTGATCATAAGTAAGTACTCTGCTTTCAAAGGGTGCCCCGACAGCAACTGTAATGTGCAGGTACTGTCCTTTGAAGGGGCCTTCAACAGTCAGCAACCTTAATGTGTAAGTACTCTGCTTTCAAAGGGCCGTCATCAGCATCTCTGATGTGTAAGTAAGAAACAGCTTCAAACCAACCTCAATAATTTAAATAAACTCTGAGGTAAGAGAAAATTTTAAATCCAATGGTACTTTTTTCACTATCAGAGAATGAAGTTTCTCATAATATATTGTGGACGACTATGAAAAAGCGGCCTCTGCTTTAAGAGCATATGTAGTGCATATGAAATCCCAAGAGTTTTGTTTTGTTCTAACACAGATGTGTACTCCATTAATCTGTATCTAGCTCGATTTTCCTTCTTCATTGAAGTCTATTGTGAACTGCAGTCTAACTTTCTTTGCTTCATATTGCATATTCTTGAATGTAGTTAAAAAGATGAGATTTGAAACAAACTCAGTGTTTCGAATCTGCTTGTTTGCTGCCTGTTTTTTGATGGAGTCCCTTGAAGGACATGGTTGTGAACAAATTTAGGAAACCAAGCACTTTTTCAGAGAGGAAGTGTGTTGTAAACTTTTTGGTTTATTGATGGTGAATGCAGAGAAACAGGGTGCAAAATTAGAGAAGTGTGGGACGATGCCAACTTGCTATCGCTTAATTTTTGTTTGTTGCTAGCTTTGTCTTCCCAACTTTCAGTGTTTTCAAAGTTTTGTACCATGAAAACCCTTTTGCATTTTCTGTTATTTCAGTCATGTCGTAGTCTCAGGAACGTATCCTCGGGTGGCCTACATATCCTCTTCCTAGGCTTGAAAATGTTTTATCGCGGTTGACTGAGTTTGATGACGTCATCAAAGGGCCCTCCTTTTTCAACCTTGCCTCGAATCCCCCAATCCTGAAGTCCGCAGCTGCGAACCACCTTGTAGCCACAAACAACATAGAGAATATAGTTAAATTTTGTTTGACTCGACGACTCGAGGAACTGGTGACTCGACCCGACTAGTGACTCGACAAATATGGCTCGGCCACATCACTGGCTGGAGCTCTTCATATTGAAGCTGGAACTCAACAACAGGAATCTTTCATTTTTCATGTTTGAAGACAAGAATTAAATTTTGATTACGATCTAATTAAGCAAAAGTCGCTTCAACTTTTATAGTCGAGTGGCAAGGGATGCATGAATGAGTAAAACCAAGCAGCGTCTTTTGAAGACTGTAACTTGATGAAAAATTAATCAACAAACATTGAAAAAGAACTTGGCGGAACAGTATAGTTCAGGGCCGCAACCAGCTGACATTTTCTGTGGGGGAAGAATTATTGCAACTTATATTTTACCTAACAAATAAAAAAAATTGGCGTTTTCAATATGCTTTTTAAAATTTCGCGTGGATGGCAATTGCCCAGTCCCACCCCGGCTGAGGGCCTGGTATAATTGATACGCACTTGCATGTCTAAAAATTGTTTATTGCACGCGTCGGAGGGGAAAAATAAATTAAACTAACGATTTAGTCATTAAAACCTGTGCGATTCATCAAAAAATGAGAATTGGGGTAAAATCTCGTCACAAACTTTGTGGTATATCAAACATGGAACGGAAAATCTTTATCTTTTGTAAAGTACACTTTGCCGCGCCTTGAGAAGGGCGTATTCCTAACCATCCCGCGCTGAACACATCCAGTACGGGTAGCAGTGGTTGCTCTCGTAGTGACAGGTTATGTTGGCAATTTAAGCATACCGTAACAGGAAGGGCCACGTGAAGGCACCTGGCATCCTCCCCAGTAGATGCTGTGAGAATGAAAGTATTGAAAGGTTTAACGTTGGAGCTACAACAGTATCTGCAATTAAAAATTTAGGTGTGGTTGTTGATTCTCAGATCATCATTAAAATTCGTGTAAGTTGTATTTACTGTACTTTTATTACAACATGCCAAAAGTAGTTAACTTTTCTCAAAATAGTTTTCCATATATTTAAAATTATATTGCTTGTTTAAAAATTAACTCGGTTGTATTTGGTGTGATAATCGTTTTGATTATTTTGTTATTGACAAACAGACTTGTTATTCAATTCTATGAACTGTACATGTGTTTTACAAAGTACAACGTCTTGCGGTCTTATCTGGCGATTTATACTTAAGAACCCTTCTGCAAAAATAACCTGATGTTCGTGATGTCACTCCATCGGTACCTGTTCAAGTGTGTATAAATTAAGAAAACATTCTATGAAGTAGAGCTCAATCAGGGATATCTAGAAACTCCAAAGCACAATTGTCCCTCATTGACTTCAATCATTGCAAAAAATTATGAATTTCCGATAAACCTTCTAACTTTTCAGAAATGCACCATTTTTCATTGTTTTTCTTGTTTTTTCTCTAACCAAAGTTCAAGTACATTTTGCCAGTAACCTTTTGTGATCAAAAGATTTATTTTTTCTTCAGCAAATATTCCATTATTGCAAAATATTACACTTTGCATAAATTGCTTGTAGAAAAAGTGTTCGAAACCACAAAAGAGACTGACTTGATTTTAAGAAAGTCACTGAGTTTTCTAGAGCGTAAAAGAAGAATCGATGTCATGATCTCACTTCGAAGCAAAACTACCCTGGTGATTTTTTTGCTTTTGACACTACTTTCGTCCACCCTGATTGAAGGTTAGTTTGTTTTTTCCCTTTGCTCTTATTACAGAGATTTTACAAAGCATCTGTCTGGTTACTTGAACGATTGTTTGGAAGATTTGTTTTCACACCAAATTTCACTTGCGTCAATAGATCTTCCGGATAATTTTTTTGTTTTTGCTCATGTGTTACGTTGCGTACTTTACCATATAAAAGTGGCCAAAGATTTTTTGATGATCTCCAATGCTTAATTATTTTTGTTTTAAGATATATCCGTTGTATCTAGTGAAGTGTATAAAAGAAAGCATTATCTATCTAACATTTTTTCTGTTTGTACAAAACGAACTAATGTATCAAATAAAAAACAAACTGCATTTGCATTCCTGTTAATAGTTCCGAGTTGGTCGCTTTCAAAACCAGACACGATAAAAGATTTACATTTGAACTTATGTGTAGAATCAGACAAAACGTTGCCTGAGGTTTTTCCAGATGACTAATTTATATGCCTGTCAATTCCAGATCGACAGGGATGAATAGTGCTTGAGCTACTGAGACGGCTAATCTATCTGACGAGAACTAGCAATGAAATACAATATAGATAATTAGACGTGTATTCAGACTTCCAATAATGAGCAGATATTCTATCAAAGATGACATTGTTGCGATCGTGCATCAACGAATTTTGTGGTTGTCTGTTCTCTTGATGTGAACTTGATTGTCAGTCAGAAAGATACATCAAACTTCCTAAATAAAAATTAAAATAGATGTTGAAAACATACCAAAGTACCCCATACAAAAAGTCAATTTACAAAAATACAATGTGCAACAGACAACTGAACTAAAAGTGAGAAAAGGGGCTAGGGTAAAACTTTGAAAGATTTATCTAATGGCACATTTTGCCGAGCAGCTGGCCGTTTTCTTTGCTGAAATTTTATGGTATTTGATGTGATTATTACCCTGGATGTGATTGACAAACTCGAATGAGAAAAGTGGTCACACAAAACACATCTTGAGTAAAAAGATGGTATTTCTCGATCAAAAATCCATTAAGATTGCATTTTTCCCACATTTTTCTTTGAAAATTTTTTCGAGGTAATATTTCAGATTTTTAAGGTTTTCATAATGATTTGATTAGTGGAGCGTAAATGTAAGTTGCAATCGTGAGATGATTTGTTTCCTTACTCTGCAGTTTGTTTGTTTCAATTTGTGGTTTAATGCGAAGAAGTGGTGAAGTTTTCCTGCTGGAAGTTGACTGACTTTACAGACATTGTTGGGTGCATATCAACATCATCTCAGATGGTTTGCTGATAGATATCAAAGATGTCCCTGGTTGAAAGCTAAACGTAGTTTATTTTTGCTTCATAAAGTAGATATCTAAATACAACCATTTCCTAACATTGTTCACTAAGAACAAGAAAACCTGATCGAGCCAACTATGTTGGCTTTCATTCAGTTTCATTTGTACTGGTTTACCAGCATCATAAATTTACCAAAAATTTCCTTTAAATAAGTACCAGTTGTTTAATTTGTTCTTTTTCCGGTTCTCATATTTTTGTTGTCACACTTTTCTCTATTTTACAGCAAGTGCAATAGAAGTGTTTCTTTGAAGCCAATCACTTCACCTTGTAATAAAACCAACGGATTGTGTGAGCAAAGTAATGTTGAGAACATAAACGTTAGGAAATAAACAAAGTTCGTTTGTCTCAAATGGTGAAATGAATCTGTGATCACATCTGACCTAGTGCGTGCAGTGCAGATAAAAAGTTCGGCTTTATGCAGAGCAATCGTTACGTCCATTCTGAAGAACACGGCGAGTTAGTTCAAATAGGCCCTTTTTCTTGTTTTTTGTGTATTCTAATAGTCGACATTCCTGCAGCACCAATCCAAAGAACAAGTTGATTGCGGTTCCCAATTTTAAAAGTACAAGAAACCACGCTACGCTGAAAAAAAAAGACTGAAAATATTTTTTTTAATCATTTATTTTACTTACACTGTATGGAAACTTGTAATGGCCTAGGATATTTTTCAGAAAGCTACAATTTGGTCGGCAGTTCCTCATATATCATTTCCTAACAATAGTCTGTTGCAAGATTTACAAACATTTTTCTTGATTATGTTTGAATCTTGAGCATTGTTTGCGGCATTGTTTTGCTTCATTTTGCTTTTTTGATCTTTCGCGACTTCCCACATCACAGCTCGGTACCTAATTAAAACACATTAAAAATATTCACAGTTTTTTGAAACATTCTTGGCAGCCCATAATAAAGACTAAAAGACGCATTGCGGTAACTCAAAGAGGCACGGCGGTAACTATTTTAACTGCTGCTGTGTTACCTCGTAATTGCAAACAGGGCGCGTCTGTTCAATGCACCAAACCGCGTTTATAGGCTGTCTGAAGCTGTCGTTGAGCCTGAAGTTTGTGTTGAAAGGTTCGGGACATCTAGCAAACGTAAAACCTGTTATTATATGCACATTGGCAGTGACAGATTGTGTATTATTGTGTCGACGCGAATAACTTCAAATGCTCACGGATATTGGAGTTTCACAAAATATTTTAATTCGTACATAAATGTTTTTGTGACAAAATGAATCCCATGTTTGCTGTTATAAACAAACCATAAGGCGTATTATGACGTTTGATACCAGTAGTTTGTTTGGAAATAATGGTTGCACAGGGCGGTGGTTGACATTCATGTGATAATCGGGCAACATTTTTTGTCATGCTAAAATCTTTAGTTTGGTCTTTCCACAGTTATGGTTCGCTCAACGCAAAAAAAATAATGATCAGCTAAGTAATGATGTTTGTTGAACCCGCACAACCAAAACTGATAAGCTGGGTTTGCTTCCCGGGCGTGTCATACTGGAGACATGGAAAACGGTACTTGCGGCCTGTAAAGCCACATGCTTGCCACTGATAGGTGGGTGGAAGTGAACGGTTCACGTCCGATGCTGCCATTGACTCGCCACCAGCGATTTATTCACTGTGATCGTAACCGCGCAGGGCCTCGTCCCAGGCGCAAGCAAGCGGAGATGAGGGCCGTATAGGCCTTTCCAGAAGCTCCAGAAAGGAGAACAGAAACCGGGTATAAAAAATCTGAGCTGATCTTTGCGCATTGCTTCCAAAACACGTTTTCGTCTTTTTTGTCCACACTAGTTTGATTTTAGCCAAAGTTTTAATTCTTTTAATATGAAGGACGTGATTCCCGCGGTGACTTGACTGTTCGATGCGCATTCTCGTACTGCAGCAAACAATGGCTTTCTATTGCTACTTCTTGCACCCAAGCCAGACGTAAGTTCTCCAATTATTTGAAACTGTTTTCGTTGTCAAGTGTTCTTTGTAACGATTTGTTGAAGTTTGAAAAGTTTGCAACAAGCGACGATTGCTTTTTCCATCTAAGATGTTACTTCCGCATACCTGTGGACTTGTTTGTGACATAACGGTGTTTTTACTGGGGCTAGACCAATGGAGAAGCCATTTTGAATCCTTTGTGAGACCTTAAATCATCCCGAAACAACCACATCAGAGAACTTCACCACTGCTCAACACCAGTATCGCGAAACCTACATGTCGCTAAACAGTTAGTGTGCTGCATGTGTGGCGAAGATTAGCACCGGTATCTCAGTTGATATACCTAATTATCGTAATTCGTGTCTGATCTATTGCAAGAAACTCTGGGAAACGTGAGATAGATTTGACGATGTGCAAATGAATGCACCCCTCTCGAAGGCTGTTGTGAAATTAATAGTTGCGCTTTTACGTCGCTGTTTTCTTTAAGGCATCATCACCTCTAACCAGAATGTGTAGGCTTTCAATCAAAGGCTGTTGACATTGCTGTGCAAATCGCCCAAAACAGAAATTCCTGGCAAGGGAGTGGCATAAAATTTGTGTGAAAATTTCTAAATTTTGGTGAAAGGAAATGAAAATATATTTGTTTCAAGTGAAACTAGGATCGTGCAATGTTTCTTCTAATCGTTCGTTTTGTTTACCCTTTGTGTAAAGCAACTCAAATCTTTTGAGTATAAGCAAATATGAATGCATACAGCGGTAAATACAAAATAGTTAAGTGTCTTCACTGAAGATTTACTAATGAATTTGAAACCAAAAAGTTCATAAAGTCCACGATGCTTGCCTTTCTAAAATGTTTTTGCACAAAAACAATTTTTGTTTTAATTTAGTTCACCTTGCTGCTTAAGGAAGTAAAAGACTTACGCGAGTAAATAGTTTCAGTTTGTTAGGATAGCGGTTATGTTTTGTGAATTATTTCCAACAAAAACATCTTAACTAAAAATTGACTAAATCGCTGAAAACATCCACTTTGGTTTTCAGACCAACGCGGATGCTTCATGTGTCATTACTTCGTCTGTCCACATTCATCTGCGCATTTCGGGATTTGGTGAAGAGATAAGCGTCAAGCAAACTTATTCTGTACATATTTCACACCGAAGTGTTGAAACCATTATGAAAACGATGTTTCCAGTTTTCAAACGATTACAAATTGCTGACATGATGTGCTAGGCTCATTCAAAATTTGAAACTTGAGTGCTTTTGAGAACTTGAGCGCTGTGGATATTTCTTGTAGATGGAGGTGATCTTTGTTAGCCAAACCAAGATACAGTGTTTGCTGCGTGTTTGAAGTTTCCATTTTCAAGCACTTTATGTTAATCTGTGTCAAATCAATAACATTATCTGAAGGTGAAATGGGCAAACGACTTTTAACGGCTTCGTTGATAAGAAAATGGAATTGAAAACTTGAACGCTGTGTATATTTTTGTAGATGGAAGTGATCTTAATCAAACCAACGTTTCGGTTGATTTTGTGAACGAAAACGAGAAGTATCAAAACTGTGCTGTTTTTCGTTAAATTGTAGCAGGTTTTCAACTGATTAAAGCTTGTATGGCTGTTTTTGTAGTTGCCATTACTGCAATGAAAATCTCGAACAGCACACGCACGGTTGATTTTATGAACGGAAACGAGAAGCCTCTAAACTCTGTTGTTTTACTTTAAACAGTAGCAGGTTTTCAACTGAATAAAGCTTGTTTGGCTGTTTTTGTAGTTGCCATTGCTGCAATGAAAATTTCTTGATCTCCACTTCATGTTTTGCATTTTGCGTGCTTAATTTCAACAAATGTTGTGAATAGCAGAAAACCAAATTTGAAGAGTTCGTCAGTGAACAATGTAGTTTTTTTTAACAGTTCTCTTAAAGATAAGAAAGAAGCGTTCAAGGTTGACCAAAAAGTTTTCACAGTTTTAGTATATAGTGTTTTTTGATGAAACAAATTGCACAAGCTTTTAGTGGTTTTCAGACACGCAGTGCGGGGTGCGGCAGGCGTGGCATGGGAGATGCGGGAACGGCCAAGATTTCTCGAATTCTTGTGGGAGCTGGGCAGGTTTTAATATGGCAGGTGTGGGGCAGGAGTGGACAAAAATTTCAACCCGCGCAGAACTCTGCAACGGTCAGAACCCATCCGATCGCGACACATCGAAATACGAGCAGCGCGGGGTCGGTACGTATAGATATCAAGATGTACCGCAAAAAAATAAATCTTCTGTAATTGCGCCTAAGGAGGATTTGTAGCGTGAGTCAGGCATATCTGTTCAAAAATCTTTGTTGATACAAGAGCACTCGCTTTGTCATTTCACCAATTTTCTGCCCTCGTAGCTGGAAGCACAAATAAATAGCGAGATTTTACCATCTTTACCGGATAAAATGAGAAATAACAGGGCGGAAGTAAGCCGAGGTGTATCACTGATAAAGTGATTATGGCGTGAGTGGCGATGATATATCAATATTCTTTTTCTACTGAAAAAGGGAAAGTACGACATAAACAATGACAATGAGTCAAATTTCTACTGAGATAAGGAATGTAATTCTCTCCTTTTTGGTACCACGAAAAAAATTTTCTGCCAAAAACAAAATTGTCTCGAATCTCGTTCACAGTTCAAGCAGCTTGACCAATTTGAGGTATAAACATTTTATCAAGAAGCAGATAGTGAAATCCTTTTGATCAGAAAATCAGTCGCCTTATCTCGAAGGCACCAGTCAGTTAACCCACCTGGAACTATGCGAAAAATGTGTTTGTAGTAAAAGCAAATTCTAAATTATTGGCCGTCTACAGAAAATTTAAAAATAAAAAGTTTGAAGTCAAAACCATCACAGGTTATTGCATTTGTTTCAATTATTACCAGATCATAAAGGACTTTTAGCGGGTAAACGTATAAAATATGGCTTTCACCAAGAGCATGTTTGTTTTTGTACGATGTACAGCGATGAATTCCATGACCATGAAAAAATGAAGTAGCAGTTGCGATCAAGACAACTTGATATATTTCGTCATATAAGCGCAATATGCCGCAATGTGATACACTGACATCGTAGGTTGTATTTCGTACTGTAGGTTGCAAAAATATTTTCGGGAGTAATATGAGTTTAATTGGCATTTGTGAGCTACTCTTTGCACAATCCTAATTGCTTTGATCACACATTGTTTTCCTAAATTCTTTGAAATCTTGGATACTGTGACACCTAGGGTTAATTGCAGCTTAATGTTGGGATGATTTAATTTGGTTTTACAGTACTTCCAAAAATTTTCCCGTCTTACTTGAGCTTAATTTTTAGATGAATCTTGCTGTTTCTCAAATGACCTGACAACATACCTGTAAGCCAAGGCTGTCCAACCCACGGGCCGCATGCGGCCCCAGAGGTTGTTTTAAGTGGCCTGCGATGTAACAAGTTTGTAATCATACTTTTTAAATGTTTAGTATTTTTTTATAGGCTCAAATATATTTGGCATCAAAACACACCATAATTATACCTGTTGTTTCTGTTATGGGCCTACCACCCAAAAACTTGGATAACAAACGCTTCGAAAATATGTCGATTGTTTAGATTTTTTTACATCCATGCAAGCTGGCAACACTGCGTGCAACCGGTGATTACGTTTGTAGTAATCACTGGTGCAACTGTAGGACTCATCACCTCATGTTATTGCATAAAACTTATCAAAATCGAAGAATTTGTTACGTCACAATAGCTTTTTGTGACGTCACAAAAACGTTTGTGGCCCGCAATAAATTTCCTCATGTGAAAGTGGCCCGCAACACTAATAAGGTTGGGCAGGCCTGCTGTAAGCAGAAGCTCAGATTTCAAATCGCATCCAAAAACCCCACCACGCCATGGAGTGTCCCTTGACTGCGGCAGTGCCTGACAAGCAGCATAACGCCCGTCTACCGTCTACTTTCACCGCGTTAGCGCTGCGTTATACTGTAGCGAGTAAGCACCAGTGAAGGCTTACTCTGAAGGTAGGTCAGTACAGTATACAAGAGTGTTTGCTGCAGGTCCGTCGCCAGGATATAGCAGCAGGAAAATCAGAAGGAGGGGCCAAAAACCAGCAGGGGGGGCACATTTTAAAAATATTGTATTGGATGTATGCAACAACCAGGGGGCCAAATGTGAAATGGGGGGCACAGATTTCAAATGGGGGGGCCGGGCACCACTGGCCCTCCCGCTGGTGACGGCCCTGGTTTGCTGATTACAGTATGCTGACATAAAAGTAGTAAACCTCCAGTATTAAAGAGTTGACGTTCAGCTGAGTGAACGTTATTCTAATCTATTTGAATAAGATTTTAGAACGGAAGATGCGTTGTGTCAGGTGAATCTGATTTCCTGCAAATATTTGTGATTGATGCGCTTGTTTATCACTCTTGTGGAGATTATGAATTTGAGTTGTATTTACAGTGCTGTTATTGCATCTTGCCGAAAATCAGTTTTCTCAAAACATTTTCCAGATATTCTTGAATTGAACTGCTTGTTTGAAAAATAGGGGGTTGTTTTGGTGTCACAATCGTTAAGATCATTTTGTCAGTGACAAAAAGACTTAACATTCAACTATATATACTTCACTACAAGAAAACGAGCAAGATTTTTCTATTTTACTGAGTACAATTTCTTGCTGTTTTATTTGTCGATTAGTAAGAATGAATGAATTTGTAAAACTGCTGTTTGTGATGTCATTGTACCAGTACCTGACAAAATGTGTATAAATTAAGAAGCATATTTTAGCGCAGTTGTTCTTTAATGACTCCAATCAGTGAGAAAAAGAGTAAATTTAAGTTAACCGTTCTAACTTTCCGGACTTGCATCGTTTTTCATTGTTTTTCTTATTTTGTTCTCTCATTAAAGTTGCAATAAACTGACTTAGTTTCAGAAGGATTTTAACATTTTAACACAGTCACTGAGTTTTCTAGAGTGTGAAAGAAAATTCAACGTCATGATTTCGCGTCAAGAAAAAACTACTTTGGTGATTGCTTTGTTTTTGGCTCTCTTTGCTTGTAACCTGATTGAAGGCAAGTTAATTTTTGCCCTTTCCTCTCAGCACAGAGATTTTACAAAGCACTTGTTTGGTGACTTGACTGGTTGGTTGAAATTTTTTTTCCCAAAATTCACTTGCGTCAATAGATCTTCCGAATAGTCGTATGTTTGTCTGATTTTGTACATATACTACGTATTTGGCCAACTAAAAGTGGCCAAAGATTTTCTGATGATCAGTAATTTTTGTATTGTATGGTGTATATCATCATTTTTTCTTGTTTGTGTCAGCTATTTTCGTGCTATTTTTCGTGCTAATTTTCGTGCTATTATTTTCGTGCTAATTTTCGTGCTATTATAGCCTGGAAGTATGGCTATAATTGAGGTATCCTTAATTCTAGCAAAAACCAGAATTAAGGAAACCTCAATTATAGCCACACTTCCAGGCTATAATTTCATTAACGAAAATTCCCAAACGCAAGCTGGAGGTGTAGGTGCCTACATACAAAATAATTTGAAGTATGTGCAACGACGTGACCTCCAGTTCAAAATGCATGGATGTGAAAACATATGGTTGGAGATATTAGGAAAACGTCAGAAAATAATAATCGGAATAGTGTAAAGACACCCTCAATATAACATAGATGAGTTTTCTCAATCACTTTCTGAAACAATCACAAAAATCGCAAAAAATGACTATGCGTATTATGTATTAGGCGATATTAACATAAATCTACTACATGCAACAAATGATAGCAGAATACAACATTACATAGATACTTTATGCAGCCTTGGCTGCTACCCAATTATAAATAAACCAACCAGAGTGATAAACGAAGCAGAGTCATGCATCGACCATATAAATACAAATAATTTATCTACCGAAATAAAGCCATATATTATGCTGCGTGATATTAGTGATCACTATCCAATTTATTTGACTGTGAGTAAAGCTCGATTAAAAAGAGATGTCAAACAAAGATATTTTAGAGATACAAAAAACGTTAATATCATTGCTTTTAATCGCGACCTGCAC
>Ga0210059_1012385_pt1 | contig 12894 bp, 6 predicted proteins | sample Ectturendosymbi2_FD_188042 | JGI IMG/M metagenome (GOLD analysis project Ga0210059, IMG submission 188042) | Ecteinascidia turbinata endosymbiont from Florida, USA - Sample 2 (SPAdes) (version 2) | ecosystem: Host-associated > Tunicates > Ascidians > Unclassified | place: Key West, Florida...
CATGTGCTTCGCTTGCCACCGCACCATTCTTCTCGGGCTATCCTGGACTTCGACCCCGGTTCGTTCGGCTGGAAGCGACCCCGAGGGGCTCCACGAACTCGTTGGCTTGACGTGGTCAAACGCGATCTTGACCATCTCGGCCTCGACCCAGCCGCAATTGAACCCCTCGCGCAGGTCCGTGATAAATGGCGGGCTCCTGTGAATATGGTTGGCTCAACGCACGACGCGCCGACGGGCGCTGTGCACGAGACACGATGATGATGATGATTTGTGAGAGCCCTGGTTGCGGAGTAGATTACAGCTTGCGTGAGTGGATTGGGAGAACTAAAGGAGCTTTTTGCATGTGAGGGAACGGCGTTCCCACACCTCTTCTTTAGCACTACACCCCTGCCTATATCTGTTCTTTCCCCTTAGTAATTGTACATACTATATAACAGTCACATAATAAAAAACGAAAATTTTCTTGCGTATTTTATAGGCATTCTCAATTCAATTCTTGGCTCGTTTACAAGCTTCAAACTATCAACCCTGGGTGTCTGCCATCCCCGCATTCCTTCTGATGGACTGCTGTTCGACGAGACATTCGCGCAGCCTTGTATTTTTGCAGTTGTGAACTGCGCTGACGTAGCACTGCGTGTGTCCTACTCTCCTGTTTTAACGCGTTGGCAGATATTTTGCAGTTATGAACTGCTCTGTCTTAGGAGACCGCTGCTAATTTATGTTCATTATAGTGACACATTGCATAGCCTACAACAACGAGTAAAGAGAGTACGTGTAGAATAATAGCACAGGAACGCCGGAGAATGGAGGCATGGTGAGGTCATTGCCCCCTCTGCCCTTTCAAAAGGGGGGCAGCGGTGGCGGAGGTGTCTTTTCATAACAATAGCATAGGTAATTTCATGGTTTATCAAGATCGACTTGAAACAAATTTATACAGCTATTTGGGCACCCGGAAAATTCAGAATGAGTTTCTATAATTTCGGTTATTATTTTTGCGGTCAACATTGTTGATGAACAAAAACAAACCTATTTGGTAACGATTTTTTTGTTTTTTTTAAAGTGTCCATTGCCCTCAACTCTTTTACTGCTCCCCTGCCCTACCGCTACTCCAGCGCCCTGAATATGCATGTTGTGTCAACAAACTTCGCCAAAACATTGATTTGCAAACGTGAATATGACGTCATATTGTGACGTCACAAACAGCGTATATCCAATAACAGTGACCACTATACGCCTCTGCTCAATACCAGAATTTGGAAGGAGGGCATCCAATCAAGCAGTCGCCCCGGGCATCACCAGACCTCTGCACGCCACTGCGCCTGACCAAGACCGGGTTCGAGCTTTAGGCAGAAGAGCCCGATCGAAAAATTTGCGACACTCTCCCCAATCATCAATCCATAGATGGTGACCGCACTTTGAACCCGCTGCGTATCTGTAATAGCGAAGTTGCAGCGTAGTGTGATTCTACTCCAGTGTTTTTCAACCTTTTTGCTGCAGCGGAACCTTCCGCAAATTTTTGCGTTGCTCATGGAACCCTATGCAGTGATCCAAGTCTCTATCCTACTTTCTGTAATAAACCTGTCAAACAGTGGTATTGCTACAACCGCATAGAACTGTGGTTGTGAATTTCGTCCCAGGCAATTTCGGTCTGTTTCGGCTGAACCCCTGGTAGCCACTCACGGAACCCTGAGGTTCCGTTGCGTAGTAGGCCTAATCAGAATCAGGTTCCGCGGAACACCGGTAGAAAAACATTGTTCTACTCTGTAGTAGAAGAATTGAAAGCCACGCGTAAAAATATTGCAATAAGCTACTGCAGGAAACTGGAGCATCATTTTATTCACACAAAAATAACGCCAACTGGCAAGGACTACAAGATGGGGGTACAGGAGGTACATCGCACCCGAGAGGTACTGGGAGCCTGGGACCCGGGAAAGTGAAGGTACGCATGATCAGTTTTCCTGTAACCAAGCCAAAAATTATTACAGTAGGCCAGCTGCCAGTATAACAAATAATCTATTTGTAAATCTTAGCGTGACATCTGATTCTGATTAGGCCTACTACGCAAAGAAACTATGCAAGTTTCGACGAGGGCCCGAGAAACTATGGGACCCGGAATCTGTCTTCGTACCCCCCTGGCAAAATTTCTCTCGGAGGCTCTGCCATTTGGTCGAAGCAGCCAAACGATATTCCCTGAATGTTGGTGGTATCTCTTCCACTAAGCGTCGGGGGACAAGACAGTGAAGCTGGGCGATAATTTTCACAGCAGTGTTGTGAAGTATATTTCATCTCTCTTACAAATATTACTGAAATCGCCCCCTAACTTTACTGGCCGGAACCGCCCCTGATTAAAGTTGGGATAGACCGTTACCTGCGTTTGATAGAAGTATATGAACCAAGCTCCAGCGCACAGTGTGCGAAATTCGTGAAGGACACTGGTGATGACCTGAGAAGGGTTTAGAAGCTAACGTATCCACGAACATTTTGGGAGACTTCAATGTATACGTTGGAAAAGACGCAGATGTACAGGAGGGGGTGATTGGTCCAAACGGTGATGCTAACCTTAATGACAAAGAAGGTCCCTGCTGCAACAACACACTGCCCATCATGAACACTTTTCCAAATGAGAGATTTTCGAAAATACACCTGGTACAGAGATTCGTTGGTTCAGCTGCCTAGGGCTGTAAGAATCAGTGGCAGCTGGTTCGTATCGCCCCCGTAAAACTTACGAAAGTAACTTTTCTAACCATGATTTTGAACAACTCAAAAACTCGGAAAACAGTATTCGCGATTTCAGGCCATTTTGCCGTCCATTATTTTGTCACAGCAGTGTTGTGAAGTATACATCATTTCTCTTACAGTATTGAACTCGTAATAAGATTTGACTGCCAAATATCTCTGAAATCGCCCCTCCTAAACTTACTGGCTGGATCCGCCCCTGGCACGAACATGAAGAAATATTGAGGTCCTGCGTAATAAAGTTGGATGGCATGGTGGACAAGGATTTAAGAAAGACGTTTGTAGACAGCCTATCGTTCTTGTTCCAAGGGCTCTCAGAATGCGTAGCGGACGCAGGAGAGGAGTGACGGATGTTCAAAGCAACTGCCATTCAGTAGCTGTTCGGGTTTGTGGGCAGAAACGATTGGATGTGGCGATTGATGGCAAAAAATATCCTCTTGGTGGAACCACGAGGTTAAGAAGATGCTATTTGAGCAAACAAAGTTGCCTGCAAAGCCTGGATTCAGAACAAAGCCGAAAACGTTTTTTTTTAAGTGCAAAATAAAATCTTGGGAGAATATCGGACATCAGATAGATTCCAATTACTAGTAAGCCATCAGTGTCCTGGCAAACCATCTGGCGTTTCCGCGGTAAATATTTAATACTGTAGAAAAGGTGTCCTACTCAGCAATGATGGAGATATCCTTGGCAGATGAAGAAAATAATTCGAAAATCTTTTGAATCCAGTCACTCACATACCATGAGACAAAAAGAAGGTGCATTTGGGGTAAGAAAATACCATCATTGCAACCGAAGTTTCCTAGCTGTCAAAAAAACACATTAAAAGCTGGGATAGCTGCGGTTGTGATGAAATCTTTGGTTGACTCTTGTGCGTCAAGTTGCCTAGTGTTCTGGAACGGCGCCGAAGGATTGGGTAACGGGGCTGATCATTACCATACGCAAGAAGGGAGACAGAAGGGAATGTACTAACTACCAGTGCATTTTCCCTCCTTAGCAACCCTGAAAAAGTATATGCCAAATGTTTTAAAAAAGATGTTGTGAAATTTATTGAACCAAAACTAGAGGGTACACAGTGCGGTTCTCATCTTGGCCGTAGCAATACAGACCACATTTTCACTCTCCAACAAATTTTCGAGAAATCTTGGTAGTATTTCATAGATGTCTGCCCATGCTTTGTCGACCTCGAAAAATCATATAACAGGGTCCTTCGAGAAAAGCTTTGGGGAGATTTGCGGGAGTATACAATGTTGAGGGCCTCCTGTTACTGGCCTTCAAGTCATTGTACTCTGGCTCAGAAGATTGTTCCGTGTCCGCGGCCTTATGTCACAACCGTTTGCCGTGGCTGTTGCATTCGGACAAGGGTGTGTACTGCCACCACTCCTCTTCATAGTTTATATGAAGTGGATAGACAGTCACAGCCAAATCGACGAGGGTATCACTTATTGCTATGCTTTCAGTTTTTAGACGACTTGCTTAGCTATTTTCAAAAAGAAGAAAAATCCTATAACTTAAAAGGGAATGGACATGTCTGGATATTTTCTTATAAAATGCTGAAACACAGTACACCATTTTTACACTAACAAATCTATCAAGATAAAGTGCACCACTGCACGATATTGTAAAAATCTGCCTTACACGATTCTCAGAAGCACGACCTTCGCAAGGATATATTCCAGGCAACCCAAGCGGGCACTTCCTAGATCTCATCTGAGTTGCCGTTTTGCCACAATTCGCCGGACATTCACCCCATGGCGTCCAGTTGGTCCATCCAGGTCGAGGAGGGTTTCCTATGTAAATACCAAATAGATAAGATTAGGAAAAATATATCTTATATTTTTTTTCATTTTTATATAAGAATGGACACGCCATTGAAGAGCGTGATCACACTGATATGCTGATGCATGATCAGGGTTGTCATATCTTGCTTATTTGTAAGATTTGTGCTTATTTTTTAGTTCTGATGTGTTACTGCATTTTCATTCTCAAAATTTTGATTTGCATTTTCATTCACGAAACTAAACTAGCCAACTGAAATTGAAAACGACTGCTGGTGAGATATAATAAACGCTTCAATTGAGTGCTTTCATTTCTGCTTTGAACTCTCGGTTATAATGACTTGTTTGAATAAGAGGTGAAGATGGCTACTCAGTATGCGAAATATCTACTCCATTATCATTTAATGTAGGATTCTTTAGTGTCAAAATTTTTTTGCAATTTATCCTGGTTTGTAGACTTATTCTGTTGCTTCATTGTCATATTACAAAACTTCATTCACAAGCGAACTGTTGCGGAAGTTTACTGTTAGTTGCACTGTAACCGCAGTTGAGAAACGCAGTCAACGCAGACTTGCTTCTTAAGAAATCAACTTACGCAGAATTCCGGATAAAACCTCGCAGCAAGTCTTTTCGCAGTTTGTCGTCATGTAGTCAGCAAATGTGTCACACCAAGCTTGTTGGGCGTAACAGAATGCGTCGCCGTGCTTGTTCCTTAGACTAGAGCATGGACCTGTGTGATATTGATCTGTTGGTCAAACTCTGAACTGTGCCAACCGTATAGGCCTACTTTACAATCTTCATTATTAACAGGTTTAAACTTTTTGAAGATTGATAGCACAATTGGACACACCCATGTAATGAGGTCTACAGAAACCCACACGCTAGATGCAATGTACTGATTTGTTTATTTAACATTTGGCGTACTGTATGACCACGAATTTTTTAAAAAGTTGATTCTAAGCCCGAAAAAGTCTTGCCCAATTTAATAATAATTCCTGCAATAATTTTATCATTCTTTCCTGAAGCAAATCTTCCTGTTGGTCAGAAACAGTTTCGCTAAATTTCATCATATTTGAAACAGAGTAAATCTAGAAGTGTCTAAATGTCGGATTAAAACAACAACACAAAAATCGCCTGAATAAACGAAATCTTGCGACCTTTGTAAGTGCTAGGGTCAAAAATTCTTTGGCCTGCACCTCTAATGGCTACCGCAATTCTTTAAAGCACACATGTTATTGGATGTCTGCTTTTACCATCCTTCAAACAACAATTTGTGCGTCGTGACATTTAAAATGGCTCATATTACTGATTCTAATGCAAACCTTTCTGAAACAATTAGTTTGGAATAGAAAAATAGAAGACTTCTGTCACAAGCATTATTCAGAATGTAATGATCACGACTTTCTTATTCGCCAAGGATTTTAAGATCACATTTTTAGGTGCAATCAAAATGCACGCGATTCTAAATTTTGCGCAGCAATTTCGCAATATTTCGCACTTACTGTCGACTGAGAGGGAAAATATACGTTACCGAGATAATATGAAAGTGTCTTTGCGTTTGGACAAAACCTTCAAGTTATTATTTCTAAGAGCAGTTGACCTTAAGTTACACTTACTTGATAGAACAACGTCTTTGTATCTTTGATTGCAAGTGGTTATGGTCTTTTTGAAGAAAGAATTGGCCCGAGTTAAGGCTTCAAACTTGTAAGGAAAAACAGCCAACGGAGAACATCCTTCCGTTCTTCCAACACCTGAAAATTTCGCGTTGGTAGAACGAATAAGTGAAGAAAGTTCAGCATACATTGTGGAGTTGTTGGCGAAAAGATCTTGCGCAGTGGTTTTTGGTTGAGTCTTTGAAAATGATGTTGTTTCCTCTCGGAAGTTCGTCGCTGTGTCACATTCCCTGTGGCAGTAAACATGAAAAGCGTTGCCAGTAAATCTGCATTTCGTAAATAATCGTGTTCGTTAAGTGAAGAACAACAAATGTTATTAAATTCAAGTAAAACACATCACAGTGTATTCTTAAATCGTGACTTTCTGTGCGTAGTTGTCAGGTTTTGCTCGGCAATCGGCAAACGCTCAGCAATAATGCGCTGCAGTGTAAGTCAGCGCATTGGGCAACTGATTAAAACATTGGATTTACGTTACTCTCGATTTATATCGGAAAATAATCTTAACTACAGCAAGAATTCGAATTTTGTAACTCTTATTGCATCTGAATATTTATCCTGGTTACATAAGTTTGATATTGCTCACTCTAGTCGCTAGTAAATTTAATGTTAAAGGTAAGAATTATCACGGACCATTTGAAATGTATTTTAACGCTTTGGTCACCCATCATTTATATTACACCCGGATACAACTGAAATTAATCAAAAACCATGTTCACGAAATTTGCACTTCTGTATGCTATTTTGACAATTGCTGATGACTATTTTATTTATATTGATTTTTTTATTTGAGTTCGTTTGTTTTTTTAATGCAATTCTACGGTGGACGAGCACGATGATCTTGTGGTACTCAGGGGCATAACGAGGTTAGATTGCGCCCTGGGCAAGAAGCGAGTTTGGCGCTCCCATGTTCGAACCTCAGGTCTTTCGGAAGCAAATGTACTTTACTGAATAAAGTACTTGTGACATTGTTGGAACTTTCGGCGCCCCCCCGCAGCCATTCGGTGCCCCCGCAGTGATTTGGCGCCCCTTAGTTATTCGGCGCCCTGGGAATTGTGCCTCCTTCTCCCCCTTCGTTAACCCTGGTGTTACTGAAATATACGTGTTTTAATTTTTCACCGCTCCAAAAATGCGCCATATCGCTTGCGTAGGACACCATTAGGTAAGCGAATAGACATTAAATATGTCATTTGAGAGTAACTGTCAACACATGTTTTTTTTCGGAGTTAAAAATATTTTGTTGCAAAATGAAGTAATCGTTTTTATGTAGCAGTGCACTGATTCAATAAATCCAGCACCTTGTGTGATTACAGAGTGCTTCTGCATTATATGTCAGAGTATTTACTTTTTTGCAGAAAGAAAACGTATCGGAATGGCTTTTTCAGTACGTACAGTGTTTGGTTTTATTGAATGCAAAGCCTAGTACTTCCAGATAGAAACGTGAACTGTACTTTAGAACAGTTGTACATGACAACTGTTGTGGTTTTGATGTTTCTTTGAATGTTCCTTTGCAGCAATAAACGAAAAATATTGCTTGCTGAAGAGCCATGTGTTTTAACTCCAGCACTTAAAGACCTAATCAACTTGAACCTATAAACACTGTGTATCAAAATTCTGAAACATTACGGCTTTTACTGTTGAGTATATGCATAGTCAGTAAACTTAGGGAACAAATGTTCCATCAACCTGTGAATAACAGCAAACTGCATTCACTAGTTGAGTAATTGGATGCATCCTGCAGGTGAATTTCTGTATGTTGTTTTGAACATATGTGCATAACAAAACACCTTGTGCCGTGACTTTAGCAGCTAATAATTTGCTGCAACATATAAATGCCTCAATGATTTTATGTGAAAAATTATAACACTTTATGATTTCTACAAATAAATTTCGAACTTGATCGACAAGCAACTGGGACTTACAAGAGCTGATGATGGCACAGATCGTTCAAAACAAAAAAATCATAAATGTTTGCATGGTACATGTTGTGAGCAGTTGCAATTAGTTCCTATGCAGTGATCTGGTTATTTCAGGTCACTGAATTGGTATGAGTAGAAAATTTACTTTTGGGTTTTTCATCAGACTTGATTTGAACGAAAATATTGCTTTGGGTTTTTTCATATTTTGTAAAAACCAACAAATTAAATTAATTCCAAAATTGATTGAAAAGCTTGACATTCGGTTAAACTTGCGAAAGTGTTGATTATACAACAAAGCCGTGTAAAACTAAACAGATCTTACCCGCAAATAGTTTCGTCTTTGATGAAATTTAGTAGTGACAAAACGTCTACTTTTCTTCTGTTTCTGGGTAACACCAAATCCGAGGCAATGCAGTTGGCGTATTGTCTTGTAAGGATTTCGTCTGGAGAAACGTACGTTTGGCGCTTTTCTCGCCTTGGTCTGTAAGAAACTGCGAAACAGACATGGATCCACTCAAGACTTGCATATGCAAGCGCACAGTAAGCAACAGCTGAAACAAAGTTTTTTTGTTCCGAGGCTTTAACATAAATGACAGAAAGAACTGAAGATAGCACTGGTAAGTGGGATAATAATGCTTGGATTCCTTTCACTTCACCAAAATGATATTAGCCTTGCACTGTTTTTTAACAAACAGATGTTAGTGACAACTGAAGAAAAATATCAAGTTTGAGTTTTCGAATTTTGCTTAAAAATGAAAAACTAATAAGCAAAAGCATATTTTTTGTAAAGCAATAACAAAATAAGAGCAACGACAGTCACGCAGAAAGTAACTTTAATAAGCAAGTGCAACAACTTAACTGTGTCTGATTATCAAGAAAATTCTGAAAAGTTTGAAAAATAGCAAAATTTCGTTGTAAGGAATGAGCAAGAATTTTCGTTAGCATTCAATTTACCTGTTTCCATTTGTGAAGCGTCTACTTCAAACAGCTTAATACATTCGCTAGTGGTAGACAGGAGAGTGGTGTCGTTGCGCAAATAACGTGGAAGCCGTAATTCCCAACAAGCCACTGTATCGTTGTTTCTGATGTTGTCGTAAAAAATTCTCTGTTAACTTTGCTTGTAAAAACAGCAATTCCTGTGACATGAAGAGGATACATACTAACGGCAAGTTGATGGCTGTGGCAAAAAAAATTGGAAAATCACTTCCATTAAAAGCTGAAGCTTTGCCGTCCCATACGAGTCGGAGCCCACATCAGTTAATGTGCCTTTACGATAGTACTCAAAGTTCTTTTGTCTATTGTTGTTCTTTTTTTTCACCGACACTGAGAAATATCGAACGTTATGGCTTTAGGCAACGGCCTGGGTGGTTTTTATTGTCATGCAATAAGTAATAGGTGTCAAAGTTCTTGCTTCATTCAAAATAAGTGATTACTGAACTGATTTCTATTGAGCAAAAAGCATACATGTGTTTTCAGATTTCCAAAAGGATCAAGTGATTTTGATAAGCATTTTCCACAATGCTCATAAACTGCATTTTAGTCCACATATTACCAAAAGTGCCTATGTTTATAGTGACCGAAAATTATGTATTTGGGAAAAAACGTGGAACAAATGCCAAACAGTCTTCCATACACCAGCCGCCGTTGTCAGAAAGCGTAAATCAGTCTTGAAGTATGGCAGAGAAATATTGTTAGTGTATTCAAATATCAAATGAAGATAGATTTTATTTATTTCATCACGAACCACTAATTAAAAAGATCGAAACAAACGGCCCATACATATTCTATGAAAGATGCTTTTGATGAAAAAAACGGCATTTGTGTCTGCAGTTTGACGCTTGTAGCTATAACAGCTTCTACAGAATATTTTGCATTTTTGACTGCGCGTTTGCAACTGTCCTATTCAGGCAAGGTTTTGCACAATCAAGAAACTTATCAAGATAGTGGATTTCGTTACTACTAACCTGCAAACACCACGGTCGGTGCTAGCATACCAGATCGTGTCTAAAACAGAAAAATCAACTATTGTCATCCAGTCGTAGGTTCTATTTCCGACCTGAAAAGTATTAAGCAAAAGAAAATTTATTCATCGAATTGATTGAGCTGTAGTTGATAAGTATGTTGGCTTGCTTCCTACGATGCAAGAATTATGATTAAGCTTCTAAAATAAAAGTGGTCAATCCAACTGCTACATGCAACGAAAATAGTACTGTATAATCCAAATAAATCGTTTGCTGAGGTATGCACACTGAAAGCGGAAATACAAAAATAAAAACCATGGCATTGACCCGTAATGACCAAATCATATATAGAGGATATTAGGTTTGTCGCATTCAGTGGCTTATGCATGGGAAGTAATTATTGTATTTTTCCCCTCCAAACAACTATGGTGTCACCCTGAAGCGGTGCACTTTTTGATTAACTGCGCCCTTATTGAGTAATATTGCATCCCCTTTCGCTTTTGAGTGCCTTTTATTATTTTTATTACGACCTTTTATTATTTCTTTTCCACTGCATTCAATGGAGGTAAAAGAAAAAAACTATCAGATAATACTTGCATCAATGCATCTTCGGTAATATACATAACATAGTGATTTGGACTTTAACAATGCTGTTAGCTTAACTTTGTAATGAAAATTCGGAAAGTATTGTGTTGTTTCGGCAGATTGAGCAAGCATTACAGGTTTGAAGAACGTAGCGACGTGCACTCCTCTCCGACGCCAGGTGTAGCAGATGCGTCACCGGCAACATTAGTATAGGTAGGTGGTGAAGCTTTTTTGTGTTATGAGGTAGAACACCCTATTGTTGAATCTTTTTGCGTTCTTTGTTCTAGGCGTCACATACTGTAGTTGTAGTTCATTGTATGACGTTTAGCATATTGTGCCGTATTGCAAAGCGTTTGAAAACCTTGCAACATTTGCGGTGCGTTTAAACTGACTGTTGCTTGTCACAGTTGAATTCACTTTGTCCAGCTGCATAAAAATCCAGCTACATCTTAAATCTAATTTTCCTTTGGTGGAGAAAATCGGTGGTTACAAAATCCGAAAGCCTCTTTATAAATCCAGTTTATTCGAACTGAGCATTTCATTTTCGAAAGATTTCTGTGAACAAACTGTATTAGTGTAGGATGTCTATGTCCAACCGAAATGCCTTACTGGGCCAAAAAGTGTGTCAATATCTTCATGAATGCCACACACTGCATGACTTACTTTCATTTGAACAAACCATAGTTTAGTTTAAAGCTTCTGAAAGCATTTGAATACAAGCGGCAATGATAACGACTATATGGTAGTTTTAAAGGCTAATCCAATTTCAATATTAGCTATTTTTACTTGTCACCTTTTTCACTATTTTACTAAAACATTCTGGGAGAGTGGTCTCGCAGAACATTTCCAAGTGTCCGTCTGCTTTGTGCTTTTTCTCAAGGTTACAACAGGCTAAATTTAAATTTGAAATTTTGCACCTTGTTTTCTTATTGCCAAGCAAAGATCGAAGTAATAATAAGTGGTGTCTTCGCTGCTGTGAGGTGCAGGAAATGCTGGTTGAATTGTTGGAGTGTCCTTCTGCTGGCAGCCCAATTATAAATTTGGAATTTTTTGGTATTAAGACTTTTTTCACCTCATTCAGTTTTCATACTTTTTGGGTTTATCAACAAGTCTCCACAAGTGCGACACAGCCAAATTTGATCACAAAGAGTTTCACAAGGAAGTAGATTTCACGTCATTTATGCATGTTCAGTCCTATTAATTGCAAGCAAAAGCTTACGGGCGTAATGGTGAAAAACTAAATAAGACTTAGAGAAATCACGCGAACTACACATTCATAAACACCCTAAGATCGTAATGTTGTTATCACCGAAGCCAAAAATGCAAAACTTACCCTCTTTACACTGCACTGTTATCGGATTCGCGTTGGATTGGGAATCCCATAAATCACTACGCACGACCGTGAGTGTGTCACCGAGCTGCTTAAGCGCATTTTTTCAACCATACTCGATTCAACGAATCCAACTAGCAGAGATAGGTTGGGAATCCGATGATAAGGGATTCGAGCGGAAAAGAGGTTGCGTGGTTTGTATTAAGTCTTGTGCAACCTTTTCTGTACTTGTTTGATGCTAAAACCACTACCGTGGAACATATTACCCTATTCAAGCTAATCTGTAGCAAAAATGACAGATTAATTTATTTAGGGAAACAATCAGCAAAATTGAATCGGTTGAGCAAACTGGAAGATTATTCGGTAGCTTGCAAGACATCAGATATTGGGCTGAAGGACTCTTACCCCATTACTGATTAACAGGTTTTCATTATAACTTGGTACAGTAGAGTGATTCGAACTCTGTGCAAAATATGCAGCCTAATATTGGAAGTGGTGACTTCAGTATAGGCTACACTTTGAACTTTGTATCCCAGTTATGTGGCTATGATTTCCTTAGTTCGTAATGGAACACATGGAGTAGAATAAATGTGGCATAAAAGTTTGTGGAATAGGTTACAGTTGCGATTTGGTGAATAGCAGTAGCCTACCTACTGTTCATAGATTACTACATACAAAGTGCTGTGAATCCTCATATTTAACACTCTGTTGTATTGGACTGCAGAGAACAGACTGGTTAATGTTCGTGACTGACAATCAACAAAGTGGCATCGCAATCACGGATGTGGAAGCGGAAGCGGTGGAAGCGGTCCTTTTTCTGTGGAAGCGGAAGCGGAAGTGCGAAAATCCTACCGCTTCCGCTTCCACATAGGTTATTTGACTTGGAGAGCAACTTGGCGAAAAAGTTTTGTCCATTTC
>Ga0210059_1012387_pt1 | contig 12890 bp, 7 predicted proteins | sample Ectturendosymbi2_FD_188042 | JGI IMG/M metagenome (GOLD analysis project Ga0210059, IMG submission 188042) | Ecteinascidia turbinata endosymbiont from Florida, USA - Sample 2 (SPAdes) (version 2) | ecosystem: Host-associated > Tunicates > Ascidians > Unclassified | place: Key West, Florida...
TTTATTTTTCAATAACGAACTGTAAGTTGCCAACAGCGTCACCCACTGGTGGAATTTGTGTCAGACCTTAAGAGTTTTTATGAGCTTTGTGAGGCGTGATGTGAACGAACAACACATAATATATGCTGTGTGTGTGTTGTGCGTTCGTTGTGCTGTGGACCGTACGCTCTCCGGTGGTGCGGGGGTCATAGTATTCGTTAGTAGTGCGTGCAAAGGTCTTAGGAAGCTAGGTTGTCTGAAATTAAATCATTGGAAGTACAATATAGACTAGTTCGCATTTACAGTACTGCATAATTGATGGGGAAGAGCATACAAAATTGCAGGCCAATCAGTACAAGTGCCATAAAACCGAATTTTGAAACAAATGACTTCTACCCATAGAAGATCAAGTTCAAACCGTATTGCTAAAATATTTAAAACTTTCAAATAAATTTGATTTATATCAACTCAATTTCAAATTGAATTTGCCAAAGTGTATCTTATGTACAAGCATAATAGCAAAATAGTGCTTTTTCCTCATGAGGCAAATAGACACTGCCTTCTTTATGGGCCGGGCTGGGTGCGGGCCATAATTTATTAGGGGTTACGGGTGTGGGTTGGGTTACGGGCTGGTTGTGATGTGTATGGGTCGGTCCGGGTCATAAAAATGTGAGCCCGTGACATCTCTACGCATTTCACAGAAGCTCGGGTATTTAACAACACCCAGCGCCGAATTTTACTGCGAGATGGAGCATTGTACAAAGGCTCGCCAATTTTAGAAAAACGCAGCGCACTTGCCAAAGCCCCCAAGCCAATCTTGTGTGATGCACAACAGTCAGAAGCAGTTAAATTCTGCGCGTTACCGTTTTAAGACGTACGTTTACTGACAGTTCACACATTTTCGTAATAATTGCACAAATATAAGAATGGCTGTTTTACGTAATTGTGACAATCGAGCAGCTGTTGTCACTTTTATTTGCCACCGAAGTTGCATGTAGATGACTTGATGTCACCTGTGATGCCATAAAGCCACATGTGATGTAACGAATTGTTTTCTCTCAGTTGATGGTATTCAGGGCCGCAACCAGGGGAGGAAACTGAGCAATTTCCCCAAAAAATGTCAAAAACAATGCTAATTGTTAGGAACATCAACAGTTACAATCCTTTTTCACCTCCGGAACTGCTACAACAAAAATTACAATAATTTAGCCCCCCCACGAAACTATCAGCTGGTTGCGGCCCTGACGGTAGGCCTAGTAATGCGCTTGCGACCAGATACACGATCAAGAAGCTCGAGGTTAGCAACATTACAGAAATATAAATTGGTGTGTGCGATAAGATGAGCTAAAAGCAACATCGCTTTGGTGTGAAGTTTGCGCACCAATCGCACAAAATTTGACAGTGAATGATGAAACTCTGGCAAAGTTGCTTTGTAGGAAATGTATTCGTTAAAATTGGTTAGCCACTTTACATGGCTCTTCGGAGGGATTTACGTAACTGCTGAAGTTCAGTTATGACCACATTAAGGTGTTCAGCAGATGCACAGAAGGAGCTTGATTAGGCTCTCATAAATATTGACCAATTTCTCAGTCGCAGGACATAAATACACATTGTACAGCGTCAGTGCATATTCTTCCGAAATCTGTTAAAAAAATTATTATACGTCCATGAACATTACTATAGTAATGGAAGTGTGGAACAAGTTGCATTTCTTTTAAATTTCGTTCTCTTCTATGTAGAATCGCTTTTCCCTAATTTGTATACGTCCTAGGCTATTCATTACCAAGTCATAATTATTCAGAGGCTTTTGTTTACTGCTATTATGCAAGTTTCGATGAGGGCCTTAGAAGTTAGGGGGGCCCGGTATCCTTATTTGTATAACCACTTAAATGTCTCTCGGAGGCCCGCGTGAAGCTGAAGTTTTGATTGGTTCGAAGTTACTAGTACACAGTTCTGGATCAATAATTTACCAGGTTCAGTACAAACCCAGCCTTGTTGCAGACTTAAAACACTTTTCCCTCCCAGAGCAGGAAGTCTTTGGACCAAGAACGCTTCCGGCTCTTTGTCGGTAGGTTCACTTATCAGTCGATCAACAATGACGCTGAAAATACATACAGTAGATTTGCACGTTTCCCTTCATTACATATCAAGCGCCTTCACTTCAGTTTTTGTTCGATATCAGTTTCCCAGGCGAAGATGGGATTTCACTCGAGTCTTAACACCTGACCTTTACTAGCTCAACGCTGCTCTGCGGTAGTGTTGAGCAACAGTATTGCTGAACAACTAAAGGTAAAGTGTAAACACTCTTGTGCGAACAAAGAACGTGTTACACCACATAAATTTTTCAAGCGAAGACGAATACTACGGAGCAAAAGACTGCTTACATTTTTACCGCGCATAGGTTTAAATATAACTGATAAGAACATGTGGCAAAACCGCGGCTAAGAAAGCCACGCAGTGCAGAGTCATGCTCACTTGCAAAGTTGCCCCAACGCATGGCCTGAGCCGTTCTTGAGAGCAAGCAACGCTTCAGCTGTTGCGTACTTGTTACCAATGTAGATATTGTTTCGCTCGTGTACCACTCTTGATACCAAGTAGTTCCTCGCTTTATGTGCAGCGCGGTGTAGGCGGTGTCGTAGTACTGGATCAGAACGGACCCAGTTCTCTTTTCGAAGGCACTTTATAGCCAACAACATCTGTGAGGTTTCGTCTGCCAAGCAAAAGATGATCATTCATCAAAACCTTTTGCAGAAAGCCGATCAAGTTTCTCAACTTAAATCAAGCCACTTTGGGTGGTACAAGCTGACGTTTTCGTGCAACACAACGTTGGTTTGATGTGTAGAGTCTGGATTTTATACACGTCGACTATATCCACTAAGTGGTAAAAATTTCAAGAGGTAAAAAATGTAAGTAGTCACTGCTCATCTCCTCCCAACAGAAAGTATGTGTGCTTGTAATAAAAACGTACAAGAGTTTATCATTACGTGTTGAAAGAAGGATTTCAGCAATCAGTACATGGGCGGCAATACACTAATCAGTGCAGTTTTTCTGTGAAAAGTGTACGTTTCACGAATGGTAAAAAGCCTTAAGGATGAAAAAATATCGCTAAGGTCTTGAATTACTTTGTATTTCGCATCCTTTGTCGATTGCATAGGAAGCGTGGAGATAATACCATCCCAGTTGTGCATTATAAAAATACCAAGGAAATTTACGACAAATGCTGTGTTAAAAAATGAAAAAAAATGTCGGAAAAGCCGAATCGGGAAAACATTCGTAGATGTCCCACTGAAATCGGAGCTGTCAACCACTTTATGTTCTTGGTTGAAACTTTTTTGCAAAATTATGGCTGCATGTCAGTGTCAAGTTTAAGTAAGTGCGCCGCCTTGACGGCAAATACGTTGTTTGCTGAATTTCAAACAACACGTTTTAGGACGTTTTATTGGTTGTGAGGTCCGCTTCACCACTTGCGAACAGGCATCACTTGACACGGCGAGATTACTAATGCACACAAAATATACTGATTCTTATTTTTAGATGCAGAAGTAGGGAATTTTTTACCGACAAAAAGCCAAAATTCTACCCTAACATAACTACTTGACAAATCATGAAAGCACTAGCTTTTTGCAACAATCTTCAAACAAATAGTCTGTAGTGATGTATTTATTCCTGGTTCACTTTGCAAAATTAAACTGAAACTATTTCATGGGATAAGGGTGCACACTGTAAAGATCAGTGAATGCAAACTCTTTTTGATGATCAACAACTGACAGCTAACGCTGAAAACGTTTGAGTTAAATTTTTGATGCCTTAGCGCCTCTGACTATTCGGGGCTGGAAAAGTTCAATATTCGATCATGAACAAGAGCTACAAAGTCAGACATGTTAGTGCTACTCAGAAACGTCAACCTGGCGCCACGAATCAAAAAAACGCTCTCAAGAAGACAGCACTCTGTGGTACAGCTTTAGTTTTTGAATGAGAATGCATTAGTGCATGTACATTGTAATCATGGCATCGGAGAATGCAGTCTGGGCGGGTCTTAGATAGCCCCACCCCCATTTTGTTATATAAAGCCTTGGTGGTCTGATTTTTCCGAGAAAAACGCATGGATTGTCATGCAAGCTCGGAGGCAGTAACCGGCAATCAAAATCAAATAACTTCATCTCGACTGCAGTTATTGCGCCTTATGTTCGTATATTTTACAGCGAGACCTTACACGCCGTCCACCAGGTGCCGCTGTCACCGCACGACAACCCAAAGCCGCAAATCATTTGGAAAATTGACAGCTGCCCAAAGCTCCGCATCAACGAACACTGAAGGTTCTACGTATAAGAATGCATAAAGACATCTCTTTTATTATCAATCTTGACCAAATTTGGACCGAAATTGGATATGGTTACGTGTCCTCCATTAAATGAGTTGTTTGATTTCCAGAAAATTTTTCCTTCTGCGCAATGAAGAAACAATGAACCTAGAAAGTAAAAATTGAAAGCAAAGCTTTTCTCTCTGGTTTGCCACATTTCAAAGTGCAATAAAGCCACAAGCACGGTATGCAATGTGCACCCAAGTTAAAATCCCCAAAATTTAGTGGGTTTGTTTATTCTGAACAAGGGGAAAATGGACAATATTTTTCAAAAATATAGTAATGTGCATTTTGTTTGATTAAAAACGTGATCAACGAAAGATGGCGCTGTTGAGCATAAACGTACCTGTCATTGCTGAGGTTTACATTGAAGTGCGAGCTGTTAAAGAACAGCAGCTAGCTATTTTCACTGTAACTGTGCTTTACAAACGTCTGGTAGGGAGTTAATACTTCTGCACCACACTGCACAAACCTCAATTTACAGTTATGAATCAGAACGTTTTACAAAAAAGAAGAAAAAAACGTCAGTTGAATTAGTAAATTTAACCTGGTTTCCTCGGAATAGCAAGATGTCAGTTGAATTATGTTAAAAGTAGGTCGATTAGAAAAAATGTTTTTAAATAAATATGAACTACAAGCTGAGAAAATCACTTGATTATATATAAATCAAGCAAAGTTTCATTAACAAAAAAAGGTAGTGAAGTGGGACTTTCTAGGAACCTGCCTGCCATGCTGTGCTCTCATAATTCTGTGAGAATTTTGACTGCAGGTATCCACACTTTAAGGGGCAATGTACCACAAGTGCAAAGCAACGATAGATTATCAGCAATTTCACAACTGTACAAGTAGAAATTACAAGACTATGATGTTCACCCAAGCGAATGATATCGGTATGAAATGAAAAACATGAACTACGACTTTCGAAATAATTTGATTTGATGCAATTAATGGTCATTATCTAAAGTTTATCAAAATGAAAATGTACGCTTGATCTTCTTGTGCTTGTTGAACGAAGGGATGAATGGATTCCACATATATACCAAGCAGCTGCTTGTGATTCAAGGAGGGCAATATTCTATAATTATAGTTATAACTTCTGCATTCTTTTCTACGCAATGCTGTATGATCTATTAACTGTGTGAACCATTACTTCGTCACAAAAAACAATAGACTATTATACCAGTGCATTTAATATTTTCACTGGTCTGCGGATCCCTTGTCTATCCAGGTACGTCCTAATCGTCAATTCCCGATTACTTGAAGTCAGTGTACGTGAAGGGTCCTTTTTTTAACAGGAATGATACATTGCACGAGTGAATATATTGCTTTGAAAATCGACAGAGAGATTGAGAGAAGTGCAAACATTCTCTTGGTATCACGAAGTCTTGAGGATGCACATTATATCAGGATCTTATCTTGTTGGATTTTCCAGCGCTACAGCACTGAAAATAAATTTAGTATGCTTTGTTTCGATTGAAACTAAGTTTTTGAGGCTGTGGCACATGTTTCTTCAAATGCAACGCAAGGTGCATTCCACTTTTTGTAAGGTGGTATGTGGCTTGCTTCTTTTTCAAAAAATAAATAACTACAAGACTTAGCCTGCTGCAGGTTAATCAGATGAACCAGGTTTTGTATTGTAAAGCGGTCTGAAAGGTCTTCTGCAGAGGTCTTACAGATTCAGTGCGTTAACACTTTGATGGTTTATTAAGCGATATGGAGCGTTGGCTTTCAGAATGTTTCAGTCGCAATTGCAAACTCTTACCAACTGAATGCCCGAATCTTCCGCTCCTAGATTGCAGTTGCAGTATTCTATCCAAATCGCATTCATCGATTCTCACGTTGCTCACACACTGAGCTTGAATGGCAAGTCCGAACGAGTACCAACCGTCAGCTGGCGGTCGCGGTCTGCTACCTGCATGCAGTGCGCAGTTTGACACAGAGAACCGCAAATCTCAATCGTTGCTTCGCGATATGGTTCTGAAACCTGGCGCAAATCTATATCTAGGCCGATATTCATCTGAACTCGTTAAATGACAACTGGTACTTGTGGCATTGTAGTGTATTTTAATTAAAAGGGTGTGGAGTTCTGTTACTGCCAGCTTGTGCAAGCGTTGAGTTGAACGAATAGCTTTTTCAAGCTGAAAAGATATACAGCATATGCCTGTCGAACCCTTTCAACTGCGCAATGCTCTTGGTATCAAGGACCTTGCCAAATCAAAATTACCGGTATCAACTATGTTGAACTGTGCGCATTCTCTGACAAATGGCACTCGACGCAAACGGTTGGACAAGACCGCTCATCCACAAATTTCAATCGCATTAGTGGTTAAATATAACTTAAGATAACGGCAGTTCTCTTTTTAGGCGATACGACCACATTTTGAAAATGTTTGCAGAACGAGAATACTCAGTATTTCAATGTAAACACCAACTGCAAACACTAACGCTCGTATTTCACAACCAAGCGTTTTCAACCTAAAAATATGCGGAACGTGATACGTAAGCCAACTTTGCTAGAATTGGAACGGACTAAAGAATAATAACATTGGTTATTTTGTGAATGCCGACCAGACGCTTTTTGTTCTGTTGTCATTTACTGACCACTCAGCTTATAATGGTTTGAAGCAAGCTAGAAACGAATTTTGAAAATGATTATCCAAAATGAACATTTACATTACATGCTTGATATCTCTTTTATGTTTCGTTGTTGTTCATCTTATTCTTAACAGGGGTTGGATGTTGCTACTACTTTGGGGCCAAAGCAATACCATGTCCATTGATATAATAGATACAATTTAAAATTTTGATAACGTTCCATAGGTCTTGGCAAGACGTTATGTAAATGCGCTTTACATATGCATTCGCACGACATGTTCAATAAGTCTCCCAGTGCAGTGGCATGGCAAACAATACATATAATCTGGGTGCATTTCCCGAGAACAAACGAGTCGTTTGGCCCTAGATGAAAACTAAAAAAATATTTAATTACGGATAATGTAACATGATTCAAAAAAATAGAAACCTTTGTGATGACATTGCCTTTTCAATCTCTTTCTCAACTTTTCTATGATATTGACTCCATGGAAGTCTTCGGGGTCTTGGCAAACGGATTTGGCTGCCAAAGCATGATACGCAAGTCTACCTACGGATGCGTGGCTAGAGAATAAAAAAAGATGTGTTTCGATTGCCAATCATTGGAATGGCCATATGAAGAATCAGTCTACCGGTCAGACTATTATGAAATTTTTCTGCCAGAAAAAGAACTAACATCGAAGTTGACAACATGGTCACCAGAACCAGACGAACCGAAGAGTAAAGCAAACCATATTTTGAGCGCCAACAAACACGAGCACTGAGAATGTAGTTCCAGAAGTGCAAAAACACCCAAAACGCATTCAGTGAATCTCTTGCCATGCACAATCCAATAACCCGGAGCAAAAAATCAAGCGCTAGTGTAGTTAAAAGGTGTTTCAAATATTTACGCCGACACTGACGTTTGAAAACTACATTATTTTTTACCGTCACCTAACGAATGCGGAAAGCAAAGATGAATTATATTGCAGATACAGGTGTGTAGTGGGACGGGAACGCTTGGGAAGGCGTTCCCACACCTTTTTCACGTTTTGCTTTAAAATGAGTTGGAAGCTGTTTCAAAATGGCTATTTTTTTATGCGTTCCCACACCCTTTTTGTTAGCACTACATCCAGTGCGGATAGCATACAAGAGTTTAATGAAAAGGCATTGCTTAAAGTACAGTAAAGTTTAAATGCATAGCATATTTGAAAACGACAAACATTTATATACGTCAAATGCAATTGACGTATAAACGAATAGTTTGGAGGAAATTAAGCCATTCTCACCAGCATGTTATGATTTGGAGACATATGTACCCAGGTGTTTACACAATCTGAGCAGAGTCACGTTTGAGCGAAACATTTAGAAAAACTACCACGTGTTGGCAACTATATGGTTTTAAGTGAAAATCTCCTTACTTACAAAGCATGCCGTGTTCGATTCGTATTGGCAAGCTAATCTGTCACCAAAGTTTCACTAGGATTATTCTCAAAACGTCCTTATAGTAAATTTTGGCTACAGCAGTTCACTGTAAAATCTTTAAAGGTATTTTTCGTTTTCTAGAGCACGTTACCTGCTTATGTTGTTCGCGGTTTGTATCAAGGCTTCTACGCTGGCGTTGCGGGTGTAAAATAAATTTTGCTTGGTCAGTTGTATGCTTGTAATGGCTTCACTGCTCTTCGACGCAAGCAAGCGGTTGACGTCGTTGATAATAACCTTTTCCAAGGTGGCGCCAACAACATCACTTCCTATAAAATGTCTGCGGTAAAACCTTGACATGGCGTTCTTGAAAAAGCGATGATGTTAAATACCTCAACAAAACATAATGTGCAAGTTTACAAACAACGGCAAAAACTGAACAGTTTGAAAGGATTTATTGTCAAAAATTGAAATAATGGAAAAAGATTTGCCGAAGGTCTCAAGAAACCGTGTCTGAAAAGCTTTTTATTCCGCAGATTCGAAAATCATTCAGCTTAGATCCAAGGAAGGCTCACATCTTCAAAACAATATGATTTAGATACGAGTTGAGTTCATTTTTTCTCATAGAAAAACATAGGGTCGATTTAAGTTGCTAGAAAGCGTATTTTTACTAAGGTCATAATGATAAAAATCAAATTTTTAATATCTGTGGACATTAAAGCGTTGTAAATCATTTGTTGGGCCTTGTTCGTCTTTCAAATATTTCATTTCTAACCAAATATACCGGCCTCACAATATCGCATTGGTAACGACGTCGATATTTTCAAGCATATAGCCGGGCTCAACGTGTAAACTATACTTTTGACCCCAACTGAGTCAAAGCCAGCGAATGCATCTTGATTTTCCGCTGTCCGCGCACTGATTTTGTAGACACCAAGTTCCGTAATAAGTATTTTTAATTTTAGAAGTTGATGCAGCGATAGACTTTCACAAAAAAATAAACATTAAGTTTGAAAGTGTAAACTTGTTGGCTAACATTTCCGCTCTACAAATAATTTGAGGATGGCAGTTTTCACGTTTTTAATGTTTTTTTTTCTACTTTGATTTTCTTCCTTGTATTAAAACTTGCTTCACCATTTTGTATCTGTGAAAATGTAGCTCAAAGTAAACCGATGTCTCGCTTTGGCGGCAAGTTCATGGTTTGACAAATGGATCGAAGTGTTTGGTGACTAACTTTTCGCTAGAATTAGCAAACCTATTCGTGTGCCTGATATTTGCACAATTTTTTTACTCTTTCGAAACGTTGATTAAAGCGCCTCATAACCCTATATTTTCACAAATAAAATAGCAATTTGAAGAATCACGTTGTTGAAGCAAGTTTTACCAAACATCTGCATTTCACGTATGGTTGGCTGTTATATTAGCAGAAAAATGATTGAAGGCAGTTAAAAGCAAAATGGAACTGCCTGGAAGGGTTCAGCAAAGTGCAGAAAATTCATTGGATGAACTGTCATTGCACTATTTGTATTGCAAAGATCCTTTCGATAAAATGCAAATAGGCTACTTTATGATAAAATTAAAACGTGATCACGAATATGCTTTATGATCACGCTCCAATTCAAGCTACTGAGAATGAGACTGCGGTTTATTCAAGACATTGATTCAGTGTCGTTCAACTCGTATGTTACAGGCAAAGATTTGTTTATTTGTTTAAACTTTGCATGGTCTTGCTGAAAACGTCCTTCCTTCACAGAGAGACTTTTCCAAGATGTTCTTCTACTGAATCATGTCGTGGGTAAATTTGGTTTGTTATACAGCAGTTTTAGCAGCAGGATGAAATTGAATTGAAACCTTTGGTTTCCCTAGACCTGACGATACATGCTGCTTTTTGTGAATCAGCGTTTATGTATATTTCCTAGTATTTTTTGAATGGGCACTACTTGGTTTCAAAAACAATTTGCCAAATCATTGTTCAATTGGTCGTTGATAGCTAAACAGGAGTTAAACAAAAGTGGGACAAAAAGTAAGGAGTACCTCTCATTATAATGCGATATTTCCTTTTTTATGCGATTTATGAACTGGAACTAACAGGAATTAATTTTATGCAATGAACAGAAATTTGACTGTAAACCAGAAGACAGTGCACAATTTTTTTTACTCTTTTCTCATTTACAAAGTACGAGAGAGTCTCATTCTTTAGAGAGTCTCAATCTCAATGGCTCTTATCACTTGCAGAACTCTCGCGCACACAGGTTGGGAAACACTGGCGTAGGTATATCTTTAAACATGGTTCTACAGTATGCTGTTTAACTGTGAATGTTTTATAATACTAGGTTTTGCAGAGCACATTCTTTGGATAATTTTTTTGCACCACTGCACTTTTTAACTTACAGTAGATCTATCTCGCCCATAAACATCTTGATTTTACTTTCTCTTTCATTATTGAATTCGATGCACAATCAAAAAATGCATTCGTGACCATGAACATCATGATTAAAATCGAAGAACATCTGCGCTCCATCCAGGAAAGACATTTTTAAAACTTTCATCAAAATTGCAACCGGTGTTTGATCCAGAATTTATTTAAAATTTCCAAGCTGCGCTTTCAGTTTTCGACATCGAGTTGCATTCCCGTTTATGCTCTTTTCGCGTCAAATTTTCTGTTATTGTCGACATCCTCCAATGATCAATCGTTCGATTAAGAATCTTAACAAAGTTTTGCAAAAACATCGACGATAATGTAAAACGTGCGTTTGTTAGTAAAGTTTCTGCTGAAAATTTTCTATCAACAAGTTTTTGCACAAAGTATGATTTTTGCTTGCTGGAAATCTCAAAATTGCGATGCAAGCACAATAATTAAACTTTTGGGAGAACGAATATCAGATCATGCTGTACAATCAATCTTCACTTAATCTTATCAATAAATTTACCCACTCTGCAGTTTTGCCATTCGCCTGATCAAATAACAAAACTGACATATGTGTTCATATAAGGTCTGCAACCACTAAGAAATCATTGCAAATTCTCCATAATCTGACCTTCCGTTCTCACATCTAATGAAAAACAGCTGCTGCCTCGATGAAATTTCACCTATATAGGAACCATGCTTTAAATATATCAAAAATTAATTACACTGAAAAGTATATCAAACTACATGGTCTGTGTTTCATTGATATTTGCCTGAAGTGTTTGATTGAAGCAGAAAAAGCTATGGAAGTTATTTTGTATCTTCTGCTCAATTTCATTGCCACACATACTCTGTAACAAGTATATTAATGCAGATCAAATAAACTGTTGCAAAACGTTCTTGCAGAGGGCATCGCTGAAAAAGACCTGCGTTATAAACGTGCACTTACAAAACCAGTTCTTTAACCACAAAAACACAGGTTCATTAAGTTAAACTTAATCTACTTACCACATACTGGATACGTGCGATTGGCTGAAATTACTTTGCCAACAACAAGAACGCAAGCGCAGAACCACGCGTAACTCATCTTCTCGACCTTTAACGGAGATGTGTTCACAAATCGCGAAACAAAGCGTATTTGTGGAGTTTTACCAACGTTGATTAGTGTCAAAGTCCACTGCAACGAGTGCTGCACTCCGGATTAGCGTCACTAATCGGTTTTCGCGTCAGAGAAGTTGCAATCTCGGCATTTGTCACGAGGGACATGCACGTACAACAACTAATGTTATTGGCATTTAATGATCTGTCAGTCGTTAATGAAGCTAAGCAGGCGAAAATACACTTCAGTGTGATAAGTTTTTGCAGGTTGATCAAAATATTTTTAGGTTTTACTACAAAAGTACAGCTCTGTTAAAATTGAAGATGCATATCATTCGTATACAGCGGGAACCGTTTAATGTGACTACCTTCGAACTAGGCCAAATTGGTCATACCCAAATGTTCACAACAGCCCAAGCCGTTATAGCCAGAACGTGATCTGCACGGACATAAAATGTCGAAAAAACACATCGAATTCTTTATTTAAGTCAAATAATTATCCAAAACGCATGCCGATAAAACATGCAGCACGCGCTTAGAAAGCATGCAGTGATCATGGATGAAACAACCCTGAAACGCCCAAATCCAATGACCCAGTCCGTACACACTTGGACTACAAGATAATTCTTGTTGTACGATTTGACGAATTAGAGCGAAATACTGTTAATTCTAATCTAGTTTGTGAAAAAAAGCTTCTGTGTTCTAACTTTACGTCTCATTTCCGGTTTTACCGAAAAATACTATTTTTTCCAACAGTGTTTTTCAGCAAGTGATACAAGAATTCACCACGCACAAGGAAAGCGCAACGAAAAGAAGGAAGCGTCATGCCAGAATTACATTACATCATAGCCTTACAGTCACAGCAGGCCTTGCGGCGATTGCAACAGTCCCTAGCACGTGCGATCTACACATGACAGCAACATCCGGTCCGTCGGCGGAACGAGTTTTTAATTAACCAAATGAATTATGTAGCGGGAAACGCGTCAAACATGGAGCACGAATATTTGCCATTGCGGCATTGCCATTATCATACCAATAGATTGCGGTTTGGTA
>Ga0210059_1012388_pt1 | contig 12889 bp, 15 predicted proteins | sample Ectturendosymbi2_FD_188042 | JGI IMG/M metagenome (GOLD analysis project Ga0210059, IMG submission 188042) | Ecteinascidia turbinata endosymbiont from Florida, USA - Sample 2 (SPAdes) (version 2) | ecosystem: Host-associated > Tunicates > Ascidians > Unclassified | place: Key West, Florida...
TGGTAGCGTTTGGGGAAACCAGCATCTCTGCATGCAACGACAGCATTCCTCGCAAGCAACGTCTACGCTGGGCAACACCCCAAACCTCAACATTGGGTTCCTACACCAAAAGGAAAACCCTACACATAGATTGCAGGGAGAACTATATGGGTCTTGAATTGCCCGTGTGTTCTTTTGTCTTCTTGACATCACTTCTTCAAAAGCTGCCCTTGAACAAAGCTCCAGGGCCTGATTGTAGTTCTGCAGTGCACTTGCTGTATGCAAATGAATCTCTGCGTTTTTTTCTCAGTGAACTGTTTAATATGTGTATTGTTCAAGGGTAGGCTATATAACCAATTCTTGTTTAAACACAACAATAGTTCCCATATGAAAAACAAGAATGGGAATATGTCTGACACATCAATTACAGACCAGTGGCAGTAGCCACAGTAGTGTCAAAGCTGCTTGAGCACTTCATTATATCTAGCATATGTCCCTTCTGTTGACTGCATCGCCTTGAACTACTAAGGCAAGCACAAGAGAAAGATGGCAATTCGGGGCATTAACTAGCAGGAAAGCAACCAGCAGCAATAGAGCTCCCTCACTGAGATCACTCTACTACTACTAGGTTGCACTATCATTATATAGGGATAAGACAATTACAATACTTCGCTTGTGGTGACTATCACAGTGACTTGTTACTCATGGGCACCATATAGCGGTGACCATTTATTTACATGTGGCGCTATCTTCTGGCAGCCACACTTCCTTGGGACCACAGACAATCAGTTTGGCTATAGGGTGTATAGTGTATAGATTCTATTTGAATAAGGTTTGTAGGGTTTGTATAGTGAATAAGTTGTTCATCTGAGATTACTGATTTTGACTGAATGAAGTTGACAACAGTCAATGAGGAGTATGTCAAATGTGACAAGGAAGATTAATGACACAGATGCAGATATTGTTGTTGACCCTCTCCTGTGGTTTATAGACATGCTAAAAGACCGGAACAACAAGCAGGATCTAAATAAAGTGATGCTGAATTTTTACAAACAAGAAACTGTCCTGGCATCAAAAATATGTTTACACGAAAGACTGAACAAGCCTGGAGACCAGAGACTCAAAAGAGGGCCCGATGCAGGAAAGAAAAAGATACAAAGGGCCCGATGCAGGAAAGAAAAACCTTGAGGATATTTGGGTTTTATTCGATCAAATGGCTCATAACAAGACTAACCTAACACTGGTGACAGACAGCACTCATTTCCCTCCTCTAAATATTTGTGACATCAATGCTGATCAATGTACATTTTTGTTGAAGCAAACTGCCTCATACTTTGTAACCCATGGTTTATCTGAGCATGCTGTGTTTCTAGATGCCTCGAAAGCATTCGATAGAGTACTACACATGAAATTATTTGAGAAACTAATTCAAAGAAAGGTCCCAATGTGTTTTGTGCGCCTACTGAAACATTGGTACAAAGAGCAAACGATGCAAACAAAATGGGGCAAGCATTTTTCTGAACCGTTTCATGTGTCTAATGGGGTTAGACAAGAGGAGTACTGAGTCCATACTTGATTGCTGTTTATTGAGATGATTTGTCCAATGAACTAAATACCATTAAAGCAGGGTGTTATATTGATGAAGTTTTATTAAATCACTTGATGTTTGCTGATGATATTTATGTGTATTGTCCAAGTGTACGTCGGTTGCAAAGAATACTAGATGCGTGCCAGGCGTATGCAGAATCGCATGGGATTATTTTCAACTGCAACAAAACTGTTTGTATGACGTTTGAGGCTAAAAGTGCAAAAAGCACAGACTCCACTGTTGACATTGGGTGGTCAAAACGTAAAATCTGTTAACCAATACGAATATCTGGGGATTGTATTGGATACTGAGCTCTCAGATGACAATGACATTCAGAGACAACTGCGATATCAATATTGTGCAGCAAACAAGCTGCGAGCCTCCTTTTTCCGATGTTCAAATGCAGTTAAAAACGTACTTTTTCGTTCCTTTTGTAGGCCCATGTATGCGTCTCAATTATGATGTAGTTTCAGGAAGTCATGCATGCAGAGATTGCGTGTGGCATATAATTTTGGTTGCAGAGCTCAATACAACCTGCCTTGGAGAGCGAATGTTAGTATCCACCAGGTTCAATGTAACATTCCTACCTTTGAGGCTCTGTTGCGAAAATACACATGCCTGTTTCTTGAAAGGTGCAGAAAATCTGACAACATATGGTTACATACTTTGACGCAGTCAGATTGTTTGTATTCGCCCTATTCTTTGAACACTATAATTGCATTTTACTCTGAGAATGAGCGATCGAACTTTGTTGTATCCGTTTGATTGATGACGTGTCATGTCGCATGACACAATGCTTCCGCATTTTACCTAGACACGACCAATTTAGGAATTAGCGCCCTACTCCGCCGTTGTTTTGTAACAAGTGTAACGTGTTAGCTAACAATAGTGTTAAAAATGTGTCTGTACCCTATGGTTCTGTCTTCAATGCAGTTGCAAAAAGTGTCTGTAACCCTGTGATTCCGCCGGCTTCAATGCCTTTGACTACGTGCTGTTTTGTCTGTTTTTATTGACCTGCGTTCTGCAGAGTGTGTGTGTTCATACTATGGACTTTGTGTCTGCTCACAAAGAAATAAATTAAATTAAATTAGTCTCTGTGCCTGCTGTGTCAGTGTTCTGTGATTCTGTTGTACTGCAGAGAACAGACTGGTTAATTCTATGGTTTTGCTCTCACCATTTGTTTTGACTTAGCTAGTAGAGATTACAGTACACCGTTGATGCGAGTGGTTTTCATGTAATTTTTCAAAAAGTTTCGGGTTTTAGTTTAGGGTTAACGTTTGGGATGTAGGTTTCAGTTTAGACTTTTCATTTAGGATCTAACTTTTGGGTTTAGGTTTTGGGTTTAGGTTTTGGCCTTAGGTTTTGGGGTTAGATTTTGTTTTTAGATTGTGGGCTTAGGTTTCAGGTTCAGATGTTAGGTTTAAGTTTTGGGTTAGGCTTGTGACAAAGACCATGCACTAAACCAAGTGTATTGTTGCAAACTCTCGGTTGACATTGCGTTGAATGTGCGATTCACCTCGAACGGGATGTGCACGAAGAATAACACCCATGCACTCAAATATGTGGCGCGAACAAGCAATAATGGAGTGATCTTGTTGAGTGATTTCCATTGTTGCTTGCTGCTACAGTGTGAAGCTTTGCACATTTGCCGTCCAGGCTTTATGATCGCAACAAAATGGTGCTGTGGCCATGATGTGAAGGTCATGCTAGATGCAGCTTTCACAAAAATAATCTACAACCGGTGCGGCCTGTTGTAAAAAGGGGGGGATGTTGTTGCAACCTCTCTGTTAGCGTTGCATTGAATGTGCATATCACCATGAACGGTATGTGCATGAAGGATAAAAACGATATATATGTGGTGCAAACAAGCAAGAAAAGAGTGACCTCGTCAGGTGATCTCTATTCTTGATTGCTGCCACAATGTGAAGCTTTGCGCACTTGCTGCTCAGGTTTTCCCATCGCAATAGTATCATGCTTGTCACTTGACCAATTCTATCAATTGTGTTCACTAAATGGCAAAACAGCAATGCTTCAGCGTCTGATAGCAAAATAAACTTTGCCATATTAAATTTTGAAATGCCAAAAAGCTGTGTCTATTTTGTCTCATGAGGCAAAATAAAATAGATGGTTTTACATGGGCAGATCAGGACAGGATCGGACCGATGATTTTCAAAAATTTTGCGGATCAGGACTGGATCGGATTCAATTTTTGCGGATCAGGATTGGACACAGACTGAAAAATTTCACTGTTCGCTCATCTCTGGACTGCTTCATCTTGGTATTGCTCTGAAGTGCGTTGTGTAACACTTATTTATGATTATCAGTTGATTTTGTACAAGTACTGTACTTCAATAGGACCTGTCAATACGACTCATTGATTGCTCTCAAGTGCTCCTAACCTTTCCTTCACATATTTGTATCTAAAGATGGTTCTCAGTATGCGATTATGATCATCAACTTTATGAATTCTCTTTCTCGTATATTAAGAGCACAAGCAACGATGCCGGAACAGCGGTAGGGCTGGGAGGCAGAGAAAAATTTGTGGGCAATGAAAACACATAAAACAACATGTGACCTATTTGGCCGTTTGTCTGAAATGCGTGAAAGTATGCCACTATTATGTTTAGTGTCCCCTCAAAAATCTATCTTTTGTTGTGCCGATTTTGGTTCTACAATTGTCTTAGATCTTCAACAGAAATTAAAGCCTTTCCTACATTCTTCTTAAGAACAAATGGCACTGCAACCTTTTCTTGGAATTTATAGTTCTTTCGTGTAGTTGAGAAGTTCTCTTCGTTAAATTGTAATTTATAGGGTTTTTGGTAGGTTTATTTTTCGGGTGTATACATTTTCATGTGGGACCGTGTTGCTGCTAGGCGCAGATTTAGCATTAGGCTAACAAGGCTTAAGCCTAGGGCCCCAGGTTTCGGGGGCCCTAAAATTTTGGTAGTAAGGACAATATTCAGCGTTTCTGTAAGCAATTATATCTGTAGCTTTTTTTGGTTCAACGTACGTTTTTTTGCTATGCCGCTAACGAAAAATATCTATAGATTAGAACAGGGGTGGGCAATTACCGGCCCGCGGGCCACATGTGGCCCACCCAGTGCCGGCCTTAAGCCGATGCAACCGATGCGGCTGCATTGGGCCCCGCGCCTCAGGGGGCCCCACGCCATGATGTTTGGGCAGGTTGTTTATTTTTACCAGATTATTTTTACCAGATAATCCTTGCATTAGAATAAATAATTATCTCGTTTTAATGAACGATGAGTTTCCTCTAATTGTTATCGTGCGTTAGCAAACATGCTCAATTCTCATGCTGAGCATGAAATCTGCACTCCACCACGCCCCCCTCTTTATGGATAGAATTTGGTTGTTACTACTGCCAGTTGAGACTGAAGTAGATCTACCTACTGCGAACAAGTTGTCTAGTAATTCAACTTGCTATGAAGAGGTCAAAATGGGTGTCTGTGGTCAGTGGTGTGTTTAAGGGGAGTCAAGCGAGGCACTTGCCTCGGGCCCCCCTTTTTGGGGACCCCCTTGAGGTGTTACCCGCGTAAATGTTCTTTATTTTTGGTGAAAAAACTATTATTCATTCATATAATGTACTACAAAGCAGATCATAAGTAAGTACTCTGCTTTCAAAGGGGCCCCCTATAGAAACTATAATATGTAAGTACTTTGCTTTCAAAGAGCCCCCAACAACAACTGCAATTTGAAGGTAATGTATTTTCAAAGGGGCCACCAACAGGTCCTGAAATGAGTAAATACTCTGATTTTAAACTTCATTGAAGGGGCCTCTTAAAGAAACAGTAATGTGTAAGTACTCTGTTTTCAAAAGGCCCCCAACAGCAACTTTAATGTGTAAGTACCTTGCTTTCAAAGTGGCCATCAACAGCAACTTTAATATGCAAGTACTATGCTTTCAAAGGGATCCAACAGCAACTTTAATGTGTAAGTACCTTCCTTTCAAAGGGGCCCCACCACCATCTCCAACGAGCAAATAAAGAAAAGCTTCAAACCAACTTCTATTCCTAAAAAAATTGTGGGTTAAAATTTCATCCAAAAGTTCTGAAAAGACCCATCAAATAAGAGCAAATAGCCTACTTAAACCAAATGATAACGTTTTATACCAAATGATGATTTTTAGAGATTGAAGTACTTGGAATATTGACAATTTTATGAAAACGCCACAGTTGAACAGAAAGTAGTCTTTCTTATGTCACTGAGTTGAAAAGGTTAGACAAATTTCTCATCTCTTGTGATGCGGTACCTTAGTGAACATTTCCATCAGCAAATAAGACAACATGCAATTGTTATAGCAGGGACCACACTGCATCTTTAGTTTATAGGGCATTTACTTCGTAGTTTACAATGCAATTTTGTGTTATTGCTGTTGTGCTGCAAAGACTGTTAATAAGCAAGGCTACATTCATACTTCCTATCAAGTGTGAGAAATGGCATTTTTTGAGTATTATGAGTAGGCCTACTCATTTTTTCTACAGATATTTCAGGTATTCGAGGTGGTTTGAATTTAGCTTATGCTTGGAGTCGCAGGTTATTTGAAGCTTGACTAGTAAATGATTGTTTTAAGGTAGACTTGGTAGGTGATGTTAAAGTTTTTTTGCCTGCTCTTAGCCAGTATGACTTGAACCGTTTCTTCTCAGCACAGATTTTATCATTTGTGTAGGCTACTTGCTGCAGTAGAAATGTTTTCGTTAAGGTATATGATGAATATTTCCTACTTTTGCATATTTTTCAAACAACTAGTGCCAATGCAAGATGAGGGCAGACTTGACTCATCCAACCTCAAAGCTTTCTAAACCAAGTCTCAGGTTGGATGCTTTTGTATGCTATGTTCTTGCAGTTAAAAGGATGAAATTAAATCAAATTTAGTGTTTTTAATCTTCTTGGTTGTTTTTAATTGTTTCATGGATCCCTATAAAGACATGAATGTGAACAAATGCAAGATACCAACTACCAAGCATTTCTTCAAAGGGGGAAAGGGTGAAACTTTCAAAGGGGTAAACTTTGTACTTTATTGATGGTGAATGCAGGGCGCGAAAATAAAACGTGGGGGCGATGCCAGCTTGCTGTTGCCTAACTTTTATGTGTTGCCAGCACTACCAAATTTCAGTGTTTTCAAAGTTGTGTGTCATGAACATCCTTTTGCATTTTCTCTTTCTGCTATGTCAGTAATGCCGTAGTTTAAGAAATATGTCCTTGGTTGGCCTTAGGTTTGATCAAAAGTGACTATCGTGGTTGGTTGAGTATGATGACATCATCAGAGGGCCCCCCTTTTTGGTCTTGCCTCGGGCCCCCCCAACCCTATGCCCACCACTGTCTGTGGTATTAATTTTGATGGCAGTCCTGCTAACGTAACGTTGTTCAGTTCTCGAAAGCACACTGGTTCCTGTTTATCAATGTATCGGGTGGCTATATGCCTCTATTTCATCAATCAACCATGCGGATTATACTCGCTTAGAAGACAGGGATTTTTCCTCGAGATTTCGGGCTCAAATTGGGGGGCCCGTCTTATAGGCGAGGTCTACAGAGATAGAAAATAGTTCACTCAGAACTGTGCAGATATTTCACAGTTTCTGGCAAAAATGAACAACAGAGACACGTACCGGTACGCGGTAATTAAATTAACTGTCATGCTATGAATTAAATTTTCATAACTTGCATACTGTATTTGTTGTGTTCTATTACAGTGCAGTTTGCGTAAACTGTTTTAATACTTAGAAGAAATGTGGTTTAAAAGTTAACATTAACGTACTTTGATACTGAAATGCGTTTCTCTCGTTACCTGATTTCCTTCCTTCTTCTTATAAACGAGTCTAAACAAATATTGACAATCTCCCAGGTGAAGATGGGACCTGTCTTATAAGCAAATCGTCTTATAAGCAAATAAATACGGTACGGTGGAAACCGCTTAATAGAGCGCACCCTCGGGAATAGCAAAACCTGCTCTAATAAATGGTTGCTTTTTATCCGATGAGAACTTTTTGCAATAAAAATAGGATGTCATTCACACTAGGGGTTCAACAATACACATATCAATATCAGGGTACTGTATTTTATTCTCGTTTTGAGCACTGTACACAGTATTGTAAAAAGAAAAATTTCTGCATTTTTGCAATACTTTTGCCATAATGTATTGCCAGGGTTGTCCATGGGACATACATATCTGTCCCATTCCCATCCCATAGCAATTTATGCCTGTCCCGTCCCATCCCATCCTAAGGGTCGTTTCCAATGGGATTCCCATAGGAATGACATTACCATGGACAAGCTTAGGGTTGTAATTTATGCCTGTCCCGTCCCATCCCATACCATGAGACGTTTCCCATGGAATTCCCATAAGAATCCCATTCCCATGGACAAGCCTGTGTATTGCACAGTAGCTGTTGTGGTGGACACTGTTCACTCTTGCCCCTCTTCAGCACAAAAGAACTGGTCGATTTTTTATTGTCACGCGCGAACTGCGTGCAAGCCATGGTGCTGTTACGTCACGTCCAACTGCTCTATTAAATGATTTGCCTGCTCTAATAAGCAAAGAATTTATGAGGAAAAAGATAGGATCGTTTTTTTCAGCCGAAACTGTTCGAATAAGCGGCTTGCTCTATAAGCCGATGCTCTATTAAGCGGTTTCCACTGTATTGCGTTTGATAAATGTTTCTACAACCGTGACATGGCAGTTGAAATATCTTTGTACATTACGTTTCTAATTTCTAAAAAGAGTTTGCATTCCAAGGTCATGCATAATGAAGCATAATGAGTAAGTTCTGTAATAGAGGTTCCCAACCCGGGATACATGTACCCCTAGGGTTATATTTGCCTACCTGAAGGGGTATATTTATTATACATTTGCAATAAATTAACTTTGAGACATAAAAACGGAGTCTACCTTTATACTTCCGATATTCTAAAATTCTATAAAAAATTCAGTAAGAGGTAGGCTACATGGTCAGAGAAAGGTTGGGAACCCCTGTTCTATAAACTTGGACTTTTGGGGAACGTTGGGCGGATGCATGTGTTGCTCTCTTGTGAAGTCTGTGTTTTTTCGTGTATTGCATCATAAAGCGGATAGTTGATCATGCGTCCAGACGTTACCTTTATGCAAGAACACGTCTGCGATTGTGGTTACCGAAAGCGAGATAAGCAAAAAGTTCATGTTAACAGTTTTCTCCAAGTCGGTTGTTTTTCGAACGAAAGTGCTGTCGTTCAACAAGGGCGAAGTAATTGCATTGTATGTTCGATTCGCTTGTCTGTTCGGTTTGACTGGGGTAACTTTGCACTTGCGCTCGCCGCTCCATTGCAGAGCTTCCATTACAACTTTCGGCTTGATTATGAGTGGTAGCACAGTAGGCTACACTGTTCTAATGTCCACCACAACAGCATGCTATTAGTCATAAACATGACCATAGCCCGGAGACACATGAGCTATGCTTACACCCCATAAAAGAAACTGCTGTGTTATCACAGGGGTTCCCAATCCTTCTCTGACAATCTACCCCTTCAGCATTTCGATAGATGAGTATGTACACTAAAATTTGTTGCGGCAAAAAGGCCGAGTAAAATAACAAAAATCCACCAATTTTTTCATAGAAATTTTATATTTTAGAATATTTCAAAAAATTTTTTATAAATTTATTTTTCCCTTGTATTCCTAACCTGAAATGTACCCTTTCAGATAGGTAAATGTACCCCAGGTTGGGAACCCCTATGTTATCATGTAGCCTACATACAGATCAACTCCAAATTGGGGTCTTTTTTATATTCATATACACTAGTTATTTTGCTAAAATATCTTCATCTAAAACAGGGGTCTCAAACTCAAATTGCTCTGTGGGCCACATGAGGACATACAAGGTAACGCGCGGGCCGCATTATGACGCTGACGCAACAATAGCGGTACCTGAACTTAATTTTAGATCTTCTTTCCTGCGAAATGTATCATGAATTATAAGCAAATCATTTCTAGCCCTCTCTGCCTTCGCATTATTGAATTCTAGCCGTTTAAGGAACTTGTTCACTCGCTAGCTGAGCACTTTTAAACACCGGTGAATAAACTAATGTAAATGTTATTCATTTTCATGCCCGATTTTCCTCTAGGGAGGCTTGCCAGGACAACATCCACATGAAAGCGTGGAATACCTCATGGTCAACAGCAATCTTTGACAGTTCAGCTGGCTCCACACAGATGGGACCAAGCAAGGTCGGAGATGCAGTTGCTCCACCTAGGTCTTGGACGACCTCTGGATCGCTTTTCCGTGGGTTTAGCCAGGAGGGCTTGCCTCACAAGTCTTCCGTTGGGCATTCTGGATACCTGGCCCAACTAACGTAGATGTGTTCTCTCAATTAGAAGTGGTTCGACATTCAGGGAAGTGCGAATGTCACAGCTGCCCACTTTGTTTCGAAGTATCACACCAGGGACGTAATCGGGGGGGCACAATGCCCCGGACGCCGAATCACAGAGGGCTGCCGAAAAGTCGCGATAATGTCACAAGTTGTTTCTTCAATGCAGGACATTTAATCCAAAAATAGCTTAGATTAAAAAATGGGGACGCCAAACTTGTTTCTTGCACCGGGCGCAATTTAACCTCGGTACGCCCTGTTGTCACACCGTGGACTTTTTTTAAAAATCTTATCTTTGTTGCTTGCACCTGAATTAATATTCTTTCGGTCATTACCCAAGATACATGACCATAGGTAAGGATCGGAACAAAGATCGATTTGAAAACTGACAGCTTTGCGGCGTTTGAAAGCTCCCATTTTGTGGCCACAGAGCGATAAAGCTCACGCAGAACTGCGTTAGCTTTACTAAACCGTGTATCAATCTCCTGGCCTTCCGTCACAAGTAAATGCCACCCCTAGGTACTTGAACGTCTCCACCTGCTGAAGTGTATTGCCGCTCACTTGCAGAAAACACTGCCTTGGGTTTGTAGACACTGTCGCGGGTTTGTACAGTAGTACCTCGTTTTTTTGGCACTGATTTTCATTCCAGCTCGGTCTCACGCAGCAGAAAACCGATCGAGTGCATGAAGACTGTTGAAAAGATGCTAGCAGTACCAAACAGTCTGCAAAAAGTAAACGGTTGATCCAGCAGCTCCCGACTGTGACACCCTTGTCGACTCGGCTGTGACTGTCTATCCAATTTGTGTAGACCAGTGGTTCTCAACCCCGGTTCTGAGGACCGCATTCGGCTCCCAGGCACCCTTTGTGCGGCCCTCAGCAGTCTTTCAATGAAACGTCTGATATTTTGTGTAACAGACTTCGCTCTGCTGTAAAACAAAACGTGCAAAATTGAATTATGTTAAAAAATTTTAGTGAGGTTCTCCAACAACATCGTAGGTCTGGATTTGGCTCCCTTCAGCGAAAAGGTTGAGAACCACTGATGTTACCTATGAAAAGGAGCGGTGACAGCACACACCCTTGTCGGACTCCAACACCATTGGTGAACGGTCGTGATTTAACTCTCCCGACAGGGACACAAACGTCTGAGAGGAATACAGTGACTTGAGGGCCAGTAACAGGCGGCGGTCAACACTGTACTCATGCAACCCTCCCCAAAGCTTTTCACAAGGAACCCGGTCGTATACTTTCTCGAGGTCGACAAAGCATGTGAAGACATCTTTATCATGCTCCCAAGATTTCTCAAATTTTGCTGGAGAGTGAAACGTTGTCTGTATTGCTACGGCCGGGACAAAAACCGCACTGGGTATCATTCAGGTTTGATTCAATTATTTCGTGGCGTCTTTTTCCAAGGCACTTGGCAACGTAAATGTTGATTATATTGGAAAATTCCCAAAAAGCATCGCGGGTCACACAAAACGCCCTCACGGGTCGCATGCGGCCCGCGGGCCACGTGTTTGAGACCCCTGATCTAAAAGATCATAAGACGGTTGACTGCGCACGATGACATAATAACACCATTGCTCAGAGGGGCCCGTGCCTAGGTCTAGCATTGGGCCCCGCGCTTGCTAGGGCCAGCCCTGGGCCCACCACAGTGTTTTCAGTGGCCCGCGGAAGCATTCACGAAAGATGATCAAGTCTGAAATTTCCTCCAACATCGCTTCTATATCTACTAAAGGAGTGTTTCTTAATCTGAGATCGCAAAGTTTCTTGAGAGTACGCAAAGATTCCAATGTAACGGTATGTTCAACTTGTCATTTTCTTTTAACACTTCAGTTCAAATCGTGCACTGCAGAGCTGCAGTGGAAATATATTTCTGTGGTTTGTACTGACAGAGCTCCTTTAATTATGGAATCACGTTCAGGTTTTCAGAAATAAGTTCAAAAACTTGCTTCTGAAGCAAAAGGTAAACACATGTGTCGTTCACAGAGAAGCTCTTTCCAGCAGAACTTTACCAACTCCTCTGGAAAATGTGCTGGGCTTCACACGATAAAAATTAGGCCTACTGGTTGCATCAAATCTGAAAGCCTTTACACTTGCCTGTTTAAAGAACTGTGCAAAGACATGAATTCAACACACGACGTTCTTCTATTCTACACTTCTGTACGCTCGCTATCGAAAGGAAATGTTTTAACCACGTTTGTGAGATTACGGACGAAATAACGTTATTCTCAGAACTGGAAGCAAACGAGCTCTCATCTTACATTAGTAACAAGATTTGGTTGGAAAGTCTCAAGGAAAGGTTACAAACATCATCCAGCTTCGCGACGAATCTGCAAGCATTTTATTCGAAGTTGCAAAACTGGTGTCATAAATTACTGCCAGGAAAAGTTGCTATGTTTGAGAAATTGCCAAGTATTGTTGAAAAAACTGAAGAACTTATTGAGAGTTTGAAGATATCTATAATAAACCACCTTTAATCCCTTGATATTGAGTTCCAACAATAGTTGTCTGAGCTTAGGAGGAAGAATTTGTACGAAATTCGTTCTCTACCTCTCTGGTTATATTACCGATAAATTAAAAGACGAATTTAGTGACCTTCGGAATAATTCATGAGCACGTGATATTTTTCAGGAAATGCCACTTTTTCAGTTTTTGTGAGCTGTGCGTGAATCATACCCAGAACCGTTGTTACCTCTGAGATGCGCAACTGCGCAAATGAGCAGTACCACCAGACCATTTGCTCAGTGAAATCTCATTCTAACGCCCTTGCAACATTCCAAATTTAATATCGTATATACAGGGTGTTTCACAATTGTTGAAACAAAGCGGCAGCTTCTAAGACCTTTATCGATGACCCTATTCATTTTTCTCTTTCCAGATTGTCATAGGGAAATAGTTAACCTTTCTATATATTAAACAAAAAATAGTCTAATGATGCCTTGGTCGATGGAGCAGAAGATCTTTTGT
>Ga0210059_1012390_pt1 | contig 12888 bp, 10 predicted proteins | sample Ectturendosymbi2_FD_188042 | JGI IMG/M metagenome (GOLD analysis project Ga0210059, IMG submission 188042) | Ecteinascidia turbinata endosymbiont from Florida, USA - Sample 2 (SPAdes) (version 2) | ecosystem: Host-associated > Tunicates > Ascidians > Unclassified | place: Key West, Florida...
TCACAGACCGCTCGTTGTCGTCCTCGAACCAGAATGGTCCAATGATGCCATGTTTGGAGATGGCAACCCAGGCAGTGCACTTCACAGAGTGTAATGGCCTTTGCAGACAGTGCTCAGGGGGTGTGCTACCCCAGAAGATGTTCTCAGAGTTCACGTGACCTGACAACAAAAAATGTGCCTAGATCTTTGAGTGGACAGGAAATTCACGACATCCGAACCGTTGTTTGAATTGCAATTGAGCTGCGTTGATAGACTTCCGAAAATATGCCTCAACTCTACATGTAAATATCTTGTCAAAAGTGCACGACAAAAAAACTATAGAGAATTTTTGTGGTTTGAATTGGCAACTGTGGACGTCACAAGCGTTGAAATATGACGTCATTACCTACACACCATATGAAAACGTATCGGTGAACCACCTGAAATTCAAATTTAAGCTGTTACAGGGGCGACCCAGGTCAACAGCGTCACTCGGCCTCATACGATTTGTTCTGACTGAATAAAACCGTTCGAGGCTTGCGTTACTAAAATTTCCATTTGCTTTCATTCTGGCTGGCATTGTCGCTGCTCTGTGACATTAGTTACGTAACAATAAATCAGAATTTCTCGTGATAACTTCTCCAATGTTAAGTAACGTACGTCACAGAGCAATGATAATGCCAGTAAGTCCTCCACTTACTAGGCTCATTCATATTAGACCCAATTACTGGACAATTTTTCGTTCGTTTGTTATTATTCTGGAAATGGGAAATGTCCATTGGATTGGTCTTCAAATGCAATGTTCTATACAAATCCACTGCTTCAAAAAACATTCAATCCGATATGAATTATGTATTAAAAAATCATTAATTGCATAGGTCAGCTCGGACTCTAATAGATGAACCTGAGTAAAGCGCGAGCGAACAAAGTCGAGAGAACACCTACTACGAATGATATTGTTTTATCCAGGTCACCTGCAACATTAACTCGAAAGGCCAGACGTGGAACGAAAATTATGAACAGTGACAAGGCCTAAATAAAAGAACCCGAGTTAACAATAATAATAATGATATTTTATTGCGGACTCATGGTCCATATCACAGACACAAGAGCACAAAAAGTGGTTAGCCGTACATTACAGAAACGGTGTTTGCACATGACCAACACTGAGAGGAGCAAATCAGTTTCTCTTCACAACAGCTGTATCGTCATTCGCAAAAGCACAGAAAATGGATAACCATACAGTAGGGCATTACACAACCGGTGTTAGTACGTGTCCAGCCTTGAGAGGAGCAAGACACTTTCTCAGCACTTCTTACTTTTTTATGCTTGATGTGTACACAGCGTCCACATATTTTTACTACACAAAACCAATACTGATGAGACGCAAACTCCAAAACAATTCACAGACAACTACTGCATTTTTTCTCCATACAGGAGTCTTGAATAATTGAGGAAAAATGAAGATTTGTAAAAAAACATCAGACATTTGAAGCAATCGAATAAAAAAGTTGGATAAAGATGTGCATCGTATAAAAAATCGATCCAAGTTGTTTCTTAGCACGGCATCAAAGGTCCTGACACAATGGCTTACCTGGTGTGGGCGAACACTAACATTTCTGGGTATGTAATGCATAATTCGATAGGCGTTGTTATATGCAGCACGTAAGCGCTTCATACTGGTCTGCGTGTATTTGCTCCACAATTGGCATGCAATAGGCACGAAATAAAGTGTTTTTTACTGCAGGAGAGCACTGATCAAAAGTGCCTCTGAGTCTGTTTGCTCCACAGTGTAGTGATTTCATTTGTCTCTGAATGTCATCATCATCCTTCAATGATGCATTTATCCACACACCAAGATGTTTCACTTGGTCTAAAAATTGTACACGTACACCATTTAGAAAAACATTTGATGGGGCAGGTTGTTTATACTTTTTTGGGTAAAAAAGAACACCAATTGTTTTGTTACAATTAAAAGTGATTTCGTGTTCAGCAGCAGGGGCGGAGCCAGACATTTTCATTTGGGGGGGCCACTGGAGGGGCCAGCTTTAAATAATTTCAATGCAGTGGCATGACGTCACGCGGAAAATTTTTGGGGGGACACTGGGGGAGCCAGGCAAAATTTTGGGGGGGCAGTGGCACCCCCCTAGCTCCGCCCCTGTTCAGCAGCATAGTCACCACAAATATTCAGAAGACACTGCAGCCCACTAATACTGGGGCTGAACACACATATATCATCAGCAAACATTAGATGATTCACAACCATATTTCCCACAGCGCATCCCACCCTGGCTGATCCCAGCTGGATAGAGAGTTCATCCAGGTAAACAGCAAATAAGTATGGGCTGAGGACTCCCCCTTGCCTTACCCTATTGGTTACAGTAAAGGGGATGAGTAGTTGGTACCCCATTTTACTTGCATGGTCTGTTACTTGTACCAACTCAACAACAGTCTTACTATGCGCATAGGTACATTGCGCTTAATTAATTTAGCATACATGAGGTTGTGATTAGTTCTGTCAAATGCTTTAGATGCATCTAAGAAAGCTGAAAACACTGGGGTATCTTTGTTTACGTAATAAGACGCAGTCTGTTTAAGAAGAAAAATGCACATGTTAGTGCCATGTTTTGGCTTGAAGCCAAACTGGTTGTCTGTTGTGGCCAAAAGTGGGGAAAAATTAACAACTTAATGAAGTGGGAACGTCGATGGTGGCACAAATATATAAAGCAAGCTTGCGTTCTCCGATATAAAAATCGTAATCGAAGACTCAAGGTAAGCCTGAGCAGCCTGTGTGCCGGAGCCGCCACTGGGCTGTTGCAAACACAAAGAAGACAGCTTAAAAAGCAGGCAGAAATGACAGAGCATTGATACCTGTCTTAAATTAAACACATTCAAAATCACAACTTTTCCACATCTTCAACAGAGAAGGAACGTGACTGACTACTCATTTTACAACTGCATTAGATACCGGAATGCAAATACAAGACAAAGCATATGTAGTAGCTACTAACTATAGCAAGTTGTCTGTACGGATGCCAATTGTGTTGCCAATACAAAAATAAAATATGGCTATTTACTGTTCCCAATGCAAAAACACAGTTGACTTTGATTTAGCAAATATTTCATTTTGGGTATAAGATTCAGCAAAATGTAACTATTTAGAATGGTGTTAAAACGCTTGAAATTACACCGATTTTTAAATGGTGTGGTACGAACTTTTTCCTACAGACAAGCATGGGTGTTGGAAGCAGGCCCGTAACTAGGGGGCTTTCGACCCCCCTGAAAAAATTTATGCCCGCCTGGGAAAAATGTGTTGGACATAATTTAAAACTATTGGACATAGTTTAAAAAATTTGGGCCCCTCTTAGAAAGCTCTTCGTTTCCCTTGGTGTCCCAAGCTGGTTACGGGCCTGGTCGGAAGGGGGGCAAGAATTTGAGAATTTCAGCAAAAATGCTGTTTTCTTATTTTTGAGTGGTAAAAACAAATTTCGCCACTTTTTTCCCCCCTAGAAAAACTTATCGAAGAATCAACTAGTGCCCCCTGGAAAATATCTTTCCGACGCACATGCACACAAGCATGTAAAATTACACGATTTTTGCAAAAAATTGTGTTGTACAGATTACACCATCTGGCATCATTGTTCAACAACACCAAGGCGGTAAGCAAGCCATAGTAGTGTGACAGACTGTGCACGGTATATTCTGCCAAACAATTACGAAATCCTGCCAAATTACAAATAATATTGACAAAATACTGCCAAAATTCTGCAACATTTTGTCATTAAACGATTTACTTTAACAATGGACCCAATACAAATTGTGTGACTTAAACTTAAAAGCAAAATTCGAAATTTGAAAGTGGGGGGGCTAGGCCCATGCGCTCCCCCGGTTCCGCCACCTATGCCGTAGGCCAAAAGTAGTTGGACCATGCTGGTGTAGACTGTAGAAGAGGTAAAGCATTTTGTGTACGTCCATTTGGATTGCATCGTCAGCAACTTGAAAGTGGTAAGAAAAATTGTCAACGTTGTGCAAAATGTCAACCCCCACCGGATACAAATTTTGCAGACACCCATGGTTCTAGGTTAACAATTTTGTGACCTGAATTTCAACCATCATGTCCATGGAGATGCTCAGTTTACAGGTCGAATTAATGTAAAACATGTAGCACTAATTGAAGAGTTGGCGATTAACTAAATATACTTAGCAACGATACTCAACGCTGTTGCCTAGTTGCATTTAGAATCTTGCAAGAGTAGTCCGTATTTATTTGAATCAGTGGTTTTCAATCAGGGGACGTGACGCTAGAGGGATCTCGAATAAAGATTTTATGGACATCGCTTCATTACATTTGCTTTATTCAAGTTTTATATGGGGTTCGTTGGGTTATTATGGGATGCTATAGTGAGTCGGCTCGCGGTACAAAAAAAAACACTGATTTAAATATTCCACAAATAAAAACCATAACTACCTTCAGAACCACATCAAATCCATTTCAACATGAGGTTTGTCAAAACACCATAGCTCAAAAAATTCCTAAACTTCAGATCCATTGTAGTAACAACATCAACGTGGTCCAACTACTGACCTACGGGCCATTTTACAAAAACGCGGCGACTCGCGGGCCACTTCCAATAGAATGATGTAACCTATATAACAACGGTTTCCCAACAGTTCAAATTAAAAAAGAAAAGACAAGTGAGTGCGTCACTGAAAGTGTGTGGGTCTTTGAAACAATAGCAAATAGCAACATTATTACAAATCTATCAGTGGGATGCCTGTGGCCAAGGTTTCTCTGCCACGATCGTACAGTGTTTCGCCTCCCGTTGGATTTCTGTTTTTAGATTTGATTGCTTCATCATAGACAATGTACTCTCACACATTTTGCTGATTGACTTCCAGCTCTCTGGACTCACTAAAACCGTTATTATTGCACATTTTTAGATGTTATGCTTGTTCTAACTAAAATTACCTATTGCAGGGATGGGCAAAGAATTTGGCTCGAGGACCATTTTGAGATGGCCGCATTTAGCTGATAGATAGACAGATCAACGAGACAAAGCATGCAACGAGTGCAAAATACCTGGTCAATTGGGACTGTACTGTGTTTAAATGCTCGGACACAAGTTTAGTTTTCTAAACAGCCATTTCTTGATTCTGATCGTAAGAAATAACAAAAGGTCCTCAGGCGTTGACGGCAAAACCAACGACTGCCTTTCCAGAAATTGATTACATTACCGTTATCTTGAGTTACGTTTCTGCTAGTAACTGTTCTCTGAATCGTCTGAAGCTGTGATTGTTGTTTTTTGCTGATCTCCTTATGGTAAGAGCGGTGCTTGTAAAAAACTACCGGATTAAATTACTCAAAAAGGTTTGGTATATTCTCTTAGTTTTGTGTATTTGATTTAACTCATTTTCAATTCAACTTGAGGCACACGAAGACAATTGAAAATATTAATGTGTGGAAACAAACAGAAGCCGAAGCTGGAGCCATGAAAAAAGAGAGCTCCGGAGCCGGAGCCATGAAAACCAAGAGCTCCGGAGCTGGAGTCATGTTCATGAAAAGAAAAGCTCCGGAGCCGGAGTTGTGTCATTTTTGCGACCGCTCCGCAGCCCTGAAAAAATCCACACTGTATCGGCCACATAGACGATCCAGAGTAAAAATTAAGAATTAAACAGATAAATTGCTTTAGCAACAACCTCCAACGATTATCATAGTAAATTAAAATTTGCAACACACTAACAAGTCATAATAGTAGGCTGCACTGAAGTTAACTCAATGGTCGATTAGTGGTTGAGTATTTTCGCCTCCTTTGTGTTGTTTCGTCCCTCAATAGCCTCCTTTGTTTTTTTCGCCCCCTTGCCCATCAAAATCGCTCCCAGTGGGGCGATTACGCCCACTTTGAGAACCACTGGTGTAGAACATTGCATTGGCCATTAGGTTTAGCTACATTATTCTACTACACATAACTATCCTTTCAACTTCTTCAGAGTATATTCTATTACATTATTCCCTTAGGTACATTGTTCCATTATTGTTTAGCTACATTCCGCCATTAAGTTTACCTACATATTACATTATTCCAAGCTACAACATTTCACATGCGTGTAGACAGAGCATTTGCTTGTTTCGTCGTGTTGGAACGAAGAGCAAGCGGCTTGTTTTTCTCAACGTGTTGCATTGGCTGCCTGAAGGTTTCTTCATGAAGTTACTGCGCTGTAATTTGCTTCACCTGGTTTTGTTTGCTGGCCAAGCGTATCTACTGGATCAATCATCGCTCCACTTGGTGTTTGCTTTAGTTTTTTGACCGCTGCCAATAACTTCATGAACACAGTTTCAGCTGGGCGAAGGCAACATTGCGCAGAGGGTCGTATAGAGATTAGTTCGGTGTTTTCAGCGCAAGAGCTAAAGCAGCTTTTGAAAACAAGTCAGACGGTGCCGCAAAGACTTCGAGGAATTTCGCAGAAAAGTAGCAGAAAGTAATAAATTATCACTTGCGTTTAATGGTTGATTACAAAATAAACGTGAACCTATCTTTTTAGAGACAATACAGAACTAGATAAAGCAATTAGGAAAGCAGGTGGAAACGAATGCAAAAAATGGAAACTATTTTAGCGCTGTTACAAAAGGACGTTTCAAGGTTGCATTTAATGAAGATATTTTGTTGTGTAGTAGTGTGAACGTATGTAGCAATTTTTAAAGTATAATTTTCACAAAAATCCATCAGATGTAGCTACTCAGGATAACTGATCCAAGCGTTATTATCTGAGCCCTTGTTTTTATGAGGTGTCTGTGCTGTAATTCATGGCAATAGGGGAAGAAAAATGTTTGAAAGTTTTACGGCCAACGCCTCTCCACGGACCAACTGCCCTAGCTCAGCTTACCTGTCCGCGAGAGACTTGGACGAAAACATGCTACCATAGCGCTATAGGGATTATTGTTAACGCTACTATCACATAACTGAATTAAAATGTGGGTTCTCGAGGCTGAGTCCTATTAGAGACTACAACACTAAAAGCAGTAGTCAATGTTACTGACCCTAGCTGCCAGTAACAGGACCACATACCCAAATTATGCATCATAAATAACTTTATTAACAGTATGATTGCATCAGACTCCAATCATCCAACAACAGTAATACAAATGGAACATGAACATATCACCCTAAAATGTCCCCCCTTATTTGGTAGAAATATTCTAAGTATAAAATTATGAAAAATTTGGACAGAATTCTGTTTCCTTTTTTAATCTAGCATGTCCTGAATTTTGTTAAAGTATAAATTTCCTAAAAATTTGACAAGAGCTTCGCCATCGATTCACATCAATCAGGTTATGAAATTTATTAAAGTCAAAAACTACTTTAATATAATAGCAAATCATTTCGTACTTACGGTTTTGTAGGCAAAAACTAACTCATTGTTCAGAATACAATTCTACATAACAACCTTTCGCTATCACAGTTAAGTCTAGAATAGAATGTAACGCCTTCTGTATGGGTATTTATACCAATGCTTTTGGTCACTTTGTGACCGTTCTCTCTGGTCACTTTGTGACCGTTCTCTCTGGTCACTTTGTGACCGTTCTCTCTGGTCACTTCGTGACCGTTCCCCACCAATTTAGTTAGGGCCCTGTACCATGAGCTTTGTACCAGTCACTTTGTGACCAGCTCTCCTTTTGCTTGTTTGGCTAATCATCCCCTTTCCCTGTTCATGCTCCATTTACACATAAGCACATAACTGAATACAGGACTGAAAATGACATTCTTGTGTTATATGACATGTGAACAATATTAGAATTTGTTAGACACGGTTTCTTTACACATCCAAAAGTTCCTTGATTGATTCCTAATCTTCTTCAGTTGGGTAGGGTTCGTTTAGTACCCATGCTACCCATGCTATCTCTTCTTTAATCTGTTCATCATGTTGACAATCGTTCTTGTTTTCAGCTCTTTGTATACTCGCACTGATCTTTTCACTGGTCATTTTGTTGAAAGTATCACCTTCCGCCCATTCATAGAGTATATAATCTTTGTCACTCGCAGTTGTCGCCGATGGTAATGGAATTTCATTTGATATGTCCTTTCATCCACTTTGTATTTTATTACCACTGCTTCTTCATAACTCAGCTCGCGTATGATCCAATTCATTAAATATGCAAATACTTCTTCGTCTGTCAACATAATGAATGGCTTATTCCTATCTCGTAAGCACGTTAGTCCAAAACTTGAGAAAGCTTTCTTTATAGTAATATGCTGTTTTTGACACATTTCCAATAGCTTTATTACATCCATGTTTGCTTTGTCTTGTTTAATTCATCTCGGTCACACATTGCTTGTGTAAGGCCTCTTGTACTCTGCATTTTGCTTACGCATTGCTTTTCCTTTATTTCCTACTTGTTTCCTGTCCATTGCTTACGTTCGAGCCTTGTCATGATGCCTGCTTCACTTGACTACATATTATTGCTACTTAGAGTTTTTTTACTTTATGTCTCAACTATTCTTTGGCAGTCTTTACATCATTGTTCACATGTCATACTTATTTAACAATGTTAACGTATCATTCATGTATTAAATTCAATGTCTCTGTTGATTCATTGTCCATCGTGTTGTCTTCTGACAATAACTTGTCAGTTTCATTGTCACTGCATAATTCTTCACTGTCTCTGATCATGTTGTAGTCATTTATGACTATAACAAAAGTGCGAAACAGTTTTGCGTGATTTTTGAGATTTTTGCCACCACAAATGAGCAGATACAGCAATAGTTGACATCAGTGTCTTCCAACACGATAAATGGTTATAGGGATCAAGTCTTAAGGGGACACATAACTATCCTTTCAACTTCTTCAAAGTATACGCAAGATCAGGCTCAGTTACAGAAAAGGGTCTGCAGTTAATTAACCTTGTGTAAATGTGTAACCACTGTACTGCATCCCCAAAATGTCATTCCTGAATTTTTTCAAAAATGTGATAAATATGTTAATCTGTTAAGATTTATAAAGAATGTTTAAAATTATTCAAAAAACTTTGCCCGATTTGTCAACTTTTGCCCAGTTTTCGCAAACTTGTAAGGTGTGGTGGTGCGACCGCCTCACCCCATCTGCTGCGACTATGTTGTAACTGCTTGTTAGAAAGTAATTAACCCGTCCTTCTAGTGCAGGTGTTCCCAACCTTTTTTTGGCAATGTACCCCTTCACCATTCAGACAGATGAGCATGTACCCCTAAAATTTTAGATATATTTGACAATCAACATGCAATGATATTTGAAAATAATACTCACTGATTCATGTATAAATATTTAGATATGCATAATACATAAGTATATTTTTACCTTATATTTTCTAATATTAAATGTATCCCTTCAGATAGGCACATGTACCCTCAGGGGTACATGTATCCCAGATTGGGAACCTCTGTTCTAGTGGTTCAAGCCTGCAGAAACGTACCCGAATGTATTTCTATTCTCAACTTAATGCATAAATTTACAAAGAAGAATAGAACTGAAGAGCGGAAGGATTTTACGCACTAACCTCATTCTTGTGAAAAATCATGCTCATTTCTCTGCTCTGTAGGTATCTTTCGGTTTCACTCAAAGGAATGTTAATAAATTAACTCACCGTTTTTTTATCCTTAGCCAGTTACAACAACAAACTGCGAACACTTTCCAAAAGTGTGAGACCAAGAGTAAAAACAGAAGTCAGTTAGTGAGTAGGAGCTTTCAGTTACTTGCACTCGTTAAGATAATGTGCAGTGGTGCAGTGTTGCCGGAGCTGCGCTCCGTCACCTCTACCAGTGAATCGCCTACAAAAATAAGCGAATTTTGTAGGTCTTATATTTGTAGGTCGTTGCCTACAAATACTGTATAAGCGAAAATGCCCAGCAGAACTCTGGCACCTATGAAATTACCACTGTCTACACCCCTCATAATGTGTACTGTACCAAGTGTGCTGCTGCAGTCGCTCAAATCACTACGTTTGAGAAATGCTTGGCGCATAGCTGAATACAGCACAACTTACAATGCTGTTACAGAAATCAAAAAACAACCGAACCATCCTTCTTACTCAGATCTTCCAACTGGTTTTCAACCAGTGCATGTTATTCCTGGATTTAGAGAGGTAGACGTAGTGTAGATGTACGTGTGAGGAACCCCACAATGCATTTTGAGTGAATGCAAGTTTATATCTTGATACAAATATAACAACAAAGAGACATGAGCTTAGAGCTCGGGACGATTTCCGAAAATGCCAACGTACTTCCAATTGAGAAGCACACGTCGGTAGATTACAGAGAATATATTTAAAAATTGTGAAAACTTGGTCTGTAGGTCAGCCATCTTGTACCTAATGTAATGTAGGGTGTGGCTTGTGCCTTTACATGTCGTTGGGTTGCCTCCACCGGATGCGGTGCTGGTCCCGTAACGGCAGATTATTATCTTCAGATGCTTTATTTCACTTTTGTTTAGGACCCTTCCTTTTCTGTAAAGAAGCATGAGGATTTTGCTTCTTTTTTGTCACAATAGTGCGTGTTTCTCGTATAACTACGCTGGAGCTGCTCCTCAACAAGTAGTTTAAAACCTGCGTAGCTTATCTGTAAATCTTATAAAAATAAATGTGGTAGCAGGCGTGCATTTATCATTAAACTGGACAGGCTTATGCCTAGGGCTCCCGATTTTGGGGGTCCCAAAATTTTGGTAGTGAGGACAATTTCCAACATTTTTGTAAGCAATTATATTTGTAGTTTTGCTTTGGTTCAACACACCTTTTTTATTATGTCGCCAATCTCTATAAAAGAATGAGCGCCAAGGACCGAAATGAATGACGATGAGCATTCTCTTTTTATGGCGTTGGATTTGTTTATTGTTACATATAATGCGTGGAACAAAACGCGTGAATCCATTTTTCAGAATACCCGAGGCCAGTGAGGTACTTTCGTTCAGCGCGGGTCGCTCTCTTGTTGCTTTTTGTGGGTAAAATGTAGGGTACAGGTGCTTTATTCAGAGCCAGCTCTTGATACGTGACAACCGTGGAATTGCATAGGGCACTCAATAAATACGTAATGAGAGTGTAGTCAGATACTTCACCGCTGCCTTCTTCTTTAGTTTCATCGTGACTGTTTTTGTTCCTGACATCGACGGAATTCAGAATAACTTAATATGTTCATGAATTAGAACAACTTGTTCAGTGAATATAGCGAGCACTTGTAGTGCTAATTTGCATGACATCAGTGGTCGCAAACCTTCCAGAAGGGCCCCCTGTTTAAAATAGCCTAGGGCCTCGAAAATGAAAATTCGCCTCTGTGTGGTGGCCCTATTACGCAGTCGCATGACATAAAAGTCAAAAAGGTTGCAAAGTCCGATAGCTCGTTATTCGCTTGTATGCAGGGCCGGATTTACCAATACGCTTAGTAGGCTTAAGCCTAGGGCCTCAAGATCCAAGCGGGCCTCCAGTAAACTGTGGTCAGGGCTCTCACAAACGCAACTCCAAAAATCCCAAGAACAACACCAAAAAATTCCTATTTTTCATAAAAAATCTCTAAATCTGTGGTGGTGCAGTATAAAATCGGATCGCCATGATATGTGTTAAAAATAGAACCAAGCATGATTTGCAAATAAACTGTAATGATTCATTTTACACATTTTCAAACTTTTCCGAAAATCCCCCAAAAATCCCTAAATCCTTAAAAAATCCCTAATAAGGGTCAAAACTTCCAATCTAGAGACAAAATCCCTAAAAGTGAGAGCACTGACTGTGGTAGAAATAGAGTAAAGTTAATTGTCGGTATAAAACAGGGGCGTAACGAGGTGAGATGGCGCCCGGAGCAAGAAGCTAGTTTGGCGCACCTATGTTCGAATCCGAGGTCTTTCGGAAAACTTGTGACATTTTTGGGATTTTTTCTTTTCCCCCGCACTCATTTCGCGCCCCCCGCATTGATTCGGCGCCCCTGTAGTAATTCGGCGCCCGGGGAATTGTGCCCCCCATCGTTACGCCCCTGGTATAAAATAAGTTCGTTTAAACTTTATTACCTGCGCAAAGGAGATGAATTGTTTTCGCACTTTGGCTTGCTAATTTGTTGACTTAATGCAAATACCACGGAATGAATCTGCATGCAGATTTGAAGGAACATGGTAAATGGGACAAAAAGTAACAAGTATGTTTTGGTGGGAATCTGGGTTATTGTCTGCATCCAGAAACCATCTCACCACGTTTTGCAGACCTTTCGTCCACTACGCATGTTTAATCCGGCACTGGATCTTGCACACCGTGGTGTGCGTCAGACAGTCCAGTCGCACACTTTTTATGCTCCACTGCTGGTATTCGACACGACATTAGCGCAGTCTCATTTTGCTGTTGTAAATCGCCCTGACGTAGTGATGAGCGTGTTTTACTCCCGTTTTAACGCGCAGCCTGATATTTTTGCAGTTATGAACTGCTGTGTGGTAGCGTTGAGTTTATTCTCCTCCGATATCGTAACCTGGGCGCTGATAGTTTATGTTCAGTGCAATGACACAGAAAAAAGAGGATGTTCCGTTGCACAGGAAACGAAACCTTGTCAACTCTCTACTCCGCCGCGCTTATGATATTGCCAGTTCCTACCAACTGGTGCACACGGAATTTATGAATATTAAGCGAATGTTGTCTCGCAACGGGTACCCCAACAATTTTTTGGACCGATGCATTCAGCAATTCTTAAACAGAAAATACGGTGTCACGCAACAACGTGGTGCACCGGCTGAACCCTCTTCCTCACCCAAATATGTTTCATTACAACTACCGTATTTGGGTTCTATATCTAATAACATACGACAGGAACTCAGCAGCTTTATAAGACACAAGGCTGTAGTGAACGTGAAGCTACGTTGTTTTCAAAGTACTCGAAAGCTTCAAAGCTGGTTCTCTGTTAAAGACCGGCAAGC
>Ga0210059_1012391_pt1 | contig 12887 bp, 9 predicted proteins | sample Ectturendosymbi2_FD_188042 | JGI IMG/M metagenome (GOLD analysis project Ga0210059, IMG submission 188042) | Ecteinascidia turbinata endosymbiont from Florida, USA - Sample 2 (SPAdes) (version 2) | ecosystem: Host-associated > Tunicates > Ascidians > Unclassified | place: Key West, Florida...
GTGAAAGGCATTAAAAACAGCGGATCAATAAAAAATGTGTGAACATCACCTTTTGTTTTACCTCATTTGTAAATTAATGCATCTGCAGGAATTGAGGAGTCTATGTCAGTTATAATCTGTTGGACCGAGTCCCACCCACATTTATGCGTGACGCGACGAACTAATCAAACAGATTCGTGGTGACTAGGTCAGTGTAGAATTGACTTTTTACGAAGAGATTACGGTACTTTTTCCGTAATCGTTACGTTTTGCGTGTTACTGCGGGTTGTGGGCCACCACCACTGGTGGCACCTCAAGAAAAGATTTGAAGGGTGTGATGCAAGCGTGGTTGGAAAGACGGAGAAAGCAGCAACAGTGGAGTAAATAATTTTTTATTAACAAGACTGTGTGCGATAACAGCTTGAAGGTCATCAACAAGCTGGAAGAAAACTCTAGTTGTGCTGCTTTGCATGCATCGAAATGTGATACATTCATGAAGCTACTGTTAATTGAGCTTTCTCTGTGTGTACACCGTTGGAATTCCTTGTCAGCAAACATTACGTGTAATATTTCCTTTGCGATTTAATGCTTGAGATTGCATGGAACATTACCAATAAACATGGTTCACTTCACCTGTATGTTGCAAGTGCCAGACACCTGCTAAAGATTCATGCAGATACAGTACTTAGCAATCATAAATGGCATGATTAGCTTTCTTGAAGATGTTTTACTGGATGAGGTACGGACAAATAAGTGTCTACACTTGTTATGCATCCATTATTATCGCAAAATGGGCCTTGCATCAAAGTAGTGTGAAAGTGAAAAGAAAGCACATGATTTAGGTCAGGGGTCTTTAACTCAAATTGCTCTGATGGTCAATTGCGGACTTATGAAGTAACCAAGGGCCATTTCGTGATGCTGAGGCAACAGTGGCAGAAACTGAACCTTGCTGGAAACAGCTTTTACATCTTATTTCCTGCGAAAGGTATTGTGAGTTGCAGGCAAATCATTTCTAGCAGTCTCTATGTGTGGTTAAAAGGAACCTGTTCACTTGCCGGCCGGCCACTTTTGACTACCGGCGAATAAACTAAATAACTTACTGTAAATGTTAATTTGAAAATTCTGTGAAAGCACCACGGGCCGCACAAAATGCCATTGCAGCCCGCGTGTTTGAGTTCCTGTATGTTAACATAACTGTTAGCTCAGAAGTGTTAAATTTTCAAAAACAGTTTAATTTACGCATTCGAAGTATGTTATCTTTGAGGTGCAACTTCAAACCTTAATTTGAATGTATTTCTCTAAATCAGGGGTGGGCAAACATTTTCTACGGAGGGCCACATTGAAGATTTTATTGCTACCGAGGGCCGCATGCTCGTATTACATATATTACATCTATAATAGCTTTGAAAACTTAAAAAAGGTTTTACATGAGCTACCACAAAATGAAGGTAACAATATTCACTTCCGGTTGAGTAAAAATGCGGTTTCGAGTGAAACGTGTGGAAAAAAAACTTGATAACTCTAATCTAATCGACAAAATAACTTTAACATAGACTCCAAATATGTACTATCGAGCCGCACAAATGCCCTCGCGGGCCGTAGTTTGCCCACCTCTGCTCTAAATCTTAAAGACTCTTTAAAAAGAATTAAACAAGCACGCACATTTGTTCTAACATTCTGATGGCCTGTTTTTATATGAAAACGTGTTACTGTTCAATGCTGTTTTCCAAGTTGAAATTCACCGAACTCAACTGTTGCTTATGACTTAGCAAGCTTTCACCATTAGTCGCTGTGAACCGTTCCAGCTTTGCCGCAAACATGTTTGTTGTGGTCGGGGATGTTGCCGCAAAGTTCATCAAGACATGCGGCAATGGAGATGCGCTGCTTCATAAAAGCGTTCGAGAACATTGCGTTCGCATTAACATTTTTGCAAAGGCTGTTCTCCAGTATCGTGAAAAATGCGTATGTCATGTGCCCACGTTTATCGTAAACTACATCCCGTCTATAGTCCAGCAAATGTTCTTAAAAATGCTGAAACACCCGCATCGTTCGTTGTCCGTGCTGAACACTTTGGTTGCCGGGTTAATTCAAGCGGTTCGCAAAAAGCAGCTGATTCGAACATGGCTTTGCGGATGAATATCTCCGCTCCTGTTCGCTCTAGCGACTCGGCGAATATCTCAAAAAACGTGGCCAGTCTAGTAGATTAGACTCGAAAAAAATTTTTTGCTTGGGGGGTGCAGGTTGTCTGTGAGTGACGTCATAAGTGGAGGACTTTTAGGCCACCTTGGCCCACTTTGCCTGGCCCTGGAGGCCAACCGTTAGGTGGTAGTATTTCGCTGAAGTTTTTACCGCAAACTAGGCTACAATCCGAGTCTTTTGATACTTTGGATGACCTGCTGGGGTTTCTGGTTCAAAAGTTGTGATGTTAGTTCGTAAAAATATTTGACTAATTAGCTAATTAGATAATTAATTAATTTGTTTATTTTATATCATAACTTTTGAACCAGAAATGCTAGAAAGTCGATCAAAGGCTCAAAAGACTCGGACTCGAGCCTGGTTTCCAATGAAAACTTCAGCAAAACACTTTGGCCTAGTAGTTGGGCCCTAGGCCAGGCAACATGAGCCAAAATGACCATAAAAATACTTCACTTATGACGTCAGTCACAAAAAATCCGCACCCCCAACCAAAAAATTTTTTTTCGAGTGTAATCTACTAGGCTGGCCGATCCGGTTGAGCCCTTGAAAAGCTCTCTAGCGCAATTGACGGAGGAGTTAGGGCGTTGGTAAGGCAACCGAAAACTGCTGTTTTAGGCTAAAATCAAAGTACGAATATATCGTACCCCGGTTCTCAAAGTGTTAAACGTCTGTCATAAACACCCGATTGTTTAAGAGAATTTGTGAAGATTTGAGCTCGAACCACACCTGCCTTCTCTACTACACAGAAGTGCACTGGCTATCCCGAGGTAATGCGGCAATGAACTTGTTTGAACTGCGGGATGAGATACTTCAATTTTTTAGACAGAAGAATCACGATTTCCAAGCAGATCTAGAGAGCAAGGAGTCTGTTACAAGATTGGCCTGCCTAATGGACATTTTCGAAGTTCTAAACAACTTCAACCTGTTGTTCCAAGGTCCCAACCAAACTGCAACAGAGTTCATTTTCAAGTTGGAAGCATTTGTCCGTAAGCTCGACCTCTGGGTAGAGAATATTAAGAACAAAAACCAAACCTATGCAATGTACAAATTCCGTTGAGGACAAACCTAATGAACTTTCTAATGAAATTGTTTGTCATATTTCGCACCTAAAGACCAAGTTGATGCACGACTTTCCTGACGATGGATCTTGTGCTTACTCCACCAACCCATTCTTCATTGATCCAGCCGATTTGCCTGTGGGCACCAGGGAACAAGAAGAGCTAACAGACATTCAAACTGACAAGACAGCAAAGATAAAACATAAGCTGTCCTATAAAGTTCTGGTTAAGCATGGTATCATCGTACCAAGCCTAGCCTGTCACGCTGTTCCTTAGTTATTGATTTTTCCATCTACATGAGAGTGCGAGCAGGGGTTTTCAGCTTTGATGACCGTCAAATCGAAAAGCCGGAGCCATCTTGTTGCACCAAGGAATGATTTTCAATGTGCTTCCTTGCATTGACCAACTGGTGGAGACAAAACAATTGCATCCATCTCATTAAAACTATTTGTTTGTGTTTTTGTTCATTTTTTTGTTTTCAATTTGTCTGTCAACCCGAGAAAGATATTCGTTTGATAAAATTCGTTGAACTTCCTTGTCTTCTGATATAGAGGGTTCGCAAGCACTGCACGAAACCACTTATTGGTACACAAGTAGAAAGTTTTGTCTGGACTCCTCCACTTAATCTAGCACATTTTAAATGTTTAACAAACTGCAAAGACTTCCCGTGTTCTCTCAATTGGGAGTCGGGTCACGCTTTGCACCTCGTGTATAAATTCGATAAACAACTTGCAAGGTGCAACAGTTCTCAGATAAACATCCCTTAATTTGTTTGAATTCCCACACGTAGTAGCTGCTTAGACATCAAAAGAAAAACTGCAAATGACATATTAGCTGAACAAAACGCTTCTAAGGGATAGAAAAAGGTGACGACTTGAGCAGATTGATGAATTAAGTAAACGATGACAAATTAGACAAGTTCTACTGTACTATATATTCGTAGACCGGCAGCCAATGTGTTAAATTCTTAAAAATTGGAAAGTTTTGGATTTTGTGATTTTTGTGGATGACATCATAAATGGAAGGTTTAGTCCTTTTTGGCCAGGGTCACCGAGTCCTGGGCCCCAACCGCAAAAGCCAGATTTTTGGCATTGTTCAAGTTGGCCAAAAAAACAACATTTGGGTAAAAAAAACAAAAATATTTTTTTGGAGCTTGTGGTTCAAATGGACAATATATATTTTACATGGAAAATTAACTTTATCACACAACTTACCATTGGTTGCACAGAAGCAGTCTCAGTGGCAGAATGCTTTTGTAAGGTGATTGTATCACCAACTTTAAGTTTTGTTCCAGGTTTGGTCAGAACTTTCGGTCCTGATGAAAGGTTGATAATGGTCCCTGTACAAATTAGAAATCAATATGACATTGACATAAATTTCTAACTTAATTTGATTGTTTAATGAATTGAAATAAAACTTCCTAGTTATTCCAGAGTCTCATGATGTTGTTATAAGCTGTTTAAAAGTGCAAGTGCAACACTCAGTTTCAAGGAAAAACATGCACACAGTGAGTAAAAACAAAGGCATTGTATATTTCACTGCACCATGCAGTAGTCCTATTGTGATTTAATTTTCCTCTATTATATAAGTAGTATCTATCAAAAGAAATCTTTCCAAACTCAATACATCAGACCCTGCGATGTTTAAGTATATATTTCGCTTATTGAGCAGGCATCTTCAGATCTTATTTTTAGAAATAGGATCATTAAATAAATAGCACTAATGTTTTGGCATATTCTAGCCCTTAAAATCAATTCCACTGAATTTTCTAACAAAAGGACTATATTTTTATGAGTGACACCTCATTTCAAACGTGCTACATCATGATCAACAAAAACATGGCTGCATAGAACATTGAGCATAGTTTGGCCATGAAAATGTTTATATACTAGATATAAACTGATTGCAAAGGTTTAAAACAAGGCAAATATGCCGCGTAATATTAGAAATAACAATGCAACAACCAATGATCTGAATGAAGCCATGTCAGACATTTTGCAAAGAACTGAGCTAGTTTATATATTTGACAACTGCTTACAGTTGATTCTGCGCTATAAGTTTCATTAAAACCATTGTTTTTATATGTCGTTGCTTCAAACTTCAAATGGTTTCCAGCTTAATCCTTCCCTCTTAATGATCAAGCAATAACTCATATAACACAAAAAAATTTCCATGTAGTTACATATTTTCCTGGTCTAGCAAAAAAACATGAAAATCATATTTGGAAAGTTCTACTCAACTAGAGAATTTGTGTTGTTTTTTTTTGATAGTTTTACAACACTTTTATAAAAAATCAACCCTTTTGTTCTACTGATTTCTTTAGTTAGGATCTTCAACATATCAAGACAATTATGATAAGTACTATGTTTTTCCCCAAGAAAAAAGAAAAAACTTTTTGTTTGAGTATACAAAACATTAACACATCCATTACTGCGCTACATGGATCTATAGGTTTGGTGAAATCAACAAAAAATACTGGGCAATGTGTTTTGGATAAATGTTTCAAATGTGATGATTGATGACTTTGAACTGTGGTCGTGGTCAGTGCAACAATGTGGCAGCTGCCTTTGATGCAGGATTGATGTACTTGGACCCAACCCAAAAAAAACACCCAGGTTTTTTTCAAAAGCCCACTTAAAAAACAGTAAAACCCACTCTACATTATCTTTGAAAAATCTAGTATGAAGTAAAATAAGCAGCATACTTGTACTGCTAACTATACAATTGTTTTTAATCAAACAAAACAAACAGCAATGAAATTTGAAGGACTTGAAAATAAAAGAATTCGAACAGTTTGAGTAAATTCTGCTGGTTATCTTCTTCAGCTCTGCAAATCGGTGTATTTTAACCAATTTTTCAACCTTCTCTGCATCCAAACTGTTTCTGATGTTGGACCGTTACAAACCATACGTTGAAAAAAGCACTTTGTAGCAGGGTTGAGAATAACTGTTTTTTTTAAACAACCCACCTGGGTTTTTGTAAAAAAAAAACAGTTTTTGGGGTTTTATAAAAACGAACAGGCTTTTGTTCTTTTTTTAAGAAAAATGGAAAAAACCCATTCTGAATTGTTTTTCTCACATCATGCAATATCACCATTTTCAGAATTACACCTTCATGACTTGTTGTACCTATTATGGCATTTAAAATTGAGGGTAAAAAATGTACCCATCTTTTTTTCGCAAAGTGTTGTTGACTATTGTTCACTCCATAGTGGTAAAAGGCTTGGTAAGCACGCACACAGCAAACAGAAAAACACACTCCCACACAATCTCTGCAGTTTCACGTCAAGTTTATATGCATGCCCTACTAGTTCAGCATCTATAGTGTATTTTTTCAACATATGGTTCGGTACGGACCAACATCAGAAAAAGTTCAGATGCAGAGAAGGTAGACAAAGTAGTCAAAATATAGTATTTTTTCAACATATGATTCGGCATGGGCCAACATCAGATGTTTAGATGCAAAGAAGGTAGACAAAATAGTCAAAATATACTGATTTAACAGAACTAAAGAAGATCACCATTAGAATTTGCTCCAACTGTTCAAATAATTCTTTTCCTTTTTAAGTCCTTAAAATTTCATTGTTGTTCGCTTTGATTAAAAAAATTTACAGTTAACTATGTAAGTGTGCTGTTTATTTTACTTCTCACTTCATAGTAGATTTTTCAAAGGAAAAATAAAGAGCGGATTTTTGGTGTGGGGTCATTGTTTTTTTTTAAAGTGGGTTTTAGAAAAAAACGTGGTGGCTTTTTTTGGGTTGTTTTTTTTACATTAACCCTGCTCTACAGATGCTGAACTAGTTGGGCATGCACATAAACTTGACGGGAACTGCAGAAGTTGTGTGGGAGTGGCTTTTCTCTGTTTGCTGTGCGGATGCTTGCCAAGCCTTACCACTTTGGGAGTGAACTGACCAACAACACTTTGGTTTAAAAAAAAAAAAAAAAAAAAAAAACAGGATTTTTCAAAAAACAGGTAAGTTGATTTTTTTTGAAAAAAAACAGGTTTTTCTCAACCCTGCTTTGATGTGTCTGTGAATTTTGCAAAAAATTGAGGCAAATGTGGCTGACACCCTAATAACCAGTGGATATTTTTCTGGCCTGATCAACCAGTAATGATTCTAATGAATGTGTTTGACATGACAAAATGTAAATCATCATCTTTATAAATGGAACTCTGAAGTCATCAACTTTTGCTATGAAAAGCATGGCACTTAGTGATGTAATTACTTAAAGTACTTCTTGACCCTAAAGAAAAACAAAGTAACTCAATTGCATGTTTTTGTTCCATATCTTGGCTTAGAAAAAATACTTCCCACAAGATAAACATACAAATTTGCAAAGATCCAAACAACAACATTGCATAGGCTTCATCACCAAGCATACCAAAACTGACATGTCTGTTGCTGGTTGTACTTACATATACAGTTAGTTACTAACAACATGTGAAACATTAAGTCCATCTAAATGATGCAGTGAGCAGAACCTATTATTGCAATAGAACAAGGGTGGCCAAACTACATCCGGCCCACCGAATACCTTGCACATTTTTTTCAAGCACCATGTTTCTGACTGTAGACAGCAGTGCAACAGCATTGGCTGCTGCCTATCACGTAAATCGCACTGTATGCAGCCTACCAGTGGCCAGGCAGTCACGTATTCAGCCCGCGGATCAAAAAGTTTGGTCGCACCTGCAGTAGAATGAACCACAAGGCAGAGAGCCATCTTCCTTGTGCATGTTCACACATTTCCAACTATATATCGCTCTAGTTGAGTTCTAAGAGGTAAAGAATCAGCCATGGCACTGATCAAACTATGACGATAACTGCAACTTGGTTGACAATTATAAGGCATCCACAAAGGAACAAGCGAACATCAGGTCACTTAACAGTTTAGTTAAAGGTAGAACAGACTTCTATCCGTATAATGCAGGGTTTTCAACCTCTTTTATACAGTGACCCATTACAGCAACCCACAATAACCCAACAACCCCACATAAAACTCGAATAAAGCGAATGTAATATAGCTATATACATAAAATATCTACACATGTACCTCTAAAAATGGTTCACGACCTCTCTGGGAGCACAACCCCCAGTTTGAAACCACTAGTGTAATAGCATGCTAATGCATTTTAACTTTTTCTTTTGCATTTGTGTTATATAGATTTCTGAACATTAACGCGCAGTGAACATGTATGCACCTGACATCAAAACAGAACAGCTCAAATGATTGATTCCAACAAGTATGCATCTAGGCTTAGCTGATAAACCTCATGCACCTCACGTAAGTAGAAACAGGGTCAAAATATGTTGTAAATTAATCAATATTGTAGCAATAATCATTTATATTTAACACTAGAATTACTGAGCGCATCAATTGACACGTTTTCATTTTTAAAGCTTTGTTACTTCAAGTGTAGAATGCATTTTTGATTGAAACTTTTTGACTTTTATTTTTTCATAGATGTACACAACTGTTAAAGTTTCAAAATATTTTTGCTATCTGTCACAGAAATAGACTCACACCTATGCAATGGCATAATGAGGGGGACAAGGAGGACAAACATTTGCTTCCAAAACACCTCAAATCACTATGGGGATGCCAAATCACTGCAAGAGTGTGGGGGGTGCCGGATGACTGCAGAGGGTACCAATAAGCCACAAAAGTATCACAAGTACTTTCTTTAATACAGTACATTTGCTTCCAAAACACCTCAGGTTGGAACATGGGGCCTCAACTTTCTTCTTGCCCTGGGCGTCATTAACCTATTACGCCCCTGCACCTACCTACAATCAATGTTCCCTCTAAGATTTTTGTAAGTTGGCTGGTGTCCAAAAAGTGCCGTCAAGATCTAAAGAAACTTAAGCACCCTAGGTAGATTTTCGTAAATGCGTCCATTTTCAACAAAAATACTTTTCATCAACTTTGTTGCTGAATGTCTAAAAAAATGTAAAATAGTCTTCACTTTTTCCAACACGTATACGCACAAGATTTTCTGATAAACAAACAGAGTCATCACAGAGACAATAAATGAAATTAGCTGCATGCAAACTTCCTAGCCAAATTTGAAACTTTTCTCTCAGGGGTTGCCTTGCATACGGTCCAGAATGACTGTTCTTGTCTTTGTTGTGCATTGCTTACTGTCGCACTAAACCAGTGGTTTTCAACCTTTTTTGTACCGTAACCACTACAGCAACCCATTCTATCCCAACAACCCCTGCCAGGTGCAGTGAGTGCACACATTTCCAGTGGTTACACAAAAACTTAATTTTAAATTTAGCATTCATCAAATATTACTAATATCAGAATGTTGCGTCTGATACAGAATTTAACACAAAATTTTTGCAAATGTGTAGCCAAAAAGATGGAATAGCAATATTTTCCTTCACAAGAATCTATTCTAGCGCAAAAAAAGAGCCAAAAGGCCAAACACATTTTTTGAGGCCAACAAACTTGAAACGAGGCTAAAAAACGCTAACCTGGCAACCTTTCTCCCTTAAAAATTTTTGGCATATTTGTCTTAACTGCACACATTGGTTTTATATGACATGTCAAAATCGATTGATGGAAGCCTCTTCTTCCAGCTTTTTGACTATTTACACTAACTTGATGGACACATATTTTTTTATCTAATTGTGCAAACTAGCACTGACATCATTAGGAATTTACTGCATGTGCAAGTTAACTATTTATTTGAAATAAGTGCATCGTACCTATATCTTGCCAAGCTTATATATTAATTATAATTATCAATGATCATTGCTTCTTCCCACCGCTTGCAGGCTTGTTTACTTTCATACTTGATACATCACAAATGATCGTGAAATTTTACCGTCAAACTTTGTGGCCTCAGCCATTTACCAGCCACGTGATGCAACATGAGCTGAACCTGTAACTTGATAACAGTCGTGACAAGCCAGACAAAAAACAAGTTTTACTGTCTTTCAAAGGTGCACTATACTCAAAACACAACAAGTTAGGTTAAAGACCTCTATGAACAACTTGACTTAATTTTGCCAGGCATCTTACCTCATTTCACAAAATCTGTTCATTCATTCGAAGTTCGGATATTACAAAACATGTCTGAGGTACCACTGCAACACTTTTTTGAAATTGCTTCGCATAAAGTCACACTCGCACGTCACAATTTGTGGGTGCACTCGATATGTGCTCAGATTTCATATGTGCGTATGTGCTCAGATTCAAAGCATTCTTATAAAATGTGAAAACCAAGAACTTCACAATGTGCCCGACTAACCCAGCAAAGATTTATGGGTGTGTAAAATTATAAAACGTGGCCAAAGCATTTTTACAAAAAGTTGAAGTCAAGAATGTTTGTTTGCGCGACACATAAATCGTGAAAATGCGCCCACAACTTTTTTATCAATCTTGCAAGCGGAAACTTGCAAAATGCATCTTAACTTCACAGCATACAGATTCGTTTTTGGACACATAAATCAAGAAAATTGGTCTAGAATTTTCTCTGTAAACCTTGGAGGCAGAGAACTTCCAAAATGCGTCTGAACATCACGGCAAACAGCTTCATGTTTGGACACACAAATTGTGATAATGCGCCCTGAATATTTTTCATAAACCTCGCAAAGCAAGAACGTCCAAAATGCATCTGAATCTCACAGCAAACAACTTAATTTTTTAACACAAAAATCGTGGAATTGCGCCCAGAACTTTTCTGTAAAACTTGCAGGCAGAGAACTTTCAAAATGCGTCTGAATTTCACAGGAAACAGCTTCGTTTTTGGACGCACAAATCGTGGAATTGCACCCACAACTTTTTCTGCAAATATTGGAGGCAAAGAACTTCCAAATGCGTCTGAATTTCACAACAAACAGCTTTGTTTTTGAACGCACAAATCGTGGAATTGCACCCACAACTTTTTCAGTAAATCTTGCAGGCAGAGAACTTCCAGAATGTGTCTGGATTTCACAACAAACAACATTGTTTTTGGACGCACAAATCGTGGAATTGCACCCATAACTTTTTCTGTAAAACTCACAGCCAGAGAACTTCTAAAATGCGTCTGAGCTCTATGGCAAACAGCTTCATTTTTGGACGCATAGATCGGGAAAATGCGCCCACAATATTTTTTATAAAGCTTGAAAGGCGAAAGCTTTCGAGATGTGTCTTAATTTCACAGCAAACCGCTTCATTTTTGCACACATAAATCGTGGAATTTCACCTATAACTTTTTCTGTAAAACTCACAGGCAGAGAACTTCCAAAATGCATCTGAATTTCACAGCAAACAGCTTCGTTTTTGGACGCATAAATCGTGGAGATGCACCCAAAACTTTTTCTGTAAAACTTGCAAGCAGAGAACTTCCAAAATGCGTCTGACCTCCACAGCAAACAGCTTCATTTTTCGACGCATAAATCGGGAAAATGCTCCCACAACTTTTTTATAAAGCTTGCAACGCAAAAACTTTCAAAATGCGTCTGAACTTCACAGCAAACCGCTACATTTTTGGACACATAAATCGTGCAATTGCACCCACAACTTTTCCTGTAAACCTTGCAGGCAGAATACTTTCGAAATGCGTCTGAATTTCACGGCAAACAACTTCATTCTTGGATGCACAAATCGTGGAACTGCGCCCACAACTTTTTCTGTAAAACTCGCAGGCAGAGAACTTCCAAAATGGGTCTGGATTTCATGGCAAACAGCTTCGTTTTTGGACGCACAACTCGTGAAATTGTGCCCAGAACTTTTCTGTAAAACTTGCAGAAGAGAACGTCCTAAATGCATCTGAACTTCACGAGAAATACCTTCATATTTGGACGCACAAATCAAGAAAATGCGTCAAGAACTTTTTTTTTTACTTGCAAAGTGCAAACCTCCAAAATGCGTCTGGATTTCACGGCAAGCAGCTTCGTTTTTGCACGCAAAAATCGTGAAAATGAGCCCAAAACATTTTTGTAAACTTTGGAGCCGTATAACTCAAGAAACGCATCTGAACTTCATGGCAAACAGCTTTGTTTTGAGATGCAAAAATCGGGTAAATGCGCCCAGATCTTTTTTATGAACCTCGCAAGCGGAGAATTCCCAAATTGCGTCTGAACTTTCTATATGCTGTGACCTGAGAACAGCTTCAATTGTGAAAATATTTCCCATACATCTTTAAAAAAATATTGAAATTGTGTTTTTAAATTTACTCCAGTGAAGGAAATTGCGTCCAAAAAAGGTGCCGAAAGTGCCAGTTTTGTTCGGCTTAGAGGGAACACTGCCTACAATTACCAAGCACGTCGATTGACGCACCAGACAATCTAATGCTGATAAGTGTAAAAAAACGCTGCTGTTTTGAAATTGCTTATAATGGTACCAAAATAATGGCATAATTTAGATTACAATTACAAAATGTAGCCGTTATTGTCCATAAGCTACACAGTTTTACATCACACGTGCAGTATTGCAGATTGAGGGATGTGGTTAGTTCAAACAGAAGTAGATTTATGTTTTGTTGATTGTTAGTCAATCATCATTGTTTTGCTATAACATTTGGGAACATTTAAAGGCACTAGTGTTTCTGTATGCTTTCGAGGAATCAGTCGACTGCCATCTGCTTTCGTCTTTTTGCGATGATTCAAACTTGCACATATCTCTATTCAAGTATGTACTTTCCACGATGGGTGTAAGCAAG
>Ga0210059_1012392_pt1 | contig 12886 bp, 7 predicted proteins | sample Ectturendosymbi2_FD_188042 | JGI IMG/M metagenome (GOLD analysis project Ga0210059, IMG submission 188042) | Ecteinascidia turbinata endosymbiont from Florida, USA - Sample 2 (SPAdes) (version 2) | ecosystem: Host-associated > Tunicates > Ascidians > Unclassified | place: Key West, Florida...
ATGTACATGTGCAGCAGTCATTGTAATCAAAGCAATAAACTTCTCAAGTTAGTCTGCAGTACAAGCCATACCTGCAGAGTAATATGTTTCTAGAAAAGTTCTCGTAAACAGTTTCGAAAGTTGCAGAAAAAACGAAAAGCTACTGATTTCAACGGCGTTGCATATTATTTGCCAGCAACCAGGTTGGGTGGGGTTCAATTCCATAATCCTTCCCGGAGCACTTGGGTTACTTGTGCACATTGTGTTATTCTTTCGTTAGAAAAAGCACCAGAGGATGTTGGAACAGATGAGGAAAAATGCGCCGAAGCATTCCTTGCCACCAGAAGCGACTGGCCTGGAGCGCTTGGCCAGTCGTGATGATCATTTCTTCTTTGCTGGCCACCACCTGCTTGATACGATCGAACAGTGCGTTTCTGCGTTTCTTGGCATTTCATGACTTTTAACATTTAAGGGACAGTTTTCTTGTGACCTTGTGACAAAATTAAGATGTGTATCAATTCATCGAGGAAGATAACATGATTGACTCCTAGTGAACCTGTATCTGAAATATGTCACATGTATGCAAACATTTTAAGGAAGCAGAATTTCAAATTTTTTGGGAGAATTATTAAACTGTGAGACGTTCATTTCCGTTTCTTTTAACCTTCACATCTAAACTTCTTTGACGCAAAGCTCCGGTTCAATTAAAACGAACCGGTTCAATTATCATGCTCGGGTTCAATTATCATGCTCTTAACGGTGGTTGTTTAAGCCAACGCCTTCCCTTAAGCTGAAGAAGAATGCCTGGCCCGCTTGTATGTCAGTAAAATAGGATATTGACCGCGAGAACGAAAGAGTTACATTCTATTCATCACTGAAGATGGCAGCCCGCCTATCATCATGGTTTACCGACGATTGGTCCTCAGCAAATGCATTTATCTTTAAAATTCCTGTCAGCCCCACGGTTCCAAGCTTGGTATAAGAACCTGAACTTGTAGCTCCAGGATTTGATAGAAAAACGTAAGTATTTCTTGGGATGGGTTTTCAACCACTGGAGCAATGATCATTTGGATGGCTTGCAAAATTGTGATGAGTTAGCTCAGGAAAAACTAATGGAAAAATCGTGTGTAAAGTTTCTGTTTATGTTGACCCCTTGAAACGCCTGTAACTGCTTTCCTGATTGCTCTGCCCTTCCCTTGAGGTTAAGCATTCACGGATAACACCACTTGTTAGTGCAGTGTTTCTAACTTACGTTGTACCCTCAGGAGACTAAAACTACAGTTGGAGTCGAATGGAATGGACTGTAACATTTTTTCGCAGATATTAAGGGATTCCTGAAATTAACTTTTAAATAGTGACATAATTGTTTTTAAAATGCTTCAAACTTTGATCCAGACAGTGGTATTTGGGGCTTTATCCGTTTCCTTGATAGTTACCAACCAATAGTCTTGGCCTACGCAAGCCAATGTCGAATCCGCTCCGACAGCAGTGTTTCCACGGACGATTAGAGCGACTCCCGCGCTTTGTCGCTGTGTGAAAGTCGAGCGATGTTCTTGTCTGATTTTTGCCACACCCCCAACCAACGCTGTGTCTTATCTCAGTGTTCGGCCTCCGCAGGGAACCGTACGGCTCAAGCGTGAAGCAACAACTCCTGCTGAAAAGCCCGGTTTCTTCGAGGGTCGTCCCTGCCGTGCTCCGCAGCCAGGATGGATACAACCCAGGTCTCCAGCGCGACGTGGAAACGACGTACACGCGCATCCCGTACTACCGCGGTCAACTGTATCCGGTAAGTGTTTCAGTGTGCTCGCCGTCCGTCTCAACAACAATGTTGCTCGATAACTTTTCGCTGAGGTTCGAAATCTGTCTCGGCTTAAGTTGAACGCGCTTCGTTCGCGTCAGTGTTGTGTTCTATGCAGGAAACATCCAACGTTCCCAGCCATCTTCTTGCTGCCAATCAGCTGCCGGCGCATAAACCACTGAGCCGGGCCAAAAGCTCCCCTGCCGCTCCGTTCCTGAAAAAGCCCCACGTCCAAAGAGTAAGTGCTCGGGCCGCTTTGCCTCGTGTTCTTCCGCTGAGATTTAACGTGAGAAAGAAGTGCAGGCTTGGCACTTCATTCCAGGCTTGTCCGAGTGGATAGCATCCACATGAGATTTGTCCTATCGTTAGTTATTTGCCGCCACAAGACAAGAAAGAGGCTCAATGCCATGACGTAGTGATGTGTGTCATGACGGAGTGATGCAAGGTCCTCGAAAATAAGATTGTTGGGCCCTTTTTTCAGGTGTCAGCTAAAACACGGTCACCCAAATTTTTATTCGCCCTCCTAATTGGGGTTTGGGAAACTCCAGCCACGGCCCTGTACAAGCAAGACATTAAACGTGAACGTGATATGCTTCTTATTAATAGTTCCTTGGGAATTTCATGGGCTGAGACAGGAAGAAGTGTCCCAGGGACAAACCTGCCATCGTCATACCATACCAGAATGAGCAATGTTTGAATAGAAGTGAGTGGAGTGGTGACCTGTTCATCACAAACCAAACAACCGGACATTAGAACTGAGTCCCACGCAAGTTGTCCGTGTGCGATCTCAACCCCTGATGTTGTTGACAGGCGATGCCCCTCGCCTGGGCGCCGTGGTACTTAATTAGGACTGCATTGTGGGAAACGGTTTAGCGTCTGTTCCCTTACGCCTTAGGCCCTGTAAACACTCCGGGCCAGTTCTTGGGCCCGCGTCTGTAAAATCCCGGTTCCGGGGGGCAGTGTTACTCCTTGTCGTCGTAGCAACGTGGCTCAAATATACTTTCTGCAATTTCAGTTGCAAAGGGCCGTCCTCATTCGTTGTTTCACAACGATTCCTTCACTTGGCTTCGTCTTCTGCTCACCACTCCCTAGTTTGTTATTGTGTTGTGTGTTTGCTTTCAGAGTTACCGCTTCACGACCGGCATAGCGTACAGTCCGATCATGCTGAAACATGGCTGCGCCTGTGGAGACGAGCATATTGAGCACGCTGGCCGACTCAGGGCAATATGGTCGAGATTGGTCAAATGTGGTCTGGTGAACGAAAGCGAACCGGCAAGGAATGTGTGCGAAATGACCCAACCTCGCAAGGCGACCACTGATGAGCTACAACTAGTGCACACACAGGAGCATACACTGAGATACGGAACTACTTCACTTGCCAGGAAGGAATTGGGTAGGAGAGATGTTTAACACGCTCTGCACGTTTCAAATAATTGTTTTAGGCAGTTGTGTGCGCCTGAGGCACACCCACAATTCTTTTATTAATACATTGTGCCGACAAATAGAGTTTTCTAAATCATTCTGTCCAGAATGTGTGCCTTGTGAAGCAACATGTTGTGATGACAGCCGTTTACAGAAGGTCAGGCAACGAACATCGTGCCAGAGACATATGTGTTGTAGCACAGGGGTTCCCGGCATTTCCCGGCCACGTACCCCTTCAGCATTTCGACAGATGACCATGTACCCCTAAAATTTCTTATGGCAAAATATTTTATCATGATTAATCATAGATATATTTAACAACAGGCATATAACGGTTTTTGAGAATAATCCTCGCTGATATATGTATAAATATTTGGAAATAAAAGATATATAAATATGTATTTCACTTCTATTGCTAACCTCAAATGTACGCCAGGCTGGGAAACTCTGTTGTAGCACATTTTGAAGCTAACACTTTCGGCGAAGAAAGAAAGTCCGACACATCTGTGAGGGGTTTTGTCGTGTTGTTGTTCCCGTCGAACTGAAACTGGCGAACTGTGCGTAGAATGTCGATGTAGGGGGGGACCGCCAGGTCTACTCTCCTGGAATGGAGATAATGGTCTATGGTGGAGCCTAAGATGACACAGCGAGAAAAAAGCGGGAGATTGAAAAATGTTTCTTTAAACTGTTCGGTATGGAGTAGTAAGGACCACAGAGACTGGGTTTGGGTGAAATTATTGGTAACATGGTACCTCAACAAAGAAACCAAATCACCGAGTTGTCGGTGGGGTGACGTCATGAAAGTGCGACGCGATCTCGAGGCGACAACTTCTTGCTTTATTCGAAAATAAACACCAAGGCGAGCCATTGTTGGGGTGGATTGTTGGTAGGGAGTGTTAATATCCTGCCAGAATTTCACAAAACGAAATAAGGGCAACATTTGAGGACAACAATTTACCGCAATCCAGGTGAGACAGGCTCCACGACAGGGATTTGTTGACATCCGTCACAGAGTGCCTGAGTGTTGGCGAACAGCGCTGGCCCTGCATGGAAGTTGCACGACCGCGGGATTTTCACCACCCTGCCGGCAGTTGTTACGTAACCAACGTCATAGCAGAATGACGTCAGTGATGCGTGGGCGCACTGTTCACATGGAGGCTACGGGCGTCTTCGCAAAATGTGGCAGTTTAGCGGTTGGAAAGCAAAACATAAGGATACCCACAGCCGATAGTGATATACTAATAAATGACCACCACTCAGCTATGCTGCTGTATTTGGTTTCTCGAGCAGAACTTCGGAAGAGCATTTGTTAGTAGCGAGTAAAACCTTGTATTACTTCAATGCTATGCACACACTACATGAACAAAGGTTTCACTTGATCTTTGACAGTAAATTACGGTGAAGTGCTGGGATTGGAGATAAGTGTTAACAACGTATTTAATTTTTTTACAGTATTTTACGTATTTTATGTGTATCCATCACATTGAGCAAGTTAGTCGAAATTAGCAGAAATCCGTAAATGCAGCCGACTCCCTGTTGGAAAGGATCTTCTTGCTCTGTTTCTGTTTGACTCTCCACGAAACTCAAAAAAATTTATGACGAAGGAACCCTCTTTCACTTTTAATAAATGTGAAGTGTGTTCACATACGTGTGTGGGTGTAAAATTGGCGGGTTGTGTACGAAAACCTTGCTGGTAATTAAAAATAATAAAAACTTTTTATCGTTACCCACCGATTTCGCATGTGAGCTAATGAGCCAACGAATCGTTCAAACAAAAGTTTCATATTCTGTTGTCTTTGAAAGCATTGAAATGCTGAAAAACATTGCTTTACCATACTGCAAATGATGAATTTTTCTTTAATGTGTGTAGTAGCCCACATGCCACGCAAGTTAACAGGTTTATAGTAGATGGGGTGAGTCCTGACTTCCTCAGCCCCTGCTGCAGCGGGTAAGGCAATAGTTCATCTGCGTTAAAACGTCTATGAAGCAATGCATTCGGTTGACTTTCTTGTGAACAAAATTTGGGCGGTAACAATGATTGCAGTATCTGGTCAAGTCAAAAATCAACTCAAATTTATAGTGTTTGCCCATAATCAGTGTCATTAACCAGCTATTAGACTTGCTGATTTCCACGAGAGTAATTTTTCTACCTTTCGACACTGAATGGCTTATAAGAATTAAGTTCATCATCAATAGAACACGCGTGTTGCTAACTTAACTTTCTAATTCTCGAAACAAGAAGTTCAACTCTGAGGAATAAAAATCTTGTCATTGCTTTACCCTTCATGAGTGGTTTGTACAAATTCATTTGCATTTTACAACGAATAGCTGTCTTTAAGTAAAAGAAGTATGATATTCTTTGTTTGGTGCTGTGCCGAGAGCAATTCGGTATAGTGCGACCAACACTGCCTTACTGTGACGAACAAAGTTTTCAACGTCATAAATACGACCATTTCAAAAGCATTAAGCCACTAACGACGTCAGACTTCGCATCCACCTCCACGACCGTCAGATATTCATCGGGGGGCAACGAACTGAAGTTGAGAACCACTGCTCTGAGCAATTAAACGACTTAAGGCAGTGGTTCTCAACTACTGTTCTGAGAGTTGAATGCGGTCCCCAAGCAACTTTTGTGCGGCTCTCAGCAGTCTTTCAACAACTCCACTAATAGTTTGTGTAAGACTTCGCTTTTGCAATAAAACAAAACGTTTGAATTATTTGCGTTAAACATTTTTCAGTGCGGCTCTCTAACAAAGATGTAAGTCTGGAGTTGGCTCCCTTGGGCGAAAAGGTTGAGAATCACTGGCTTATAAAGCTTCAGAGTTACATCTGGTTTGCATTTTGTGTTGTGCTGTCGCGGCTGTCATTGGGTGTGGCGGGGGCCCGGGCTGACGTAGACTGACCTCTAGCGGGATGATGTAGGTGTGGACACAGGCCATGCCGGAAGTTTACAAGTGTCAAGGGAAAATTCTATTTTTTCACCCGAATTAAGTAACAATTCAAATCTATCCGTAATTTTGCAATCAGTATTACAGTGCGATTATTTGCCTTGTCAACACCGTGTGCCGCATGTCGGTGACAATTAGAACATGTTGCCGAACACACTCTATTGATGTGCTGCTTTAATGAAGACTTTGGTCACTGTGTTGTCGTTAACTTAGTGTGTTGTTCCAACACGAACTGTCGTGTTGATCCGATATCCTCTTGTTCAGACCTCGAGAGCAAGTTTATAGTACTACCGTGCGGTGGCGTGGGTGTGGACAACGGCATAGATGTGGACACTGTCTGGAACGAGCTTGATACAATCAATGCCGGTATGTTTGGCTGTGCTGTGGGAATGAACAAAGCCACCTTTGTTAAGAGTTTAATGTCAAGCGTTATTTTTATCAATGCTTTCCTGTGTTTACAGACACAGACTAGTAAATAGACCTTCGCTTTTTTCCTGACCAGTAACTCGATTAACCTCAAGTGTACTTGCAATGAGAATTAGTTCTTCAGCGCGAGTAACTACGCTGCTAACCGAAAATCGCCGAAGCTAACCGAAAGTCTCCGAAGTGGTGAAGCCTCCCAAAGTTTACAAAAGAAATGCCAAAATTAACTGTATTGCCCTGAATATTTGGTCGATGCAGCTTTGAGAGAAATAATAAGTAATGGCCTTGAAGTGGGGGTGTGGACCATGTCTTGGCCAATATCTGTTGCTGCACAACGCTTTGTTCGTGATGGCTGCATAGTTTGATATACGATTTCTGGCGAAGCTAATAATGTGACGTTTACTGCCGCAGCTCGGATGGCGGTTGGATGCACGGTGGATCTAGCGATGCTGGTCGCTGAGGGCCGCCTCAAAAACGGCTTCGCCCTCGTCCGCCCCCCTGGCCACCATGCCCAAAAGAACTTGGCCATGTGAGTGATCTGAACTTTTCTCTGATCGTTTATCTTTAAAGGAAGCAGCAGATTTGTGCATGGCCGACGTGCAAACAATTGAAAGCGATTTCCAGTTTTCCACATTTCGATGCATTTGATGTAACTGGTAGTGACGTATACAACTTCTAGTAGATTTTGGTTAAAAGCATGGAAAGGATGACGTAACTGTGTGTTTGTAACAACAAACCACACTGCCATGGGAACGATCGACCATAATATATGAGATGGACTTCCTGATGCATCCTCTACGTTGTATCGTGCGGCACAAGCCTTTTATTGCTTATCATGTCACTTCAAGTCGATGATATCATTCGATGTATCCAATGAGGATGGTGCAGAAATCCGAGGCGTGTGGAGCTAATCAAGAATGCTGATGTCCTTCCCTGCTTGAACTCCATCACAAACAGCGCAAAATGCAGTGACGTTAACGATGTACCGCAAGAACAATTCTTGTGGTGACAAATCTGGCGCAGTGCAATAAGCAGCAAGTGCTTGTGGTTGAAATAAACTTTTGTAGCGATTGTCGTCACTCACACTTACCCATATTCCCAAGAAGTCACGAAAATGAGTGCATACTCGTACCCAATGTTTCCTGTCTTTTTAACCTTATCGTCCTTTTATTGGCTGGTACTTTCCATACCTGACAAACCTGAAGGTACAACTGCATTTGTATGCGTGAGTATTCCACGCAGACCCTTTGCTAATGTCTTGACATAGGTTGATTTAGGGATTTGATGATGACCCTGACCAGTTGTGTGCAGAGATAACCTCCTGGTGATGTCTAACCTCAGCTTCAGGCCAAGCATCATTCAAATGCGCAGTCGGGTCAAACGCTAATTTACATCATCTGACGTCTGCCATGGAATCTGAACTAAAAGCTATGTTCTGGTTCTTACTCATCACGGCAGGCCGTTGCTACGTAACAAACATGACTCAGCACAAATGATTGTGGGGCAAATGATCGAAATGTGTCAGCGATAAAAGACACGCTGTGAATGAACTGAAAGTAGAAACAAGTACTAATGAACGATGTGCCTTGAGAATGGGTCTACCACATCAGGTGTTAGGTGCGAACTAATTCTTGCCAGATTTTATTGTTGTAACACTGCCTCCGCATCTTAAATTTTAAACCTCTTACATTGTAGTAGTGCTCAACCAAAGAGTTTCAGGTAATTTCAAAAATTGATATTAGAAGATTTTTCTGTGGTTTTAGCCACTAGCCAGCGCATATATAAGTTCGCAGAACAGAGCACTAGTTCCAAACCAAAAAACATTCAGAAGTCCGCGGTAGACAAGTTTAAGAATCCCTGAGTTAAGGCAAAAAATGTCACAGAAGGATTTCAGTTCCTTTATTCCGAATCTAAAATAAAAAGTGATCCATTTAGGGGGTTTAGGGGTCCGGGCTGTGGGGCGTGCTTGCCGCCTCTACGCTTTGCACTTGAAACACTATGACTTTGACAACACGAAAATTCTAGATTGTATGTTTCTCTAAATTGTTAGAAAGTGTCGCGTATATCAAATTCGAAGATGGGACTGTAACCTTTATCTGCCTTGCCCTGCTAACGACCTTGCTATGGATATGCTCGAGTGCGCTCAAACTCTGCTGTCCTTATTTAATTTCCTTAGAATTGGGGGGGGGGCTGTGAGGGGCGTGGAATGGGTGGCGTTGTGGAGAAGTCTACAAAGTTAACTGGAAAACGCCTTTGTTCTTCATCTCTGAAAAAGCAACTGTCACTATAAAATTCAGTTCCTCTTCAAGTGTTACTCGTTGCTTGAAACCTTAGTTCTCAAATGATATTCGGCTGAGCTTGGTGTGGCATCGGCTTTGTATTCGCTAGTGTTCAAGTTCGATTTTCTGTGACGTTTATCTTCTGAAATGTGTGAAGTGTGGCATCAGGGTGATGACGTATATGATCAGCTTCGCATGTTGTATCCTTGTTACGTATCATTATGCGCTATGACGTGGGGACCTTGATGTGTAAGTGACATCATACCTGTGTTTTATCGCACATAAACCCATACCGCTGCGTGCCCCCCCCAAACAGAGACAGATTTGATCCGAAAATTCCCGATCCTCGTCGCCCCACCGTTGTTTAACGTAGCAATGAAATCCGGAACAGTGCGAAGCCTCAGCCATCAACGTGCAGTGAAACTGTGTGGAAGGCAACGTAGCGATCTTATGTTTGAATGTAATGTAACATTTCCGCTATCAGACATCCAGTTTCGCCCATCTCATCGCCCTTACTCTGTCCTGGTAATTGTAGCACAGATTAAGCCTCAGCAGGAACTCTGGTGGTCATGGGAAACAGTAGAAAAAATTTTAGTGTCGGAAGAATGAGACAGAAAAGACCTGGGCGCTGCCTTCAATTAACTTTTCAACTTCCACCAAGCAAGGCCCCTTCAGTCGGCCCTGGAAATGTTTGTTATAACCTTTGACCCTCACCCTGTTTGAAAAAGGTCCGCCTTCGTAACTTTCTCCGGGCGAAGCATGCATCACTTCACATTTCTCCTGCGTGTTTTTCCAGCCACGTGGTGACTTTTCATTGGTCGTTTTCTCCGTAAATGCAACTTCGTATGTTTTGTATGTTTTTCCATTGCTTTTCAACTTCTTCATCGTTTTAAGAACCAAGGCAAGTGTGCGATTATTTAAAAACCTCTTTGTTTTGCCGCTTGGTCCAACCGGAGCACTGCTTTGTCATTATTGTTCGAGCATCTTGCTGGTTTCCAGATGGTTTTAATTTACTCCTTAACCTTGCCATGACTTTCACAACTGTATTGTTTCAGGGCGTTCTGTTATTTCAACTCGGTCGCAGTTGCCGCACGGAAGTTGCAGGTGGAGAAACTTGCCAAGAAAGTTCTCATATTGGATTGGGACGTCCATCATTGCAATGGAACACAAAATATCTTCTACGACGATCCATCAGTGCTGGTCATATCCATTCATCGTTATGACAACGGCTCGTTTTTTCCTGGAACTGGAGCCCCCAACGAGGTTTGCTGTTCAGCACTGTTTATCACATGGTGATGTCCGTTGCAGAAAGCATGTCTTGTTGCTATGGTTACAACCACGAGTTGTCCCAAAAGTTCGCGAATATAATTTTGTTCCAGGTGACCGGTTTTTGTAGAGCTCCCACACCAAAGTTGCCACTGTGTCTTGTTGATTTGCCACTGTGACTTGTTGATTGCCACAGTGACTTGTCACATCTGCAATGCAGTCTGCCGTGTGATGATGTTGCGTGACAGAAACCTGTGTCTCTTTTAAACGAAAATGTGATTGCAGTAAATAAGCATTGCGATCCGGACACACATCAATCAACCCATAACTCCTCCCTCCCACCGCATCCACGCAATACGCCTGCTTGTGTCTAATTCGGTGTGTACTTCAAATGACCAAGCTGAGTGAACGCAGTGACAGCCACCAATGGTGGAGTCAATTGTAATAAAACGTAATCACTCTTGGGAAAAGCAAATGATAGAAAATGTATATTGCTGTGCAACTGAACTTGAGGTAATCGAAACGTAGAATAGGTCATTCGCAGCAGGCTGCATGCGACACGGCCCACCTGCAGCAAGAACTTATACTGTAAGTAAATATATTACTAATAAAAGATGTTCTTATTGTACATTCGCCAGTAATGGCGAATCGTTACAAATATGTGGCCGCGAATGCGTCCACGTCATGCGTTCTTTCACAAAATAAAAGTTTTTACTCGATTCGGCGATTACTTCATCGCAAGACACGTCGCTGACATGTAGTGTTTTCGGGAATGTGTCTATAAAATCTTTCTGCTCCTGGTAGTTATGGATGGTTAAGTGCGCGAAACTCCATCAACCTGATTTAAAACTAATTGTGACGAAAGGTCAGATGCAGTGCGACTGCGATTTGAAAATATTGGTATGCGTCATCACGTCACCGGGGTCCGTCAGCTGCAACGTCACTTTCAAACTGTGTTAATCTCTTCCGACCTGAACAGAATCCTCCCTTTTCACGCGCGCTTCTCCAGGAGGCGTACTACTCGCTTAAAGCATGCGAAGCTAGCGCCAAATCACCAGGATTTGTGGCTTTGTAGACAACCTCAATGTGTTTTAGCGCTAATTTTATCGATATCAATAGTTGAGCATGTTTACAGTATGGAGGCGAATTGCTCCGAGTGAGTAGTGGGTTAAACACGGCCCGGTGGGATGTATTTCTGTTGTGTCCGTGGCAGACGCTGTGGTGCGTTCGGTCATGTTAGTTGTAACAGCTCTTCACTCAACATATTTACTTAGAATTGTGCGTTGGTTGGCTGTTCCTTGCTGGGGAGTGCACCTAGTTTTTTCGAACTTCTTGACGTCATTTCCTGTTCCTTGTCGACACAGGCCGGCACAGACCTCGGCCGTGGGTTCAACATCAACATCGGATTCTCGGACAGCTTATCTCCCCCCATCAACGACTCCGACTACCTCGCTGTCCTGCGTTGCGTGGTGATGCCCGTTGCCAAGCAGTTCCAACCGGATTTCGTTCTGGTTTCAGCCGGTTTCTCGCCAGCTGCCGGGCACTCGTCAGGACTGGGGGGTTACAACGTCTCCCCGGAATGTGAGTGTTCAGCGTGTACGTCATCCGTCGACAGTTTACAGTTTTATTGATTTAAGCCGCAAGGCCCACAAGACATGGCAAGCTCACATATAAAACAAAGTAAGACACTTGCGTAACTTCAACGCACTAGAGGCAATTATGCACGCCCCAACACACACGAGACGAAGCTATCGGCGACGTGGATAGAAACGCATTTTAACAATCTAGGGTCGTATTTCTTAAGGAAAACAAGTGAAACCTTGCAGCCGGGGCACCGAAAAACCTTGCGGTTATCGAGTCGAAGTGCCCCAGCATAGCGAAGCATCTCAGCGATTGCCAAAAGTATAAACGCAGACAATTGCGTAAAACAGTGAAGCAGACATGAGGTAAAGATCATGGAAGTATTTCAGTCGCCATACCACAAAATGCCAATCGCTACGTTCTAAACCATACGATCAAATCGAAACGGATGCCAAACGTATGTGTAAACGATAAGACTGATGAAGTGATGTTATTTTTATTGAAAATTTAACTAGATGTATAATGTAGTATAGTTATTTCAGACATTCATCCATATTGCAGCAACAAAAATGATCGGTATTGGTTACTAAAGGCTATATACGGTATGTGGCGACGCGCGCAAGCCTTGGACATGCGTGGCTGGTACAAAGTCCGGACGTAAACTGTTTCGCATGATTCGTTCAGTGTACGTCAGCGATGCTGGGAGTAAACAGATGTCGCGCCCCCCGTCATCGATTGTTGACCCACGTCATAAATTTACGAGTTATTGAGCGCCGTGGCGTCACTCCACTGCCTTTTCTGCGCAGGCTTCGGGTACTTGACTCACAAACTGCTTGAACTCGCCTCGGGCAAGCTGGTCATGGTGCTTGAGGGGGGTTTCGAGCTGAGACCCCTTTGCGAATGCACCGAACGCTGCATGAGATCGTTACTCGGCGAAGATGTGCACATACCCGAGGATATGATGGATGTGAAGCCTTCCCCGAACACTGCCACGTGCATTGAGCAAGTCATATCTATCCACAGTAAGCTGTTTGCTGCGGCATGTGATATCTTTGCAGTTAGCGTTGGATAAAGAAACGCTTTCACTATTTCGATAAGTTTAAATATGTTTGCGTTACTGGTCTATATACATTAAAAATATAGCGTTGGTTATCACTTGATTTTAATGAACCTCCAACCGAATCCATAAC
>Ga0210059_1012393_pt1 | contig 12884 bp, 6 predicted proteins | sample Ectturendosymbi2_FD_188042 | JGI IMG/M metagenome (GOLD analysis project Ga0210059, IMG submission 188042) | Ecteinascidia turbinata endosymbiont from Florida, USA - Sample 2 (SPAdes) (version 2) | ecosystem: Host-associated > Tunicates > Ascidians > Unclassified | place: Key West, Florida...
CTCTGGTGAATGGTCTTCCATAAACTGAATAATGTGTGGTTGTAATTTGAAATAAATAGCTTTTTAATCAAAGTCACAATTGAAATTTTCATGGGTACACATCTTTTTGGGTCACCCTGTATAAGCCAGGGGTTCTCAACCTTTTCGCTGAAATGAGCCAAATCCAGACCAGTGGTTTTGTAAGAGAGTTACACCAACAAAATTTTAACACAAGTAATTCACACATTTTGTTGTTGCAGAACAAAGTCTGTTACCCAAAATATTAGAGGTTTTATTCATAGGCATAGTCAAGAAAGCCTATGGGACCATGGCCCCCCAATTTTTTGAACATATAGTCATTTTGTGCTTTGAGAGGTGGTATCCCAAAGAAAGTAGTGTTATTCGCATCAAACATTTTGGCCTCGCCAAATTTTGGGCTGGCTACGCTACTGGCTTTATTGATAGACTGTTGAGAGCTGCACGAAAGGTGCTTGGGAGTCATATGTGACTATCAGAAAAACGGTTGAGAGCCACAGGTATAAACTATGTGGAATTTGCTTGTGGTGCAGCATTTGAAATGCTTGTGGCGTTGTGTTTCAAACATTGATTATTGCGCCCAGTTCAGTGGTGGTGAAATCAGTGTTTAAGCGATCCAACCTGAAGTATGATATTCAGGTGTTGCTAAGAGTTTCTGTTGAGTGAGTGTTCTAAACATGCATTTTTTTGGGAGCAAGTGGGCAGTTACTAGAATGAGCTTGTTGTGAGTGGATGCTGGTTTGGGCACAAGTTGAGGATTTTTGCTATAAACTTGATCACGTTAAAACTTTTTTGCATATTGTGTTACTTTCTGCAAAAGAAGGTCTGCAGCATTGTCTTTAGAAAATACTATAGCCCTAATTATTGAGAATTTTATGCTCCCTACATTGAATTATATATACTTAGGCATACCATGTTTTTGTGATTGAAAACATGTTTTTTGTGATTGATAGAATGGCATTGTGTTTCAAACTTCGATTGTTGCAGCCAGTTCAGTGGGGGCAAAATCAGTTTTTAACTGATCCAACCTGTACAACAACATCCAGATTGTGATAAAAATTTTTTGAGTGAGTGTTCTATGCATGCATTTTTTCAGGCGCGAGCATGCAGTTACTGGAGTGAGCTTGTTAGTTGAAGCTGGTTTGGGCATGAGTTGAGCATTTTTTTTAATGGCACTACATTCTGGAATGGCATTCAGAATGCAACACCATTCCACTTGGTAACCTAGTAAAGGAACCACCAACCAAAGCAGTCATACAAACAAGTATTAACAATTGGAATGTATTCAAAAGCTTCCAGCTGACGCAAGTGCCACCGTCCACACTACTATAGAACGCAATGAAGTTCGCTCGCATACACGTACATAGTAATAGAACAGTGGTTCTCAAAATTTGCCTCCTTGTGGATGAGTTTAACACTTTCACATCCGGCTGGTTTCAGGGATTCTCGCACCAAAACAACCAGATCGCATGTGGCTTTGCGTGTGCATAACTAGGGCACTGAAAGTGGCAGAGAGCTGTTCAAAGGATTAAAAGACACAGCAAATCTTTCAGTATGCACTCGAAAAAAATTCTTCGGTTGAGCGTTCAGGATTTTTTATGAGTGATGTCATAAGTGAAGGACTTTTAGGCCACCTTCGCCCACTTCACCTGGCCCTGGGCTCAAACCATTAGATGGTAGTATTTCGCTGAAGTTTTTACTAGAAACTAGGCTTCAATCCAACTCTTTTGATACTTTGGATGACCTGCTGGGGTTTCGGGTTCAAAAGGTAGATCCAAAGTAATAAAAATATTTGACTAATTAGCTAAGTAATTACTTTGTTTATTTTAGATCATAACTTTTGAACCAGAAACGCTAGAAAGTTGATCAAAGGCTCAAAAGACTCGGACTTGAGCCTAGTCTCCAATGAAAACTTCAACAAAATACTTTGGCCTAGCAGGGTCCTAGGTTAGATAACATGAGCCAAAATGGCCCAAAAACTACTTCACTTATGATGTCACTCATAAAAAAACTGCAAACCCCAACCAAAAATTTTTTTTCGAGTGCAAAATAGAAGACTGGCCGATCCGTTTGAGCTCTTTAACAACTCTCTAGTGCAATCGGCAGAGGAGCTATGGTGTTGGCAAGGCAACCGAAAACAGCTGGTTTTCGGCTGAAACCCAGGTACAATATATTCGTAGACCGGCCGTCAACGTGTCAAGAGCAAGGTGACATAAAAAGCAAAGGAGGCGATAGGGGGGAAAAACAACATAAATGCTCTCAAAGCAAAGGAACCGCTTGTTGATTCAGAAGCAAGGTGATCTAGGACTGTACCTCACTAAAATGTCTCCCAATATTACGAAGCTTTGTGAAGGCCGTCAAGCGTACTAAAGTGGCGATCATGATATGTATTAATTTCTTTAAATAAAAGTAATTAAAAATACTACCTTGTGCTTGCTGCATCAGGTTTGGGGGCCAATAACAATGTGTCGAGAGTAAAAATGGGATGATTAAACAAAAAAATTTGAGAAACACTGTTCTAGGACGTTCTAGCCTCAGTGCCCTCTGATTAAATGTGTCATCATAGCAACAATATTCAAAATAACAGCTTTCCACTGCCATCACGAGTCCACAACATGCTACCAGGGTTGCCAATCTGTCTTCACCAAAAAAGCCAAAATAAATCAGATAGCAGCCCTAAGACACATATATAGGCTACTCATGAAACATGCACAGCCAAACAAAAATAGATACTAAAACTCATCAAAAACATTGATAATGCAATTCCAAGTTTTGGAAGCATTTTTTGCCCCATGAATACACTGTCGTACACTTGTTTCTTGTTAAATATACCAACCATTTTCAGGGCAACAATAAAATCTTTGCAATACGCTTTGCACCCTGCATGATCAGACTCTCATCAGAAAAGATTTTGAAGATGCAGTTCAGACAATGTTTTGCCAAAGACAAGCCTTTCTAACTGAAAATAAAAAAGAATAAGCCAGACTTTGACTAGCTATTTTTGATTTTCAAAAAAGCCAAGTGCGTTAAAAAAATCCACAATTTCAATATCTGGCTTCAAAAATGCCAAATTGGGGCAACCCTGCATGCGGCCAGTGACTGCATGAGAGCACTATTGTTAGGTACCATATATACTCGTGTATAGGTCACACCAGTGGATAGGTTGCACCCCTAGTTTGTGACTGTCAAAGTGGGTATTTGTGGTTGATCTGTATATAGATCACACTGCAATTTAGTAAGTTACACGGCTCATTCTAATGCAAAAACTATCAAATATTTATCTGTTTTAAAAAACCTTAGTTATAAATACCATGCTGTCAGATTGCCACACAATGTGAAAATACCTGCACATAGAAAGCGTTGCGCTTCTATAATTATAAATGCACTTACGTATGTAGAAAGTGTTTATTCATTTAGGCTATGGTATGCCCCGGTTTATAACCAAATCCAGAGAATTGTTCTTCACTGTCAACAATCTCATCATTTGTAATATTAGCTGTTGCGCTGTAACGACGTGCATCGTTATATCCTTATCTGTAGATATGCGCCAAGAGCATTAACTTTGGTTCCGCACTGGTGAATATCTGACAAAAATTCAGGGAGTGAACCAGAACAGAAAAAACACATAGCTTATTGGCTCTTCTTTCAGCGTGATAAATGAAGGGAGTGAAGTAGAACAGCTAAAACGAAGATAGCTTACTGGCCCTTTTTTCAGCGTGATAAATGAAGGGGGTGAAGAATAGAACAGTGATGAATATATTTGGTGTTAGCATGCAACCAGTTCCAGTAATAACAACATTTTAATTTCGAATTAATCGGATCAGCAAGACAGAATCAAATCTTTTTCTGAACCGGATTTGATTTGGACTGATTCTATGGACATCCGTTAACAAGAGGATTGGTGTTTGTATTTGTGTCCAGTGTATAGGTCGCACCTAATTTTCTGGCTCAATTTTTTGGTAAAAAAGTGCGACCTATACGCGAGTATATACGGTAGGTGTAACTGTTGTGTCACAAGCCCAGGTATTGGGCCACCGTGACTCAGCAAGGAAATTCATACAGTCCATTATGTGGTTTGCTTGCAATTCTTAACGTATTGTTTGATTTTACTTGACTTGCAGCTGATTAATTTCTGGCGAGCATGTATGATTTCCTGGGAAGCTCCTTCCCAATTTCCACACTCTTTTCAGCCCTGATTATACCACACCTGAGATTGTCCAAAAATCACATCACACTATTTTAATAATTTTTTTTTTATCACAATATGTTATTCTGCACCAAACCCTTTATGAATGTAACAATCACAATTTGGCAACCCCAAAACATTCAACTGATAAAACCAATCCTATGTCAAATACACTTGACACACTGTATTTGAATTAAACAAGTTGTTATCTCCATTTCCAAGCATGTAGTCTAAACAAAACATTTAATTTTGATAAACATCCTTTTGATAAGAATTTGAAAGTTTGGACATGCATGAAAGACAGCTGATTTTACTCTTATTGGTTCTTAATTTGCCAGAAGATGCATGATGCAAAAATAAAAAACAAAGGTTTACAAAGGTCATATGGCAGCAGACACCATTAGTTGTGTTGTGTTAAGAAATGATATCATTGCACCCCACTGAAAAATGCACACTAAAAACACAGTAATAATTTAGGCAAGATTTGGATGGTAATATATAATCTGAAAAATTGTTGAATGTACCAGTACACATAAATTTGTCAGAATTTTGGCACCAACTATGGACTTGAAACTTGACCAAGAAGAAGAGTACAGAACACAAGTTTCAATATTTTTGCAAAAAACACAAAAGTTAAATATATTTTAGCAAAAAATCAGTGCAAATGAAAATTGCTTAACTTTTTACGTCTTTTGTGATAGCTTTAATGAATAGCTGATATATATTTTATTAGAGTTAGACACCAAAATCATGTTCCTACTCTAAGTAGTTACTAAGTTATGGCTAAATTTTATTATTTTTTAAATCCCCTGGGTCAAATTTTGGAAGTCCCAATGCAGATATCAACAAATAGCAAAAAAAATTTAGAGGTCTCATTTTTTACCAAAATGCAACAGTTTACACTTTAACACTATGTAGAAGTTATTTGAAAAAAGTTGAGGGCCCTATCACGACCACCCTACCATTTATGTTTATTAGCAACCGAATTTCCTGAACCTTGACATGCAAAGCAACAATGCAGAGCGACAACATGGTGACAGTAACACTCTCTCCAGCCACTGAGACATTATGGCTGGTAACTGGTCGTCCAGAGACAGATGGTAACCGGCTGTCTACAGACAGCTAGCAACAATTTATGAAGATACATGGAATCACAATCTTTGTGCATTCAGCTGTGGATGTTGGGGTTAGTGTTGGTGGTAAGGTTTAGGATTAGTGTTCGGCTAAACCCTAATTCTTTCTAACTTTAGCCTAAACCTAGCACAACCCTAACCCTGGGTTTATTTTTTCGATCATTTTCCAGTCATGGACCAAATTTTTTTTTAAATTACCGAAAAAAAATTAAGCTAATTCAGTCACAATGTTGGAAAAGGTAGGCTGGTGAATACTGTTATGGTGAGTTTCAATACTATTATGGGAAAAATGACCAAAATGTCTCAGCGAAAAAGGAAACCCAGCCTTAACCTAACGCTAAACCCCAAACCTAAGATCCACAACCGAATGCCAAAGATTGCATTTGCATGTTTGTAAATTGTTACCAGCTGTAATCACTCAGTCAATTTAACAGAGCATTACTGCCGCCATGTTGTGGCTCTGCATGGTAGGTTAAGGCAGTGATTTTCAACCGGTGTTCCGCAAGATCGTCGGGTGTTCCGCAGGAAATTTGATAAGTTTGACTAGTGTTCCATCGAACACCGGTCGAAAATCACTAGTTTAACGCAATGAGCATAAATATGTTTTCTTTCGTGAAAGTAATTAGTTTTAAACAGGCTCAAATATCGCATTGAGAAAAATTAAAAGTGAATAAATTGTTGCTATGTTGTTTATTTTATTGCGTGATTATAAAATTTTGTTTGGTGTTCCCCAAAATTTTTTTATCGCATAAAGTGGTCCGTGATGCAAAAAAGGTTGAAAAACACTGGGTTAAAGTACCATATATAAGTTGGGTTTACGATTGCACGTATCTTTGTAAAATGTCATTGCAAATGGCTTTAATGCATATATTCCTTGTCAGTGCATAATAACAAGTAGCCTATGTTTCTTTGATGCCATTTTCCGATTTGGTGTTCAGTAAGAAATTAACTGATGTTTATAATATAAACATAAGCCCAAGGCAACTGCTATATTATAATTTACATTTTTCCACGTTTACTATATTTTTTTAGTATGAACAGGATAAATAGCAATATAAGTTATTACTAAATCGAAAAAATTTATCTTGTCCTAATACATGGGCCTACATCAAAATAAATTTTAACTTGTCCTCTCTGACACACTACACAGTTGTACACTACTTGGCTTTCAACATATCGATTAATAAGACTGAATTTTTAAATAAAATTCATATTGATATATCTGTTTTCTGCTTTTTCTTTGTTGACTGCTCACACATGATATTCTACTACTAGAGCCTACAATTCTAATCCAACCATTTACTGTTTGCTATGGCTAGGCTCATTATGGTCTGGCATAGTAGTAAGGACTACGGCACTAGTTTTACATAAATCCTTTGCCTCATTTTTAGAAACAGCTCACAACTGTGAACATTCTTAGTTTATCTGTTCAGCCTATATAATTTTGTTTTGGTCTTTGAAAAATAAAAAAGGCAGTGGCTATGAGTGCACTGGCAGATCTTCATGTTGGAAAAATTATTTGTCCACCGCCTGTCACATGACAATAATGCACAAGTTTGTGCTAGACTGCACCACAGTTGCTAGGAACACACTAAACCTAAACAGTAACCCTGAACCACAACCCTAAACCAGTGGTCTTCAACCTTTTTTGTACAATTGCACCACTACAGAAACATTGCTTGAAAATTGACCCAACCTATAATATTTATGTAGTCTAAAAATATCGTTTTGTTTTTGAAAATAATTTCAGTGCTAATAAAATATGAGCGTGTAATCTAGTTAGCACAAAACAAAACCATCTAACAAAGCAAATGCAATGCATATGCAGAATAAATGTTATGCATTTCTAAAAAATAGCTGTTTTCACTGCGAACCTACTGATGGAGTGTATCTGCAAGCTTTTTCAAAGCACATTGCAAATTGGTCAATTAAAGTCATATGGTGTTCTCTCGGTCTCGTTCATTTCAAGATGATTGCAGTATTTATAGTATTAAGCACGTGTGCAGCACTTAAATACAGAAAAATACATTGTGGGAAATGCCAGTAATAATTAGGGTTGCCAGATGGCCGGTATTTTACTGCTAAGTTAGCAGAGGCCAGTAAAAGGCCGATATTTTGAAAATCAGTGCCTGAAGCCAGTATTTTGAAAATAAATAATTTGCCATAACTTCAAAGAGAACTAATGCAGAATTTCTCAAATTATATTGACTGAAAAACACAATAAGCATGGTTTACAACTAAAGGCTTGACTGAAAAACACAATAAGCATGGTTTACAACTAAAGGCTAGCTGTTACTAGTTTTACGAGGATACTAGCCATTAATTGCTATGTGTAAGTCGTCTCGCAACAGTTATATTTCTAGTATTTTGACAACCCAACACATTTCACTGAAATTTTCAGTAGCCCTAAATTGTTTTTACTCAAGGTAGGCTATCAAATAAATATAGTATTGTAAAACACGCCATAAGGACTGTCATATTTTTGGCCTATGAAACAATGGTTTGGCAAATGGCAATGTTCTATCAAAGGCCATGAAGACTTACAAGTATCAAGGCAATTTTGCTAATAATAACACATACGGCTAGAGGGATTTATGACTAGCTAGGGCCATTTAAAGTCATATTTTTTTCTGTGCTCCAGGAAGCTATGAAACGAATTTGCAAAACAAAAATCGCACCCTACGAAGTCTATAACAAAGGTTATGAAGTCATAAAAGTTCATATTTTCCATGTTAGGTCATAAAGTCATATTTTTGGCCTAATTCAATAAGGAAACCATTAAAACAAACTCCAAATATCAGGTGCAACTAATATATCACCAGATCTAAGCTGCATCCTGCAAATTGCACCCTTTTAAGCAACCTGTAAAGGTGAACCAAGTTAATTGGATTAAATGTAACACATATAGAATAAAACTGCATGTTCTTACTGCCCCAAAGGAATAAACCAATGTCCAAACTATATGTTTTGCTCATGCTTCAAATACCAAACTACATGTTTTGCTCATGTTTCAAGCTGATTATTTTAGACGGGCTTCAACAAACCATGGGCTCCCATCTCTTATGCCTATTTTTGCTAGTATTGCTTCTTTGTGCGGTAGTTATATCTTCTAACTCATCAAGTTTTTCAAGTCATAAAAATGGCCCTATTTATGACAGTTACTAATTAACGCATACTATACGAGAAACGTCCAAAACCAAAACTCCGCATGCTGATGTATACAACAGGCTGGCAAATGTTATTACTTGATGTCCTTTTTGCGACGTTGATCATGCAACGACTGGATTAAGTAACTTAACCAACTACTCAGTGCAACAATTTATCTACTCTTTAAACTTATTTTGAACATTGGACTCAGGAAAATAAGTGGCATATTCATAATTTTGTGAGACCGCAATGCTTGACTCCTAACCAGTGACACTCACCATGACCTTAGATAGTGAGTGCAGTGAAATGTTACATGGGATGACGTTACCTTGATTATGACGTGACTGATGTGGTTTATAACTTTTGTTACGGACCATGGAGTCAAAAGCGCATCAAATGCTTTGATTCCAAAGTAACAAATTGTTTTTTTAGGATCAATTTAAGATTTTAGTATGTTTAAACCTGCAGAAATCATCCCCCTGTAACCTGAAATCACTCCCCAATCTCATAAATTACAAAATCTGTCACAGTGCATAACAATTGGGAGCGATTTCGCCCACGCTGAAGACCATTGCCCTAAACTGTAATCCTAAACTAGTGGTGGGAATCAAATTTTTTAAGAACAAGTCTTTGTGTTGCAACACAAAGATTTACCTTTGTGTTTATATCAGCCAACCAGCATGCTTTGCCTCTGGAGACTGAATGAGAGAACCTGTTGTGAGTCCTGGAGTGAGGGAAAACTGTTTATAAAGGACTGTTAAAGTGCAGAAGTTCCATAAGAAACGCTAAAAGACAACCCACATCCAAGCAATCAATGGCAGTTTCTATTATATTGCAGGTATATATGAAGTCATGAACTGCCAATTCACAAAACTGCTACGTAACAGATTGTGTGTGAATATCACTTGTGATGTCATAAAGCATCCAAAAGAAAATTGTTTAGAGCCAAATCTTTTGCATTTATTTATGATGTTTTTGCACAAAACATCATAAATGCTAGTCTTAAGAATATATGTTTGGAAACATAAGCACGTCTTTTATCTAAACCAGCAAAAATGTTTAAACATTTTTTCAGCATCCAAACCTAACCACTAAGCCTAAATCTAAACCCTAAAGCTGAAGCCCAAACGTAAACCATAAACCTAAACTGTAAATCTAAAAAGTAAAAAGTTTGCCAAGCTGAGAGCTGAACCAAAAACCATTGGCATAGCAGACTTTAAATGCATCCACTATGCTACGAGGTACTTTCTAAAAGATGGTATCTGTCAATAGCGGACCTTGGTGACGGATATATCATGACATAACCAGAGTCGCAAAAACTGACATTTTCAAGAGAACAATGACACCACGGTAGTACTAGTTAAGATATTATTTGTTGCTAGCCAACGCTTTAAATTTTTGCCATCATCGTTCTCACACTGACACTAATAGTTTTCAATTAATTAATAACATGTTCCAATGGGGCCCAAACTATAAGGTTTAAACTGTTGTGAAAATACAAAAAGTGAAAACATCACAACTTTTTTGCATTAATTTACATTTGTGGCAAAAGGTGCCCTGTAAAAGGCGGAGCTCCGTAAATAGCGGAGCTTGGTTGCATAGGTTTGATGATGTAACCAGAGTGGAAAACAGTTGCGTTGCAAAAGGAATAAACGGAAAAAAGCAGAGGAAAAATATTTTATTGTTGCAAATTAGTATGCGCTTCCCCCAAACATCTAATGCATGGATGTTTACAATGTTTAAAAATTTTATACATTCACAACTGTTGAAAGCTATTTTTTTGTTCTCGAACCGTTGTGAAACTCAGATAACCAAAAATTATCAAACTTCAGAATAGATTTCTTTTACTGTAGTGTAATATCACCTTTTGCAGTAAAATTATTTTTACCACCATTTAGTTTTCATTGCTCAACGCAAAATGTTGGTTTTAGCGACTCCGGTTTGTTACGTCATCAAGCCTCCACAATTAAGCTCCACTGTTTACGGAGCTCCGCCTTTTACAGGGCACTGTCACACTGTGGCAAAAGGTAATATCAAATTGAAATAAAAACATATTTTTGATTTGTATCTTTACCTTTATTTGTTATGAAACAGTTACATCATCAATACATCTGTTATGATATCTGCGCTGACAAACATCCGTCCTTTACCTTCCTTGCACCTGCTACAACATCAGTGGCATGTGAGTGACAAACTCAGCATTTTATTCGAACCGCGTCATGTGAGGTGTATCCACAGTCACTACGTACAGTAACTAAAAAGGATTTTTCACTTCACAATGACATAGATACTTCAATTATTAAACTATTGCTTGCAACCACAGTAGTTGCATCAAAACCATTGTTGTGTATGGCAAGTCCACAAACCTTTTTTGAGCTGCTTTGCAAAGAAACTTGTTGATATGTCAGGTGACCCAGGAAGTAACAGTCAGTGGCTCCACCAGCACTTGTCCCTGGCTGTGGCCAAGAGAGACAGAGAATGAATGCTACTAGTAATTTGGCCTGTGTGCAAGTTCGATCTGATTTTAGCCACCCTCAGTGTATTAATTAACCTAAGTGGAGTGTTGTTCTTTGATGCCTGCCACTTGCTTTTTTTTCAACGAATACTCAACTGTAGCTTTTGCCTTGTTTTCACTGTTTTCGTTTTCTATAAGCTTTGTTGCCTTCCGTTCCAAATGTTTGCACATTCTGTATGCCCCCCTGTGCAGTATTGTTTCGCTCCCATTTTTAGCTATTCCAAGTAAGTACAGCATGGCGTAGAGATGAATACACAGCATTGTGACATCTCATTTCTGATTTCACTTGAAACTTTTGGGAGGCTTTCAGAATCAGTATTTAATACAGTAAGTGGAAACAACTCTTCCATTTTGGCAGAGTTGAAAAGAAAGTGTTGTAAGCGCTGCGCTTATTATCATGATTCTACGTCAAATGAAATTGGAGTTACGAACGACTAAATTTGAAAGACTGCTGACCTACACAAGATCTTTATGTTTACAAAACCACAAACAGGTAACCACAAGCGCTGCAGTCACAACATACCAGTGTTTCTTTTCCAGAAAGCGCTTTGACATTTCTGTCCTAGTCAGAGAGAGAGAGAGAGTTTATTGGCACAAACATTAAACAATTTCATGCAAAAATAAAATTAACGCGCTGGGACACCGAAAAAAAACTGCAAAACAGGTTGTCTCGTCGGGCGCCCCTCGAAAGTTTCATAAATTTTTATCGTGGTTTAAAGTTGTTGGCCGAATTAGTGCGAATTTAATAAGGTTGTAGTTTTGAAGAGGTTGCAGTCTGCTGGATAATCAGCACAGTTGCGCGGGTGTGCTGGGTCGCAACCGGTATCTATCGTTGTTTGCTCAGTTCCGCAAGGAGCTGAGCGTGGCAGAGAAAGTGTAAACCCAGCTAAAATGAAACTCTGCCCGGGTTGCCATAAGCTTTTCACATCCAAGCAGACGACTGTTGCTCTGTAGCAGTTCATATTTTTGTGCCAAGAGGAGGTCAATTCTCCCACTTCTGCAAAAGCCAGCCGCTTGAGGAGCCATGCGCACTGTGGTGCACAAAGCTTAACAAGTTGTGCAGAAGCATTTCATGATGGTGAAGAAACTCCAAGGCGCCTACTTGCTGCATGTGATCTAGAACAACCTTCTTGGCGCATTTTCCCTGCAAAAGAAAGAGACCGCGGCAGCAACAAAAGAGAAAACGGCAACAAATACAACGGAAAACGAAACAGCAATAAACAGTCAATTCATACACGCAAAAACACACTAGACTCTAATACTAATGTTACACTCACAGTATATACCTGTTTAGCTAATACCAATGGTACATTGCAAACAGGCAGAGATCGGAAAATCCCAGGTGTACAGCCCTAACCTAAGCGTAGTTTCATAATATCGCATTGGATAATCAATTACTATATTCATTAAACAATTTGTCTTTAAACAGCCTTTTGAAGGCAGGTGGTGAAATATCATATAAACAAGGATCAATGGAGTCCTCGATTTTTGGGCCAAGGCGTTTTCGAGATCTTTAGCCTTTGACTGTTGAAACCATTTGCCAAATGTATCCACCTCGTGTGGCAGCACGGGTTGCATGGCAGTGGGCCTGATTTACAGAAGTAAACAAATGATCGAAATTAACAGGTATTCTACCCCAATGCAAATTATGCATGAACTTACCTATTTCAAGAATGCATATATCATTAATTTTAAGAAGGTTTAAGTTTTTATACAAAGGTGAGACTCTCGACTTGCAAGAGCTATAGGTCATTGCTCTTAATACTTTGTTATGTAAAACATTCAGTCGGTTCAAAGCTGTTTTTCCAGCTCCACCCCAGACACCAATTGCATATTGGAGATGACTATAAGTTAAACTGTAGTAAACTGATCTCAATGCATTATTACT
>Ga0210059_1012394_pt1 | contig 12884 bp, 10 predicted proteins | sample Ectturendosymbi2_FD_188042 | JGI IMG/M metagenome (GOLD analysis project Ga0210059, IMG submission 188042) | Ecteinascidia turbinata endosymbiont from Florida, USA - Sample 2 (SPAdes) (version 2) | ecosystem: Host-associated > Tunicates > Ascidians > Unclassified | place: Key West, Florida...
CTGAAGTTTTCATTGGAAACCAGGCTCGAGTCCAAGTCTTTTGTGCCTTTGATCAACTTTCTACCGTTTCTGGTTCAAATGTTATGATCTAAAATAAAGGAACTAATTAATTATCTAATCAATCAAATATTTTATTACTTTAGATCATAACTTTTGAACCAGAAACCCTAGCAGGTCATCCAAAGTATCAAAAGACTCGGATTGTAGCTTAGTTTCCAACAAAAACTTCAGCAAAATACTATCATCTAGCAGTTTGGGCCCAGGTCCAGGTGAAGTGGGCCAAGGTGTTCTAAAAGCCCTCCACTTATGACGACACTCACAAAAAATCCACAACCCCAATTTAAAAATTTTTTTCGAGTGCAGACTAGAAGACTTGGCAAGTCTTTTGAGCCTTTGAACAGCTCTCTACCGCTTTCAGCACTGCAGTTACACTCGTGCAAAGCCACATGCGATCCGGCTGTTTTGGCACGAACCACTTGATTTAAACCGGGCGCGAAGGTGTTAACTGTTAACACCTTCAGGCAAGGCTGACTAATTCTGCCAAGTCCTCAGAAACTGTGAAATTGAGAACTTGCAAAACAGACCAAACCAACAATCAAAAACATGGCTGCAACACAACGAATCATCAACATACCAAAAACATCAAAAGCAAAATAAGACAACTCACGGAAACAACATTTTGTAAATGCTGAGACAATTATTTAAGGACCTGTTCCCACAGGCACAAAACAGAAAAGGAGCCATGGAGAAAAGAACGCCCTCCTGCCTCTAAGGAGTGCCAATTAAAGCAATCAGGGATGGCCTTTAATAAGGATGCCACCTGAATGAAATACAGTATGGCTGGAAGATAGATGGCACACGTGCTTATTATGCTTGTGGAAAAAACATCTATGGACCACAGATTTTTACTCTAAGCCAGGGGTCTCCAAACAATGACCCACGGGCCAAATGCGGCCTGCAAAGCCATTTCATCCGGCCCGCGATAGCATTCTGTCAAATTTAAAAATAATATATTTACAAAATATTTCTTTCTTCATTTGGTACAATGTAACATATCCCGAAACAAACACATTGCCCAAGATGTCTGGCCCTCAAACTGTTGTGTAGTAGCTCATGTGGCCCTTGGACAAAAAAGTTTAGAGTTCCATGCTCTATGCCGTAGGCACTGTGGGCACCAAGATTGAAGTTTTTATGGGCATGCAAAATCCATAACATCACAAAATATGACGTCAGAACCTGTTTAGTTGGTAAAACAATACCAGTTGCAATATCCCATTAAAGCGACTCTCACAATAATGTCAGTTGTATAAGCGATTCATAATTATTTGATCACTTACAAATTTTCAAAATTTTTAAAACATCTTCACAACAGGTTCACAACTACAGTTTTTCAAAAGTTTAAAGCTTGCAATTACTTGGAAGCAAATCAAATGTGAACCGCAGCGTATCAATCCAACTACACATCAATTTGAAACATTAAGTTTGTCTGTCAAAATACAGTGAATCTTTAGTAAACATCAAGAATTCAACCTACGTTGAGTGGAATCATGGTTGATAACAGACAATTTTGAATGCAACAAAGTGCAGTAAAGGTATGCTCAGCCTCATAGGTAGTATAATGTAATGCAAAGCACATGTGCAGCAAACATGTTAAACTCAGAAATAAATGTTACATTGCACCATGTTACATTGTATGTTACATTGTACACAACAGTTTGAGAGCCAGTCAGTATTGGAGTTGCAAATTTTGGAAAATTCAGTGGTGTCAGAAATTTCAGAAAGGTCAGAGTCAAACATTTTCAACTCCGCAACCCTGGTAACAACTGTACAAGTGGTTAAAAAAATACAAACTATGCCAGAAAACCAAAACAGACAACGGTGAAAAAACACAAAAATCAACATAGAAAAAGTGTCAAAAAGTGGAAATCAACAGATTTGCAAAAAGAAAGCAATGCATTCCAAAATCAAAAATATCAAATAAAAGGAGACAATCACATCGACATAGTCTAGTGCATTTTGCTTTTGTCAGAAGACTAAATTTTAACATACACACTGCACTTAAAACCAGACTCTGAAAATTCAACCTTTGAAATCATAGGCTACTCACATTTTCACAAAAGCTAATATATTAGCCTAATCCATTGTGCAACAGTTATAAGAAGAAACTAACCTCCATCACAATTTTTTTCGCAAGCATTGAAATTCTTCAAAATTTGATTCATGCAGGACTGAGTTCTTGACTTCACTAAATCAGTTGGAATGTCAACAGCACCGTCATCATGAAATATATTTCGAAAAAACCTTGTCTTTTCATGCGACATTATTATCAAAACATTATGGTATGGCTTGAACACTACAGCACTATTTTTCACACGGACCTGAAGCCATCTGAAAAATTATTACCACAGCTATAACTGCTGGCTACTACCTACACATGTGTTAACTTTAATAACCAAGGTTGCCAAATCTTACAAAACATTTACAAAATGTTGTCTAAAATCTACCAAATTTCTCTGTGACAAAAAAAAACTAATGCTGCTTTCTACATGCCTTTCCACTCTGGGCTTTAAGTCTTTTCTTTGGATTTGAAAAATAATCGTTGATTACCTATCTGCGTGGAGGCTCAGGCTGAACACGGCCAAAACTACATCACATGCAGTTACGTTCCACAGGTAATAATACCAGTGGTGTTCTCAGCAATTTGGGGGCCCCTGCGCAAAAAATTTTGGGAGGCCTTGTCACAAGAGTTTGCAGTATGCTACGTATGAAGGTTGCGAGATTTATTTTTTGCGTTTCGGGGCAAGTGTTGAGCAGCCATTCGACTGTCTCATCGTCCAGAACCGTCAGGCCGTGCAGTCCATAGGGAGGTCGATGGATTGGACATTCGAGGACGACATGGTCGACGGTTTGTTCTTCTGCGCCACACTCACAGGCAGAGATGGCCCGAGTCACTTTTCCAGACTCCGACTTTCCAGACTCCAAAATTTTTTAATCCGGATCCGGGTCCGGCTATTATTCAAATTTGAGAATCCGACTCCTGTTCAGACTCCGGCTACAATCATCGATCCAACCGTAATTTACCCATGGTTTTACTTAAGAAATGACCAAAGGAAAAAGTTCGCAAGAGCTCTTCCGTCAGCACACGTTGATAGTAGCTCCTCTTCTAACTAATTTGCGCTGAATTTTGGATTATTTCTTTGCAGTAAGCCAGCAGAATTAGGAATGATTTAGCTACGATTCCTTTTGATCTGATCGATAGGTTCTACGTTAGTTCGGTAACAATTCAAAGCATTGACTACTGTTACCGGCAAAGTTGCATATGACTGAAAGGAATGCTTGTAAAAATATGGCACTGGGTTCAACATTTCACTGCATGTGCAACTACTGTATTTGTTTTGAAGTACATGTCAATATCACAGTTTTTATAGCTTGGTTCGACTTTAGTATATTTGGCTGTATGCATAACTTGAAGCAAACTTATCATTCTATCTTCAAGACAGTGGCGAAGCCAGGGGAAGGGGAAACATCTGTCCCTGAGCGCAGCATTTTGAATGCGTAAATTGAGGTTGGAATGTCACGTAACCATTACAAAATGCCAAATGTCAGCGGATGCTAGTAATTACGATTTACAAAATGTAGAATGCCAGTCGTTGATGCCCAGTTGCAATTAAATCTCATCAAGATCACCAAGGTTCGCAAATAGAGCAATTCTCTATCTCCATCAACCAGCGCCCGCATGTAGCTTGACTCACGGTTGCGTCACAATACTTCCAGATAGCCAGGGTTGCGAACTTCCCCACTTCGTTCTCATTCTATAGTTGCGTCACAATGGATGGGAATCCAGCATACACAGTGCACGCAACTGCGCATGATTTTAGAGCAGCAATAAACCTTAATTTTGGTTTATTCGCACGATACGATAAAAAGAAATCAAGCAATACACATCGTACTGCGCATCCCCAATTTTCGATGTGTTGTTCACGACAGTATGTTCGATACCACACGTAACAGGATTAACTATTTTGATAGTGAGGACAGTTTTCATGTTTGTGGTGTTCTTCGCAAACCATCCTCATTCTATGTTCTCTTGTGCCACCAGTGGGCACTTTTGAGTCTGAGGAAGTTATTGCAATTCTTATTGAGTTTCGCAAACGGTGTAAGGCACAACATTTATCTTGTTTCGTGCTAGTATATGAAAAAGTCATTTTACGATTTTCTCACTACAGTATGTAGAGCGGATGTAATGGTTGCTTATTCTTAACAATTTGCTCTAGGAAATACGTGAGCATCGCTTCTCAAGTAGAGAGCGGGGGGTGGAAAAACTCGTTACTAAATGCATCGCCGACACGCCTATGGTGGAAGTTTAGCACATGGACAGGCCTATTTCTCGATGAGAAACTTTTTGCAGTAGACTTAATGCAGGTAAGTACACTATTGACTTTAGGTCGCAGGGCGCGATCTCTCCACTAAATCACATTGTAGGCGAACCCTTAGCATCAACATGTGAGCAGCGTCATTTCACAATAAAGGATCGTTCACAGAATAGGAGCCAATACGAATAGGGGCACAAGTAACGGTGGGTCACATTATATCAACGCAAAAAGCATTAAACAAGCAACATAAATAGCAAGGGCGAATGCGAGATACATAACTGCAGAGGCACATTTTTTCTTTGTGCAAGGAAGCACGCGAGCAAAGGCTGCTCCGTGAGGGGGGCAATCACGCTATAAGCAAGCAGACAATTTGTCGATAGATCGCCTTACTCCAACGCAAGGGCAATAGTAAAAATGCGGAAGGCAGGTCACCAAGGCATAATTGAAATCGACATTATGCTAGATTTATTTACACATGATTATTTACGCATCGTCAAAACATCGCCGTCAAACTTGTGGCGGAAATTTGCGATCTGAGCATGCATCGTGGTAAGCGGATTGTTGGTGACTGGATCGTTCACAGAAAAAGAGAATCAATGCGAGTAAGAGCACAAGGTAGCGATAGGTCGCATTTTATCAACACGAAAGCAGCAAAATAGGAACATAAAACGTAAAACGGCAATGGCGGAGGCGAGATTCATACCTGCAGAGGCACATTTTTATTGGCACAAATATAGGCGAGCTAAAGGCTGGCCTTCGAGGGGGGCCGATCACGCTAATACCATGCAGAGGATTGTCAATAGATCGTGTTATTACTACGCATGGGCAACGATGAAATGTGAAGGGCAGATCACCAGGGTTCGACTTACATCAGCGAAATGCCAGGTTTATTTACGCAAGGTTATTTACGCATCAACGAAACATCGCCGTCAGACGTGTGGCGGGAATTTGCAGTGGCGTGAGGAAAACAGTCTTATACGATAATACGCGATCTCGAGGGTCTGTTGTATATCTGGCAAGTCAATCATAAGAATCAGTACAATCGCGCTAGTAAAAAACTCTGTAAGCGCTAGCTCTTGTTATTTGCTTTACTACGTTTGCTGCTAGCTTCTGAGAATCAAAGTGCAAGAGACTGGCAGACTCTAGGGGCGAGCTGTTTGCATTTGTTTGGTTGGGTTTTGGGAGGGGGTAAGTTTTATTGGCAGTAGTCGGAGTACTTTGCCATAGGTACCATTTATGAGAATTAATACCAATTACATCGCCGACGAGCGTGTGGCGGAAAATTGGAGGTATGCTCGTTCTGTGGAGAAAGTGGGGATTTCGCACGAGAGTATTGCATGGAGTTTCAGATTGAGTTGGACTTTCATATTTCGGCCGTAGTTTCTTTAATCAAATCGCTGTACATATTCGGCGCAAAGTACTTTCGTACATTGGTTTAGTTTTGCGGGTTTCACAAGAGTATCGGTACCTGAGTGTTTGTTTGATTCTTTGTATGATTTTGTCAGAATCAACGGTTTTATTTTCAAATCGAGCAGTGTTGCGAATTTTCCAAATGATGTGTCTCGTTACTGTATAGAGAAGGATGAGTAGGTCTGTATACTGAGAGGCGTGATTCGGAAAGTTAAATTGGACAGAGAGTTCAAAGCACGGGTTTAATCGAAGTCCCGTTATTCGTTGGGTGAGGTGATATATATATTCCCACATTGGGTAAGTAGTAGGACATTCAAAGAAAAGGTGACTGAAGGTTTCCTGGCGTGTGTGGCAAAGGACGCATAAGGTCACTCCATCCGGTGTCGGGGTGTGAAGTTGTGCCATTACTGGTAAGGTATTCCAAATGGAGCGATAGATAAGTTGTTGGGTTAGATGGAAAAGTGGATATTCTGCCATTGTGTTCCGGTGGTTGTTGGATTGGAGTTTCATTTTGTTGCTATTTGTGAGTTGTAAATTGCCCGAGTTTGGAAGTTACGTAATTCTTCGAAAGATAAGTTGTATTTTTTGCAGAGCACCAATGCGTGTGAGTAGAACTGGTTGGGTTATTCTGCGTGGGGGAGGTAATTCCTGAAGGGGTTGATAAAAGGCGGGATAATTGAAGACCAATATTATATTCTATTAGGGCGCATGCTGGCGTTAGCTCTGTGTTTTCTTTGCGATGTTGACAATTTTCAGCAAGAGGTTTTAAGTATAGTATGTCACAATAAAGAGTAATGTTTGGAACTGTGTAGCCGCCTTGATTAAGTGGAAGTTCCAGTGTGTCTATTGGTAAGATGAGTCGTGAATCGCCGGCAATGAAGTTTTCAATCTTATTCGAAATTTCTCTTCGCAGGTGAGCAGAGAGTGGGTATATGTAGGTAGTGTAGGTTATCAGCGGTAGGAGTTTGGATTTGGTGAGTAAAGCTTTTGCATTATGTGTCAAAGTGTAGGCCGATATTTTTTGAACTTCTGTTTTCAATCTGGAGAAGACGCGGTTGCATTCGCTGCTAATGCCTGAGGGTGAACCTATCACGATGCCTAAAAGTGGTAAAGAAAGGTTTGTCCATGGAATTGGCGGCAGATCGTTCAGCGAAGCTGTAGATGGTCTGCAGTGAAGACCGTTCGTTTTTTTTCAGATTTATTTGAAGACCACATACCTGTTCATATTTGACGACGTGTTGAAAGGCTGCCTTTACTGATGATGCGTTGGCTAGTGTTAACATTGTGTCGACTGCATATCTACAAGAAGTGATTACATGTTTCCCTGGTATTTTAATTCCTTGTATGTCATTCTAGCTTTTCAGGGTCATCGCTAGCGGTTCGGCTGCAAGAAGAAATAGAAGCATGCTAAGCGGGTCTCCTTGTCTGACTCCTCGATTTAATGTAACTGGTTGTGTTAGAAAACCGTTCACCAAGACTTGAGAGGTCGCGTTACGGTTAATCGACGCTACTATTTTGCAGAAGTGAGTTGGCAAGGCCATCCTGCGTAATGCTTGTTGCAAGAAGTTATGATTAACTGAATCGAAGGCTTTGTGGAAGTCCAAAGCAATAAAGAAAGCATCTATCTGTTTTGCTGACACATGTTGGTGTAGATCGCGTAGAAGCGTAGAGGCTTGCAATATGCTCCCGCCGGGAGCAGCATACTGTTGTGGTGAGATGACGTCGGTAAAGTATGATCTTATGCGGTTGGAGATAAGTTTGGTGTAGATTTTAAGATCAGTGTTTAACAGAGTGATGGGGCGGTAGTTTCTCAGCTCCGTCTGTGTGCCTTTCTTATGTATAAGTTTGATAAAACCAGTCTTCATGTCATTTGGAATATCGCCCGAAGTGTGCATGTCGTTAAGAGCCGCAGTGAAGTCCTGCGCAATGGTTTGCCAGCAATGAAGATAAAAATCGGCTGTGAGGCCGTCGGGTCCAGGTGTTTTTCCCGCGGCTATGTTTTTGATGACGTCGAAGACTTCAATTACAGTGAATGGTCGTTGGAAAAGTTTGTTATGATCGTGGTTAGCCGCAGGTCGGTGCACGATGTGCTGCAAAAAGTGATGCGTCGCTGATGGATCGGTTGGGCGTTCATTGTACAGCTCTTGATAGAACTTTTGTGTGGCCTCTAGGAGTTCTGCTTTTTTGATAATTATTTTTCCCTTGTTGGTCTGATAAGATTTCAATCGTTGTGCTTTTCCGGTTTGCTGCGAATTGCTGGAAGAATTCTTTCGAGCCCAAGGCCTGATTGCCGGTGTTGATGGATTTTAACAGTTTTTGTTTGGTGTTTGTAAGTTGGATTTCCGCCAATTCTTTTTTTATTTAATAGTACTGTGGTAGTAGATTGGATTCGTCGGTAATCGTTTCCAAAGACTGTGAAGTTCTGTTCTTAATTATTCTTCTTGTTGTTTCTGTTGAGTGGCGGATTTTCTGGCATGTTTTTTATACATATATGATTCTACCTTTCATATGGAGACACCAGTCTATTTTGTTTTGAAAGAGTGTTGGATGCAGTGTTTGCCATTTTGGCCATCGTGTCGTCAGTTCTTTTTGAAACGAGTCTGATTCATAAACCTGAATATTATTTTTCCATGTCCCTTTCCCTCTTTCGAGGGTTATGACATTTTTTATTTGTAATACAACGATATCGTGATCTGAAAGGCTTTCTGGAATGGAATATTGCTTGGCTATCAGAATTTCTTTACATACGTAGATTCTGTCTAATCTTGCCTGTGAGTGTCCATGTCGTCTTGTGTAATCTCGCACGTTGCCATATAGGGTGCGGAAAGCGTCTGTTAGTTGGAAGGTGTTGCAGAGTGATATGAGAGTTTTACTCTTTTCGTTGGACGCACCTGGTGGATATCTGGGCGATCCAGAATATTAAAGTCTCCTGCCATTATGATTGGGAATTTGGATGTGATGTGTAGGTGTAAGCTATCAAAGAAGCTGTTTTTGTTGGCGATTGTATTGGCTGGAGCATAAATGTTTATTAGGTGAATGGTGGAGAGATGGGTCGAGACGTCCATAGATATGACTCGACCATTTAAATCGCGTTTGATGGCAGATACCTGTAGGTTGGAGTCGTTGATGAAGATTGCGACGCCATTTTGTGCGTTTGCCATATCTGTCACGTAATTGAGAATCACTACGTCTGGAGCCCACTCTCGCGCCCACTGTGCCTCGTTTTCAGGTCGACTGTGTGTTTCTTGAACACAGATAATTTGGACGGATAATTTGCGAAATAGGTTCAGCAGTGCAGTGCGCCTCGTCGTGTCTGCCATCCCGGCACAGTTGAAAGTCGCGATATTAAAGGTAGCCATCATTATTATAAACCTTAGAAGTGTGTTGCTACGACAACAGATCTTAAAAATGACTGATCTTTGATAGTTTGACAAACTTCATATTGAAATGGATTTGATGTGGTTCTTAAGGTAATTATGATGATTTTTGTTTGCGGGTTGTTTAAATAAATCCTGACTACTTTTGCAAACTTCTACTTGCAAATGGGCAACAGGGTTGTGTTTATTAGTCATAATTGTGTACTTCTCAGTTACTCCCGGGGACGCCGGAGAGCGGGGGTACTAGGCCTACAGGGGAATGCTTCCCCTGTTCTTTCGAAAGGGAAGCAACTGGGGCGAAGCTAATTTTTCATAACAGATCACAGGGAATTTCGTGGTTAACAAGACCCATTTGAAACAAATTTATTGCAGCTATTCACGCACCCTCAACATTCAGAATGGTTTTCTACACTTTCTGTTATTATTTTTGAGGTCAACATTGTTGCTGATCAGAAACAAACGTATTGGTGAATAATTTTTTGTTTTTTGTGTGGTTGCATTTCCCGCAATACTTTTGCTGTCCCCTGCCCTAACGCTGCTTCGGCTGCTAAGTGTGCTTTATCCAATTCCACCTATAAACTGCGCATCTCCACAGACATGATTATCGAAATTCAGATCGCAAAATTGCTAGCAAAACTTCTTGCAGAGAGTCACCGGTGTTAGATATTTTCTAGGTTAAAATATGTGGTACATTTTAGTCATATCAGCTTTTTGACAAAATAATCGAAAATTTTCAGCAGCAAACGCAAGAAAACGTTTTCCTTGGAATTAGTTAATTGCAAGTAAAGCGTCAGATTGGAGTGTTTCTTTTATTTTATGCTGCCACGAACGGGCTGGGTGGAAGCGCCTAAACTGAGTTTGTCCCCAGGCGCAGGAAACCCAAGGTACACCACTGCTTGAAGTGTCGTTTGTTTTTTGCAAAGTGCATGTCTGTTGCTGCAACATGATACTGTAGATACAAATCCTGTTTGGAATCTGCGTAGTCGTGTTTAATTTCGTTCAATCCATGCAACACAAACAAATTATTGTAACTTACCTTTGTAATGAACTGTCGCTTTTCTGTTACATCGCACGTTCTTTTTCTTACAGGCGTCACAGCGTTTCTTTCATATTGCAGTTAATTTGGAGAAACGCTATTTTTGTAAGCGTGGTCGCAGGGGTCTTCTTCACTTTTAGCTTCGTGCCTTGGATTGTGCTAGCTAAACTCAAAACAACTACATAATTCCGTTTTTTTCTAATGTGACGAATTTAACCTTATGAAAAATATATCGTCTTTGAGAACCGTGAATGACATTGTTATTGCTCCACCTTAATAACAGCTTTGTCTGATTTCATTTCCATTTGCATTTTCTTAGATGCTTACAGCGTTCACAAGCCCAGCAAAAAAAGATTTGCATCTGTGAAAAAAACTTTTCGCTGAACAAAAAAATGCACAGCAACGTTTAATAAAAATTGCCAGTTTGTTTACTAAGCGATGTCAATCGTGAGCAACATCGCGATTTATTGCATAATCAACATTGCATAATCTATGCGATTACAAACATCCACTGTTGCTTTTCAAGTAACATAATCAGTTGCTGCGCTACGCGTTTTGCCCAAATCGAAATGTTTTTGATGCAGTGTTGCAATTCAACGGTCCCTGGGCTTCCCTACTTGCAACGAAGTTAAGCACCTTGGGGACCATCCATAAATGACGTCACACTATTTTGGGAAAAAATCTACGCCCTCCCCCCGCTTGTCACATTTCGTCACAAGTATTTAAACCCCCTTAAAATATAACGTCACAATTTGCAACCTCCCCCCCTTACATTTGCAATTACAAATTTCCATCTATTTTGTGTCTGCCTAGACAAAAATTTAATCTGTTTTATAGATTTTATTTGTGCACATTGTGGCAAGACCAACATTCTATTCGTAAAACGTCAAATACCGCACACATTTCTAAGCAAAATTTAAGCAGCAAATTGTTTTCTACTTTGTTGAAGACCGAAACGAATGAATTACGTTGTGCGAATGCTGGCAATGACTGATTGCGGTTATAGTCCTGTGCATGGATTTACCGTAGTGGTCGCTTTGCGATATTGAAGCAAAAACAAATTATAGGAACTTTTTGCATATCTGCAAGAACGATTTCACATTACCGCACAGAAAACAAGTATGGCGTGCAAATGCAACACAGGACCGCAAATAACTCCTTTTGAGAAACGTTTAATGATGATTTCTGCATAGGCTACAATGAAATAAATATTTCTAAAAACTGTTTCCTTCGAGATTGGCTCGTGACTTACGGGAGGCTTCACTTTTTTGTTTTGATCTGTGCGTAGTAAACACCGAACCATAGACCACAAAAATGAAACAATCACAGCGAACTTCTGAGGTTCACAACACACTGTTCGTGGCTCGGGCCGGACGGGGCAAAGGGTGTTGGGCAAAATGGTTTGGACTTTTAGCGTCCACACTGCAATAGTCATTAAGAAGGGGTCCGTTATCAACGTGATCTGTTATGAACGGGTCTGTTATGAACGGGTCTGTTATGAACATGGTCTGTTATGAGTGGCCTGTTATGAACGGGTCTGTTTGGAATGGGAACCATTTTGAAGCATTGTTATATTTTTATGAGTCACGAGTTTCAAACTGTTTACTGTAATTGGGTTCAGCGCAAAAGCCCCCTCATACTGAAGGTGGTGGTGGCAATTGCATATGTTGCAACAATTTTGACCTCAAAAATAAAAATGTAAATTATACAAAATGATTCTGAAGTTTTCAGGTTGAGTGAAAAGCTTAATTAATAATGCAGCTCCAGATAGAGATGGAAGGAAAGATGAAGCCCGCTTTTAAAACTTAGGAATTCCAGAGCTAGCCTATATTGATTTGTCAGAAATTGAGAATAAAACTGTGGAATGCTTGCCAAACAGCTAAAAAAATCCTGCACAGAATCGGGCGTCGAAATCTAGAAGTTTTTGGTCCAGTAGATGGAATTGGGAGTCAATAAATTTTATCGAATGAGCTTTGGCTACATCGACAGTACAACAATATAGTTAGCCATTAGCTGTAAATCCAACAATGATTGACCGACTATCGGAAATAGACTACAAAAACAATTAAACCATTAGCAATATCGACAAAAATTTCCTCATAGTTTGCAACAGAAAACTATTGTAAATGGAATAGAAACGTACTGTCCTCCACACCTTTCCTTGCTGGTATGACTGCGTGTAGCATGTATATCAAAACGACTCGTGTGACATCACAAAACTACTGACGCCCCTCCTCCCCCTTGTCACAAATCTGGTGACCCCCTCCCACCCGTTAGGGTGTGACGTCATTTATGGACGACCCCTTGGAAAACACTCTCCAAAACTGACCAAGTTGAAAATGCAATTTTTTACGGCTTGGCATTAAACCGCATAGAAAGCAAAGCTTCTTTGTATTCCAAGGGTTGCACTGCTTGTAAGCAAACCTATTAAATGGTGGCATTTTTTTTTGTACCAAAACATCTCGCTAAGTCAATTATAGTGTATCAAACCAACACTGGACATCGAGCATCAAGCTTCTACAATGAATCTAATGCGCAGAACAAATTTACATTTAAACGTTGAAGCTGTCGTGCTTTTAACGTTGTGCACCAACCTTCAAGCTTTTGCGCACTTCGCTGTGCAATCTTCGCCGATGAACAGAGCCCCGACACGGGGAAGTGCCGCCCCAGGGCAAGTGAAAAATTGCT
>Ga0210059_1012397_pt1 | contig 12881 bp, 7 predicted proteins | sample Ectturendosymbi2_FD_188042 | JGI IMG/M metagenome (GOLD analysis project Ga0210059, IMG submission 188042) | Ecteinascidia turbinata endosymbiont from Florida, USA - Sample 2 (SPAdes) (version 2) | ecosystem: Host-associated > Tunicates > Ascidians > Unclassified | place: Key West, Florida...
CTTTTGATCAGTGCACTCCTGCAGTAAAAAACATTTTATTTCGTGCCTATTGCATGCCAATGTATGCTTGCCATTTGTGGAGCAAATACACGCAGACTAGTATGAAGCGATTACGTGCTGCATATAACAATGCCTATCGAATTATGCATTACTTACCCAGAAATGTGAGTGTTCGACCACACCAGGTTAACCATTGTGTCACGACCTTTGATGCCGTGCTAAGAAACAACTTGTATCGATTTTTTATACGATGCTGATCTTCATCCAACTTCTTTATTCGATCGCTTCAAATGTCTGATGCTTTTTACAAATCTTCATTTTTCCTCAATTATTCAACACTCCTGTATGGAGAACAAATGCAGTAGTTGTCTGTGAATTGTTTCGAAGTTTGCGTCTCACCAGTATTGCTTTTGAGTAGTAAAATATGTGGACACTGTGTACACACCAAGCATAAAAAAGTAAGAAGTGCTGGGATAGGTCTTGCTCGTCTCAAGGCTGGACACGTACTAACACCGGTTGTGTAATGCCCTGCTGTATGGTTATCCATTTTCTGTGCTTTTGCGAATGACGATACAGCTGTGAAGAGGATGAACTGCTTTGCTCCTCCCAGTGTTGGTCATGTGCTAACACCGTTTCTGTAATGTGCACTGATGTACCGCAAAACACTTTTTGTGCTGTTGTGTCTGTGATATGGACCATGAGTCCGCAATAAAATATCATTATTATATTATTATACAAATCACTCCACAGCACAACTCATTGAAAACTAGATAACTGCCAAGTTAGCTGCTGCAATCAGATATCTAATTACAAACACAGCACATTCTTACGTCGTAAAGTAATTCGTGCGTTACCAAACACAACAGTACTGTAGTGGTCATAATCACACCTAAACAATTTTGAATAAAAAGTAGGCCATTGTTTTTGCCAGGTGATCAGGGGTGTAGTGCTACAAACATAGTTGTGGAAACACCGTTCCCACTACACCCCTGATCTAGGTTAAGGCCGAAGTCCAACACCAAATATTGCTCAGGTTGAAGACCAGTAATGCTGGATCAAATGTGTGCATCATCAGAAGAACCTGATCCACTGAGAGAGACTGGTTGCGACTCAGCACAACTGTGTTGATCATCTGGCAGCTCTTTCCCATATATATGCCACTTCGATCTAAACCTGTTTATCCAACAGTCAAGGGGCAACGACTCAATAACACTTCGTTTTTTTCAATGCCCTGGCGTTTTCGCAATTGCTATGTTTTTATTCTTGTGTTTGAAATTCCCAATTTTTGCCAAATGAATTCAACTCAGAAAACAATGAGTCAATCATAACCATATGTCGGATAGTGAATCCTAATTTGGTTAAGTCTAGTTGAGCTGAGAGTTCAAGGTAAACAGCAAACAGATAGACTGAAAATTCATTGCCTGGCTCTTTTATTTACAATGCAAGGATCTAAAAGGCAAACGTCCTACCACACCTGCACGGTGTGGTTCTTGTCCCAACTCACAATCCTTAATACCATGCACACAGTGGCGGATCTAGCCTGGATAAAAGGGGTCTGTCGCAGAAGGGCAGCTTTTGATCTCACTTTTCAGCATAAAACCACACTTTCTCTTAAAACTGGAAATCGACCAATGAGTTTGATGTTGCTGAAGTATTTGTAGCAGAGATGAGCAATGGACTGGACTTGGATTGGACTGGATCCGGACTACGACGAATGTTGTGGATTTTGGATCGGATCCAGGCTGTAAAATGCATCAGAACTATAGGAGCAGGACTGGTGTCAAGCGAAATTTCTGACTTGCGAAATTTCTGACTTCACACCATGTACGCATGCACAGAGTAATACTCTACATACCAAATACGTTGATAAAACTGATTATTTGGGATTAGGAATTCGTGTTTAGGTAAGTATGTCTGGTTACGGCATGGGTTATGATGAGAAAAAGAAAAATAATTGAGGTCAAGGACTAAGTCCGAAAATTTTCAATGGTGAAACTTATTCTCGTGCCATAGCTTGTTGTGGGTACCTGACATCTAACTAAAATGTTTTAATTTACACAACACACTTCAACAAATGCATTACCAGACGTTATTTCTTTATTCAGAGAAGCAAAATAACTCAAAAACAACAACAGGTCAGAAATTTCGCAGAGGTCAGAAATTTCGCTTGACACCGGATTTGGACTGAGCTAATGGAAAAAAATTGCGAAATTTTGTCATTAAAAATATGTATTTTTTTATTTTTTGGACTTTGATTTTAAATCTTTTAAACGTTTTGGACTGAGGTTGGACTTGGACTGAGTTTTAAAAGTTCAGGACTGGATATGGACAGCAAAATATGACAGTCCGCTCATCTTTGTTATATAGGCAAAATTCCGCCAATATACAATATATCAGCAATTATTGCTCATAAGCGGAGTGTTCGTAAACTGAAGGTGCTGCTTTGTCTCTGATTAATTAACGCAAATTGTCTGTACTCTTCCTTACGACGCAAGGCACTCTGACTACATCAAGTAGTGCGCAATATTCAGACCACTCCGCAATCGTCTGCAGTGACAACGTTTGATATTTTATCGGTTTTAAATGCTGAGTACCTGCGGTACAAAGGGGCCTGTCATGACAGCCAAACAGACTCCCTGGATGCGCCATTGCATGCCCATAAGTACACGTGCATTTTGTTAAAAAACTGGTGAAGCAGACTTCCACACCTGGAGTGATTTATACCATTATATATAAAAAATTAACACTGAAAATCTAATGATTCTTATTTCTTGAAGAAACTATAAACGCTAATTTTAAAACTAAAAATTTGCAATCAAAAACATTTAAACACAGCTTATCCTGGGAAGCAAACGTCAATGATATGTAGACTAAAGTATGTCGTCAATTGAAAACAGCTACCTCAACCAGTTACTGTTTCCACAATATCCAGTGTTTCAGTCAAGCATTTGTTATAATAAAAATATTGTAGAAATCTCATTTGTTTTTGTGTTTCATTGTCACCCTTCTATCAGGCCTAGATAACTGCACCAAGATTTTCAGCTTGCTTACCAAATTCACATTTTTGTAGTATTTCAAAAAGTAAAGTTAAACAGTGTTTTTTTGTTCAGAAAGAGTTTTCTGTTATTGTTATGCTTTGTAGTTACCACATTTGCAAAATGTGCTTTGTACATTATACCATATGTACTGGAGCTAATCAGATTTAAACCCAGGAGGTTGAGCTCGATTCCTAGCCAGGTCATCTACAGACTTGAAACATTTGTGGCCTGTTCAGCCTCATGCTCAACATTGTTGAGTTCATGCACGAGATAGGTTGACATGCAGTACTGCCATTGACCTACCACCAATGCAGCATTTGCTGCGATAGTTGCATTGCACCTAGTTCAGAGCAAGCGGAGTTGGCTGCCCATAGACTATATACTTGTGATATTCCAAAAGCAGTACAAAGCGATATACTAAAATTTACTTTAAATTTTTATTGCCATGCGTTACACTTTTTTTGCAAGAAAATGATGTGATCCCAAAGTAGTTTGACCTCTATATTTCACCACACTGTGAGACAGTTTTGTTGTTAACTCACAATGTTCAGCATTTAATTCTAAAAATATTACCTATAGTTTGGCCTTATCCCGGTAAGCAATCTGTCTTATACATTGTACCAATGCTCAGTGAATCATAATGAGAACGTTGTGTGTCCGTTGCATTGCTCAACATTTGGCATCAGATAGTTTGGTGTTCCAGTGAAGACAATAATTGGGAAAAACGTAGCTTGTTTTTCAATTGTTGCAGCTTGTGTCTGATTTATGGACTTTCTTTGGATTCTGTGCTCTTGCTTTAGCCTTTTCAGCCTTTTCACCCGTAAGCCTTGCTTGCAGGTTGTAGGACTGAAGATGTATGAAATCAATTTCTTATTAACACGCTGGGGGTCGGTGTATTTGTGCTTTGAAATCGTGCATGAGACAATTTTGTACTTCCTGGAATATCCATCGAAAAATGTTCTTTTTATCGATCTTGTCAATTCAATGCAAAATCCAGCGTGATCGAACAACTGACACTCGGTGATCGCCCGGTCGATCGCGATTGACATGTTGGCCACCCCTGCTGTACGATGATGAGTAAAGGGCATTGTAGTTGGGACATTGTTAGAGTGTTTTGCTCATCTCAGTGTTGATTGTGTGCTAACACATATTCTGTAATGTGCTATCCGCTATAGCTACGCATTTTTGTCCTCTTGTACAATTCTATGGTACTTGTGATATGGACAACGAGTATGCTATAAGATAAAATAAACATTATTTAGTTACATACACATGCTAGTTTGTATGTGCAGGAATGTATTCACCATGTTTGTAGGTTTTTGTGGTCATACAGACAAAAACCACATTTACACTGTCTTAACAGTTACAACTGGCCCTTTGAGGGCAAACATAATGCTGATATGTCCCTCAGTGAAAATGAGTTTGACACCGCTGCAGAGTAGCAGAATGAGCGAAGGGTGAGATTAGCGTTGTATCTAAATAGCAGTGAAATGGTGTAGCGCCTTCCTGCTGATTTTGTGGCTAGGGGAAGTGTGGGACCTATGGAATGGATTTTGCTTTTCGGCAATATTTCGCATTACTTTACTCCAAATTGATTGGTGTTTGTTTCATTATACAGATAGGTTTTAGATGAACTAACTCTGAAAAAACTGTTCAGATCAAAGATGCCCTTCCTTAGTTTTTGTCCAGTTTGAATTTTTGAGAATTTGATCCATTGGTCCCACCCCCTTGGGACCGAAGAGACACTACTCGGGACCTTTGGAACAACAGATCACTACGAGGAAAAAATTGACACTACCCATAGAGAAAAAGTGCAAATGTCCTTTAAAGGTTTTGATTATGCAAGTACATCTACCAGTTGATGGTGTCACAATTTTCGTTTGTTAAAACTCATACCAACAAGCAGAAAAGTAATGAAATTACCCACGCACTATCATGAGACTAAATCCACACGCATTCTGCAGAAAAGTGTTCGAAAAACAGAAAAAGCTTTTCAAACAAGCTAATGTGACGCGGAAGCTAAAAAACGAAAGTTAATTACAAAGACTATTGGAAAACAACGCATAAAAAAACGAAAGTCAGTCAAATCAAGCAAATGTCTTCCTTAGATTAAGAACATTTCTGCTGTAGATTTAAAGATACCACAGAGCCTTTGGTTTGGGTAAATGGTTAGGTGGGGGTAGGGCTTTTTGAATATCATGTTTAGATATAGACCCTAGAAACATCCTCTACCAAGTCTGGAAAAATGAATCTATTCTTGATCTTTCTAGACCGTTGAATGTAACTTATTTCAAAGTCGTTTGGGTCATCATGTGGGAATTCCACACGCTTTGGATGCTTGTCCGAACCTGTATGTCTTTCTCATGAACATCTCTAAACGCCCTGTGGCTGTCTTCAGAAAACAACCCCCTGTTGTTGTTTTTGTTGAAATGTCTGCATAATTCTGCATGACAAACATGTCGAAAACAAGGAATCGTTCCATTGGGACCCTGGTCGAAACTTTTCACAAAATCAATAATGGAAGGAAAGCAGTTGAGATAATGGGCCTGATAAAACCAACAAACCATAGCCAAATAAACTATTTCCCAAGAAAATTATTATCAAAGCCTTACACCTAGCTCATGCATTCCATAACATTTTAAGAAGTGGATCTGTGCAAGAACGATTTGCACCCTAAAAAGTAAAAAATCTGCATAAATTTAAAACCTGCATTAGCCGGTTGTCTTCCTTCGCAGAAAAAGGAAGGTGAAAGCAATGTCGCTTTCACACACAAATTTCAAATTAACAGCGTCAATAGTTGGCGCAATATTCAAGTGTTCATTCGGTCCCACTGTCTCGCAGGTTGCACACTTCCCCTACATATATATTTCCTCAACTTGCTATTTTTTATTGTCAAGTTTTTTTATTTTGAAGTTTTTGATAATTTCCACGTTTTACGTTATTCACAACTGTTCCGAATTTCCGTTTTCGCTCACTCACTTAGAGGTTCACAACACTGTAGGTCGGTTAGAAAACGCAGAAAGGCCATAAAGCCTAGCAGCACGTTAAAGCAGCTGATCAGCCATGACGCATTACTTGCTCTCTGTATAGAACTCTTATGAGCAAAACTTTTTCTCAAGAGAGTTCCGAGGCGTTTCTGAACTTTGCAAAGTCAGCATTATACAGAACAAGAAAAACTCACCAGCGTGTTTTAACAGACGGTTTTGAAAAGAACTTCGAAGAAAAGACCTCGTTTTATTTGGCTTCCCAAAAAATAAACTTGTTGGCACTCTCCAACGTCTTTTGAATATGGTCTTTCGCAACAAAACTGCTTGCAAAAACAGTTGAAAGATAGTCCTTAGCAAAGTACTCCTAACGTCTCGTTGCAAGCGTTGCAGAAACTGTGCGCTGCCGTTTCATTGGTAAACACACTGTATGTATTGAATGTAGTTAAAATTTTAAACAGAGTAGAGGGCAAATTGTTTTCTTCATGGTAGCATAACAACAAAGAAAGCTTAGCCACTGACCGCTTTGAACGGCTAAATTTTGAACAGTTGCTTTATAAATCCGTTTTTAAGGAGCTGCTTCTTGCAAGACTTCCTAAAAACTAACTAATGCAAAGTCTCGAGACTAAGAGCTCGAGACGGAGACCGAAATCTTTCAAGACCGAGACGAGACCTGAGACAGTCGAGACCGAGACCGAGACTCGAAAAAACCGGTCGCGAGACCGAGACGAAGTCTCGAGACTCCATCACGGCTATCAGAACCGGATTTGGTCTGAATTAATGGAAAAATTTGCTTAATTCTTTGTAGAAAAACTGCATTTTGTTAATTTTTTGTACTTTATTTGCACTTGGACTTTCAATTTTTTAAAATTTTCTGGACTATGTTTGGGCTTGAACTGCCAGGAAAAATGCCCAACTATTGCTTCGGCAGGGTTGCCAGATTGGCTCTTTTGGAACCAAAAAGCAGAAATTTAGCTCTTTTGAGAAGCAGTTGGCTCCAAAATTTTTCTTTGGCTACTTTTTGGCTTGTTTCATTCCACAAATTTTTCTTGGAGAAGAGTTGTGTGTGATGCATGTAGCTTGTCCCTGCCACCATAAAACGAGAAGTGGGCCACCATACAGTTGTGTAATGCTTAATGAGCCCCCAAATATACCTGAAAAGAGATAGAGAAGATCTGCAAGTGGAACGCGCAACTTGTCTCATGCAGTGCCCACTGAATATGTTCCTGCTGTATACAATTTCAATGTTTGAATCAGACACGAAGTCCATAGAGCACAAGTATACGCTGTCTCCATAACGCAGACTGATAACAACAGACACAGAAGATTTTGCAATGGCGTTGGGGTACTGGGGTAGGACCATAAAATCAGACACTTTCTGTAATCACAGTTGTTCACTAACTCGTAGCACTACATCCAGAGTAGTGCACTACAAAAGCAGGGTTAGGAATTTTGCTTTTTTGAAAATTTTGAAGTTCTGGATGTTTTTCAGTGCACTAGGCTTTTTTTAATAAAAAAAAACAAACAAAATTTGGCTTTTTCTGTCAGAAAAGCCTGACCCACCCAGAAAATGCATATGAGTCTCATATTGACATTCACGACAAATCTTTGCTTTTCTGACGAGGGTCTGAAACCATCAAGGTTACGAACTTCCACCCGCCCGTGAAGACTTTGGTTCCAAATTCATGCCTGAAACTTAACTCAGTTTTATGCAAAAGCCAAAACAAGGAAGCCAATGAAGGTAGTGTACACTGGGCAGATATTGAGGGAATAGATGCAAAGCTAGTGTCTGCAAATTCTTTTGGCCGAACGAGTTGAACTTCTCAGATCCCATTACCTCACAAATACGGGGGCATTTGGATTAACACCAACTACTGATATTACATCTATCTAACTGTAATTGAAAGGCAATGAGCAACAAACATTATTATTAAACTAATACAAGGACAAAAGGAAAATGGCAAAGTTTTCACTGAAATTTGACACCCCATCAATGAGAAGGGTGTGTGAAATTTGGAATGCAAGTGGAAATGGCTCAACAGCTGCACACAATTTTGGGTATTTCACAGTGGTACAGTATTTACATGGCACTGTCATGCAGGTTTTTGTGTTTTTGCGAACAGTGATTGAGCTTCGAGATCCCACGCATGTCAGTGAGTTCATCTTGCAACTACGAACTAATGTCTGCATTTTGCACATTAAAATCAAATAACGTAGCAATCCATTCCGGCACACGCATCCTCTGTAGGTCCTCAAAGAGTACTTTCAAAGTCTTCACTTCAATTTTTAGGGTGCTTTGCATATATCTCCAAATCACTGTCAACGATGCTTCCATCTTTTTCCATTTTAAGCAAGTTGGAGAAATATTTAAAATAATTGCTTTCCAAATTTGAATACACTTAATTTGGTTTGAAATCCTGTTAGGATTGTTCGAGCTTCAATAACAGACATTTCGTTCATGCCGCATTGTGTAAGTCTGGTTTGCCAAACTTATGATCAAATGAGATTTGGTTGTTGACAGCACGGGACCCACAAATGATGTGCCATCAGAAAAAGTTTGGGAACCGATGTTGCATGGTTTCGTCTGTTTAGGTTGTAAAGATTGAGGTTTGCTATGTTTTTCGCATGTATTGCTTGTACTAGCTAATCTAGTGTAAAAGATTTTTTCATTGTAAAAAGTTATGAAAAATACTGTAGGCCCTAGTTGTAAAAATTTTCTGCTTACTTTTGTTGAGTTCGTCTTGGCTCCTCAACATGAAACGTCTTGTGACCCCATTTTTTATGTGGCAGTCCTCTTCCAAAGAAGAAGACTACTACACGTTTAGGACAATTCCGCGAGAGCACTGGCTAATAGGAATGTCCATGGCACCCCACGTTAACAATTAAGAAACCTGGACCCGCCGGTCTAGCTCGACATCGCTCAGTTTGTCACAACAAAATTGTATTCACTCATGGTTTTATTAGTATAGCTTTAAGCACTGCAATATTCATCACAACAGGGATTTATAATATACATTAAAGTATACAAGTTTTATTACAGGTAACAAGGGTTAATGCGAATTTCTATTCTTTCACAGGAGAGAGAGCCCCAATTGTCAGTAGCATCATAGTCACCAAATCATAAATCTCTTCTGGATAATTTGGCCTATTCCGGTTTGGTAAGCCCACTACTGGTTTAGGTGTTGAGACTGGTAAGCCCACGACATCAACTGATGATGGACCTAGTGATACCACTCTTTATATACACACAACGTATGACACCACAGTCACGTGACAAATTTCGAGCAGTACACAGTGCAATATCGACACTAGTGGTCAACCGTTGTTTGCATGAATTTCGAATCGGAATTTGACTACAATATTTTTATATGTTTTCGTCATTAACTCTATTCGCAATTTGAAGTTGTTTTTTCAATACAATAGTTTTCTATACCGTTTTAAATTACTCTCTCCCAAAAGGTGACTCACAATAAATGTGCAAAGTACAAATTCACAACACATCAAATAGCTACGCATGACAATGTTCTGAAAGTTAATGTCTTCAGTCGTTGTTTCGTGTTCAGCTTCGTTTGGCTTGTCGCGTATTCGTCGTTGTCTTCTAGTTTGTTTTCTTCAATTGATTTTTCTTCAATAACCGAAATCCTCTTTCGTTGTCATTTTCAGGGTCACAAGACGTTTCATGTTGAGAAGCCAAGACGAACTCAACACATTACTGCTGAAAACCCTTCCTCCAGCAGAAAGCCGGGGAATAAATAAAAGACATAATGGACATTATCACCTGTACACGCCGTGTAGGCCTACAGATTTAGTATAAAGTGATTATGTGTTGTGTTTGTTATAATAATAATAATAATATTTTATTGCGGACTCATGGTCCGTATCACAAACGCAGGAGCACAAAAAGTGGTCAGCTATACATCAGCGCACATTACAGAAATGGTGTTTGCACATGACCAACATTGAGAGGAGCAAAGTGCTTTATCCTCACCACAGCTGTATTGTCATTCACAAGAGCACAGAAAATGGATAACCATACAATAGCGCATAACACAACCGGTGTTAGCATGTGTCCAACCTTGAGAGGTGCAAAACACTTTCCCAGCACTTCTTACTTTTTTTATGCTTGGTGTGTACACAGTGTCCACATATTTTTGCTACACAAACGCAATACTGATGAGACACAAACTCCGAAACAATTCACAGACAACTACTGCATTTGTTCTCCACCATACGGAAGCGTTGAATAATTGAGGAAAAATGAAGATTTGTAAAAAGCATCAGACATTTGAAGCAATCGAATAAAAAGATTGGATGAAGATATGCATCGCATAAAAATCGATGCAAGTTGTTTCTCAGCAGGGCATCAAAGGTCCTGACTCAATGGCTATCATGGTGTGGGCGAACACTAACATTTCTGGGTATCTAAGGCATAATTCGATAGGCATTGTTATATGCAGGATGTAAGCGCTTCATATTGGTCTGCGTGTATTTTCTCCACAATTGGCAAGCATGCATTGGCATGCAATGGGCACGAAATAAAGTGTTTTTTACTGCAGGAGAGCACTGATCAAAAGTGCCTCTGAGTTTGTTAGCTGCACAGTATAGTGATTTCACTTGTCACTGAATATCATCATCATCCTTCAATGATGCATTTATCCACACACCAAGATATTTCACTTGGTTTAAAAATTGTACACGTACACCATTTAGAAAAACGTTTGACGGAGCAGGTTGTTTATACGTGTTTGGGCAAAAAAGAGCACCGACTATTTTGTTGTAATTGAACGTGATTTCGTGTACAGCAGCATAGTCACCACAAATACTCAGAAGACATTGCAGCCCACTAATACTGGGACTGGATTCACATATATCATCAGGAAACATTGGATGATTCACAACCATATTTCCGACAGTGCATCCCACCCTGGCTGATTCCAGCTAAATTGACAGTTCATCAAGGTAAACAGCAAATAAGTATGGGCTCAGAACTCCCCCTTGCCTTACCCCATTGGTTGCAGTCAGGGGGGATGAGTAGTTGGTACCCCATTTTACTTGCATGATCTGTTGCCTGTACCAACTCAACAATAGTCTTACTATGCACATAGGTACATTGCGCTTAATTTACTTAGTACTAACAATCTAACATAGGTGAATGAATCAGCTGGAAGGATGATTTTATCTGATATTTTCAATTCATGTTCCAAGAAGAATTGGGATAGCAATTCACCAAAATTGTTTTTTGGGCAAGCATTGAAGTACCCCACTATGAATACATTTAGGCTGTCAATATCATCACAATTTCTTGAAATTTTACTAAGATAGTTATCTACTTTGACAAAGAAATATTCAGTTGCTAACAGTAATACTAAATTTTGTGATTACACCATCATGGGCATCGCCATGGGGGCACTTGGGCCATGGTCACCGTATCTCATTACATACTTTGCCGCCAACCATTTTGATCATGATGAGGTCATAATTGAAACGCAAAGAGTGCTTGGTTACTATCTATCATTTTGGCTCCTTACGGAAGTGTTTGGCTGCTTCGGGTTAAAAAAATCTGGTAACCTTAGGATCCGGCTCAGCAGCACTGTTGCCACTGCTCAGAGATCAGAGATGAGTGGACTGTAAAATTTTTCAGTCCGAGTCCAATCTTGATTCGCAAAAATTGAATTTGATCCAGTCCTGATCCGCAAAATTTTTGAAAATCATCAGTCCTATCCAGTTCCGATCCGCCCATGTAAAACCATGTAGGCTATTTTATTTTGCCTCATGAGGCAAAACAAACTCAGCTTTTTGCCGTTTCCAAAATTTAACAAGGCGGTGTTTATTTTGCCATCAGAAGCAAAATCACTGCTGAGTTATCTTGCCATTAGGCGAACGCGATTGGTAGAATTGGTCAAGTGACAAGGATGATACACTTGGATTAGTGCATAGTCTCTGTCACGTAACCTGAAGGCAGTGGCTACAGAATCGCCCGTGGATCTTAGTTTGACACCTTATTTGACCATCTCCTGCAGTGTGGCAGTAACGCACGACGAGAATGCCGTAAGCTTGTTAGGAACATAGCAAAGGCAAAGGCTAAACCAAAAACCTAACTTTAACCCCTTAACCCTAACCGTACCCCTCCGAAACAATTCACGTACAACTACTGCATTTGGTCTCCACCAATCAGGAGTGTTGAATAATTGAGGAAAAATGAATATTTGTAAAAAATATCAGACATTTGAAGCGATCGAACAAAAAAGTTGGATGAAGATGTGCATCGTATAAAAAATCGATACAAGTTGTTTCTTAGCACGGCATCAAAGGTCCTGACACAATGGTTACCCTGGTGTGGGCAAACACTCACATTTCTGGGTATGTAATGCATAATTCGATAGGCATTGTTATATGGAGCACGTAATGGTCAATGTTCAATGGTTTATTGTTTCATATGACTCAGCCAACAAGCAGAAGCATCATAAAAGCCATTGCATGCAGTAAACCAACCATTAGCGAACATTAGAGCAAATGAAAACACAATGGCACAATAGTTGATCAGTGTAAACAAAGAGGGGCGCTGTGTCATATAGGATTGGCGAGAGACCGTGGCGGTCATCTAGTCAACCAACCCAAGCGCTTCATACTAGTCTGCATGTATTTGCTCCACAATTGGCAAGCATACTTCAGCATGCAATGGGCACGAAATAAAGTGTTTTTTTATTGCAGGAGAGCACTGATCAAAAGTGCTTCTGAGTTTGTTTGCTGCACAGTATAGTGATTTCACTTGTCTCTGAATGTCATCATCATCCTTCAATGATGCATTTATCCACACACCAAGATATTTCACTTGGTTTAAAAATTGTACACGTACACC
>Ga0210059_1012398_pt1 | contig 12880 bp, 9 predicted proteins | sample Ectturendosymbi2_FD_188042 | JGI IMG/M metagenome (GOLD analysis project Ga0210059, IMG submission 188042) | Ecteinascidia turbinata endosymbiont from Florida, USA - Sample 2 (SPAdes) (version 2) | ecosystem: Host-associated > Tunicates > Ascidians > Unclassified | place: Key West, Florida...
AGTTAGTTTTTGCTTCATTTGGATCTTGTATGGGTATAGGTGCAGATCAGACGTAAGAACACGCCGCACTGATTCCCTTGTCATTCCGAGTTCTTGGCTGCGTCTACGCACTGATTTCCTAGGGCTGGGTCCTACTGAGTCCCTCACTGCAGCAATGTTTTCTTCTGTCCTTGCACTCTTTCTCCTGCCTGAATAAGTACCCCTGTGGCTTTAGAACATAAGTTCACTACAGTCCCATGCTCTCTGAACTTCGTAACCCAACTAACAATCGTTGATTTTGGTGGAAAGTTGCGACAACGGAAACGTTTTCGAAACTGAATCTGTACACTCTGGTATGATTTTGTTGCAAAATAGGTCTCCAGGGAGAATATCTTCTGCTGATTTGTCCAAGACATTTTTGGGGCAACTATAGCTGCAAACGATCATCCATAGATTCACCTATCACGTCCTGCAACAGAAAAGACATTCGTTAAAAAATGTTTTTTTTATCGAACAAAATATTGGTACGCATCTTTTTGGGTCACCCTGGTAGCCATGGGAAAACGAAACAGATCAGAACATTTTGCTTTGATAAGCCTACATGATGAACTAAAACTGATCACCCGAATTTGGCGAACCACGATTCTAAAACGAATCATCCGAAATTTTTTAGAATATTCTCAAAAGAGAGCACTCACAGTTTACGTTGCAAGTATTTTCTTTCTGTTCATCTGCCTACCTGGGGACACGTGTGTTCGTGGCAAATGTTATAGCGTTGCTGCCATAAGCCAATTACAGCTTCTTCTTCCCTAGCATCAGGTACAGTTCGCGCAAGTTGTTTGAAACATCATTGCGAAATGTACCAGCTGGTTTCCAGGTCTGCATTATACTAAATAGTAATGGTTTGGCAAACTTCAGCAAATGCACTGTGCTGTGTATTGCAACTATACCATCACAATACCCTTGTCTTTTAACACGCAAGTATTAGCACATATTTCTGTGAGTTGTGGTCCACTCACCATTGAGTGAATTTGATCGGAAAATCTTTTTTACCAAAATGGCATTTTTTATTTTTTGCTCTCTTGTCTCACACTTTTTGTTTAGAGCACAGCAGTGGTAAGCAACATACTTCCAGTCGTACAATGTGGTTGACTAGGCCATGTCGTCAGTGTCGGGGAGGAAGTGACAACAATGAGTCAATAGTTTTTTGCAATCGGGTTCTCCACCATTTTTAATGGCAAAATGTCAACATCTAAAACTTGCTTCCAGAATGCACAAAATGCGTATTTTTAAGTGTAATTTTGCAAAATTTTCCCGGGGGCATGCCCCCGACCCCCCTAAAATGGTCGTGCCTTTGGCACTTCCCCTAAAGTTGATTTGTGACGTCACGCGATTGTGACGAAACTTGGCCCCCCTCGGAAATTTTCTGCGTACGCCACTGTTCTTCCCGATTTTATTTCCGTGCAGGGAAAGTGTGGATCATTGGTGTAGAAAGTGGGGGTTCGCTTGCACCTTCAAACGTTGTGATTTGTCGAAAATTCGGGAAAAAATCTCACGAATCTCGGGCACAGAAGTTTTGACATATTTCAACAATATTAATGAAATTATAGTTTTTTGTTATTGAACGTATAAATGAAAGTTTCTTGTGTAAGGGATTACACATTAATATACATAACCATTCTGAATTTTTTTGATACCCGAAATGTTGCAATAAGCGCAAGTGATTTAAAAATGCCACAGTATGAAATTAATTATTTTGTTGTTAACAAAAAGTTTCTCTGGTATTTAATCGTTTGTAAAAGGTACTGCCCCACCGGGCCCCTGTGTTCCGCTTTTCATTTCATTTGGGATGAAAGTAAGTTTCTGCCTGTTGTGGCCATTGGCCAGTTAATAAAATCAAACTAGTCTTTTCACTCGTATAGATTACAGAACCCCAGATAAATGGTTAATTGGAGTGTAAGAATGACTTGAACAACATTTTGCTTTACGTCATTTGTCGGATCAAAAGAGTGCACCTGGGTACAGATTTGCAAAGTAAAGAACTTGACGCAAAAAGGTGGATGGCTCCAACCATAGATTTGTTCTACCCATTCTTGACCGCGACTCCTTTCACGTGACTTAGATTCAATGCTGAGGTGCAACGTTTTAAATGTTTTTGTGAGTGTAGGAGTGTTCTGTGGCATCAATCAACCAAGTTTGTTTGGAAACATCAGACGCTGCACACAGCCCTGCATAGTAAAACAAAAGAAGCAGCATTGCGTAGAAAAGAAATTCACACAATTTCACCCACAGTCAGTAAAAAAGACTACTTTCCAGGACACCTGAAATAGCTATTGAGTTTACATGTTAGGTGTTTTTAGTCAGAAGCTGTTTTCACTTGAAATAAAGTTTACTGAATCTCAAATTGCTGTAAGTTTTAATTAATCAAATTGTTTGCAGCAAACAGCACTGGGAAATAAGTTGGAAATAAACACACACTCAAGAAAACTTTTAATTTTACAGCTGCCATGGTATTGTAACAAAGAAAATGTAATCTTTTTTTAATCTTTGACCGTAAGCACTGTAAACGATAAAAAAATCATAAAATAATAGTTACATTGCTCTAAATCAGTTCAGTTTCGTTTGCACTCGGTTTCTGTACTCCTTTCGGAGTATTATGAGTGATCTGCGGCGCCCATTTCCGCTTGCTTGCGCCGAAAATGCAGAGCAATACAAAAGTACCAGCTTTGACCAAGCGTCCAACTACGACAGCAATCTCAGTGAACAAATGATGCAAATAGGCTGAACAAGTTACAAGACTCAAAAAGAGATTCGACTTAGGCTTTAGTGAATGCTGCAGACTTGCAGTGGTGGCGAGTCACTGACAGCACGGTGCGTGAACTGTTCTCATGCACACACCATCAACGCCTAGCACGAGGCTGAACAGGGCGCAAGTACCGTTTTTCAAGTCTTCGGTATAACCCGACCGGGAACCGAATTCAGCTTTGGGGGCGCGTGCTCAACCAACTAGGGCTGTTGCAACCTCTCCGCTGGCGTTGCGTTGAATGAGCGGTTCACCACGAACGGAATGTGCGCGAAGAACAACACCGTATATATTTGGCGCCAACAAGCAATAATAGAGTCATCTCGTCGGGTGAACTTTGTTGTTGCTTGCTGCCACAGTGCGAAGATTTGCGCACATGCCGCTCGGGCTTCCCGATCGCAACAGGGCTAGGCGTTTTAGCCCGTCTGCTCTAAATCAGTGTGTTTCAAATAGCGGGTACGCTAAAGGTGCACCAAGAGGTACACGAAACATTTCGATATCTTCATAATGAAACTCTGATGTACAAGTACAATAGTTATAGGCGTGGGCGTCCGCAGAAATTTTTCCAGGCGGAGCAACGTCGAAAGTTTGCTTATCCTTTGCAGGTCGCTGACGATGCAATGCAAATCTACTTTCACAAAACGCTTTACCCTTTCTACATCAGAAAACAAGTGTCCTATATTACGGCAACAGTCAAAAAATGCGTTCGTTGGTAGCAGTAGCCACCAGCCAGGAATATTACGGACATTTAAGTTAAAACACCACGCAGGCTTTAAAAATTGAGCAGATGAATTATGAAAACACGCCGCAGCAAATACAGCTTTGCTCTCAGTAGTTACTCAGAAGTCAGAGCTAAACTTTAGAGCAGCGTGGTGCAACTACTTTTGACCTGACGACCGTTTTGCAAAAATGTGACAACTTGCGGATCACTTCCGACAAAATTATGGTTTTGGAAGAACTGAGAAAAGGAATATAAGATTGCGTCATTGATACAGTATTATTACGCAATACCAAATAGCAATTTTCAGTATTACAAATCTCTATCAGTGGGGTGACTGTGGCCGTGGCTTCTCTGACACTATCGTTCCTATATCATTACCAATGTTAGTAGTAGCAAGACGGTGACTATTGTCCAGTGTTTCGCCTGTCATTCGATTTATGTTTTTAGAGTGGACTTGCTTCATAGTAATAAATGTAGCCTACTCACATCGTCACACATGTGCTTGCAAACTTCCAAACATCGTGTGCAGAAAGCTTTCAGTTTGGGAAAGGTATCTTTTCCGACTAATTTGTTGAAGCTGTCTACAGTTATTAAAAAATGTTATGCTTGTTCTAATTAAAATTTCCTACTGCAACATATACAAAACGTTAAATCAATACTTAGGAAGCTCGCGGGCCATATGTGACCCGCGGGCCTGTTTTTGGACCACGCTGCCTCAGCGATTGAGACTTTGTTCCATAGGGCTGCACAGACATATTCTGGCATGCCTCGCAGTTTAACACTGTGAAAAAAACCTGCACATGCGTAGTTTGATTGACCTAGCGGTCAGCACATTGTGGACATCGGCCCAATTGTGGGCCATTAAAGCGCTTTTTATTGAGCGGTGGAACAGTTTTTTTTGTGGGTCGCAGGTACGTAAGAGCTAAAGTCATGCGCTTTTTGCTTGGGCTAAAACATGGCTACTGTAACAATTATGGAACATTGATCGTTTGACATTGAAAGAGCATTTTTTGTCATTCTACACAAGTTTGAAATTAGGCCTTGAATCAGGGGTCTCAAACACGCGGCCCGCAAGTTCATTTTGTACGGCCCGCAATGCGTTTCGGGAATTTTCAAAGTTTTCCACCAATGTTTAAAAGTGTTCGGCTAGCGAGTGAACAAGTTCCTTTTAAACGAACGTAGAGACGGCTAGAAATGATTTGCCTATAACTCGTGGTACCTTTCGCAGGAAATAAGATGTAAAAGCCGTTTCTAGTGAGATTCAGCTACCACCATTGTTTCGTCAGCGCGGTAATGCGACCCTGTGTAGTCACAATGCGGTCGTCGGTTTATAAGTCCTGACTTGGCCCTCAAGGAAATTTGACTTTGAGACCCCTGCCTTGAACAATAAGCACGAGCCTTTGAATTACAACTGAAGAGGTGGTTTGGGCCATTATAAGGAAAGTTTGCCGATCACTGGATTAAGCTATTCACTCAGGCACATTGCTCACACTAACAATGGATTTTTCAAACTTGCGGAAGCATTGCTACAGATTCACTCATGCTTCTTTTCACACAGCATAAAACTACTTCCCTTTCTGCTATCAGCATCAGGCACTGTCTCGCTGCATTACCCACCAAAGATGTCTGAGTTCAACAGTCACATGCGGCAAAAGGCCTACTACCGTAACTTGAAGTGAACCTTTGAAGATTTGTTACCAAGTTATTGTTACGCTATAAAGAACCACAGCAGACCAATCCGCTCGCAAGTATCGCAACCTGCCTTTGAAGGCAGAGGAGCAGACATCAGCTCATCATTGCATGACGCTAGGCTTGACTCTTGCGCAGTGTGATCATCAGCGACAAATAAACTCTTATTGCAAAAATTAATCAAATAATCGGAATTAATCTACTAACTTCGGGTTTACTAGAAATTTTGGTTCTAAGTCCCAATTTCCAGGGGGGAAATGCCCGTTTTGCCCCCCCTGTGGACGCCCATAGTTATAGCCTAATAGGTATTTTTCTAATTATTGTGCTCATGATTACAGTCAAGGAGCACGTGATAGACACAGTAATACCCAAAAGGTACACCACTAAAAAAGGTTGAGAACCACTGCTCCAAATTTATTCTACCACTGATGAGATGCCTTGTATCGGCTGTATTGCAATGGCGTCCGTCCAGTGTTGCCACTCTGTTGTTACGGAAAAGTACTAGTTTCATGATGAAAAAACACTAGATTTACAAAAAAACACTAGATTACAAAATATTGATCAGTCTGCTAAAGTAATTCAATGCAAGTTAGCTGTAAAAGCGAAAGGCAAACTTACACACCATGAAAATGGCCAGAAAATGCATTGCAATGCAAAGACATTGCGCAACTCATTGTAAAACAGAGACAAAGAAAACGGGAAATAGCAGCAACGCTTGTGTTTATTTGCACAGGTCACTGAACAGATGACCACGTTGACTTCGTAGCGGTTTAACTCAAAACAGATTATGTGCTCGTGTGCAATTTGAGATGCAGTTAAGTAGAATTTTTAGCAAATTACAACTGCACAAAATCGAAAAGTCTTAATTGCGGTTACATTTACACAAACACAAAATTGTGTAATTAGTTGCATTCAGCTCACTCATAAAAAACACTAGATAGCTATGAAAAACCGCTAGAACACTAGAGGAAATGCAAAAACACTAGATCTAGTGGAAAAACACTAGGAGTAGCACTACTGGTGGTGTCAGCTTGACAGTTCGTTGGAACAAAATATAAAATACTGTACTTGGATGAGCTATGGTAAACCTGTAAAATCACCACAGTTTTGAAAAAACAAACTTCGGGTTAATGTGTATGGAAAGAAGTCCTTTCTCAGCAAAGAATCAGACACTTTAAGATCTTACAGAGTATATTCGGGTTTTTATAAAGGCTGAAAGTGACTGGATTATTATCAGTTTACTGAAAGTTACTTATGACTCCGGAAAAACTAGTAGCCACTACTGAAAATACATACACAGCTAAATATGCTGATTACAGAGCAGAACTTAGTGGAGTGCGATGATTATGACAGTGAAAGGCCTAGCATACACGGGTTTACCTCTTCACTATCGATTTGTGATGTCACAGATAGGCAAAAAACTTTGCATTCAAAGCTACTTATGTTTTATGTCGTCACTGACATTGTTTTGGCAAACAAAACACACAGAGAAACTGACAGGAAAACAGAAAAAGAAAACAGTTCCTGTAGAGGTGCAGCAATATGGCTCGTGCAATGTCAGCAAGTTTGAGTTCTTTGACAAAACCAGTTTGGAAAGAAGGCAATTCCTTCGAGGAGAAGCATGACGAAAGTTTGAATAAAGTTGCTCCCTTGGCGCAAAAAGGTCAAACGACGAGGTCAAAAATGTTCAGATCATCTGCGAAGCTCGATTATCCAGCAAACCGCCCCAGCGTTCCTCGATCACGGTTAGCTTTGTTCGTATTTTCTGCATCAAAATTTCGCAGCATGATGTTGTTTCGGACTCCTAAAAAGTAAAGAGATTTTGTAGTTTCTGTTGACCCATTCCAGTTTTCTTCATAACCAAACACCCCATTTACCGAAGCAAGCGCAGTTAAAAAATGATTGCAATCAAAAGCAACCAAGTAATGAGTTCCAAAACCTGATCTCAAAAAGAAGGAAATGAAACCTTTGTTTTTCAAATGTTTTTTGAAGTGTAAAACAGAAATTGGCTCATTTCTGCGTTCAAAGCACACGCTGAAACGTTTGGATTTTTATCGTGACCTTCTTGCGTTATTTCTAGGCGGTAGCGTATTCCGAAAGGACTATAAACAAGAAGGGTTGCGCTGTTGCGTAGTTATTGACTGGACCACGATACGAGCAAATCTCAAAAAAAGTTCGTTAATCACGTTACGTATGGAATAAAAGCTTGTAAGAACGTGCCACAATGGCCTCGTGCTCTCAGAAATACGTTATTTCTGCGTGTTTGTATTGCAGAGTATGCGTTTGATCAAAAATAATAACTTACATAACTTTTATATAATAGCTAGTCTGTTTCATTCTTAATTTTTTTATTTTTAAGTGCGAATAAACTATGCAAATCATTTTTATTTCTCACACACTTGTGCTTGTGCAAAAAATATAACTTTGGATAGATTCGGTAACTCCTTGAGGCTGAATGTAAGATAAGATTGGCTAAGGTTTCTTCAAAAATTTGTGAAGTAGTTGTTACTTATTACTTCACATCTGTTCATTCAAGACGACAGATGCCTTTAACTAACCAAAGAAGTCTTTATCACAGTTCACGGATCACGCTTCTACTTTTATTTTTTAATTTTAATTCATAAAAAGCCATTTATTATTGCAGATCAGCAGCGTCACGATTCAGCATGCGCCGCACTATCACGAAAAAGGTATTTATGATATCTTCTTTGGGTTTGAGCATTGGTGTCATAAATTTTAATCCAAAATGCTAAATTCAACGTCCTTTGCAATTTTTAAACTAAAAACCTGTTCTGGTTTGTCTATGCAAGGTGAATGAAACCTGAACTTATGTGGATTTGTGTTGATGCAGGCTTGCTCCATTCAAGAACCACTTGAAGAATACAGCTCCGGCACACTCAACGAAAAGTTTAAAGAAAATGTTCTCAAAGACTTAGAAAAGTTCTTTATTGCTGCTGGTAGGAGACTTTTAATGAGTGATTTTCATAGACTAATAATCATAATTTATGGATTTAGTTGGACGATCGATCTTTTGAAGTAGTTAATTTTGATTATTTTTCAGTATAGCTTTACTTTTTCTAATAAAGCTCGCAAAGATAGGGGATGCTTCTAGCAACTAATCGCGTTTTTGTAACATAAAATGGGTTTAAAACATTTCCGGATTTCGACAATATTTTGACTGCAACAAGCAAAAACACACAGAGCAACGTTTTTCACCAGTCATGGCTAATGATAAAAAACGCGTAGTAGTTTCCAATTAAATGTTTGGTTATGTTGAGGAAAAACGCAATAACTGTTTTTTATGCCTCTTTATTGATCATTTAGCATGATGTCTGCGAACTGAAAGCCGTCATAGACTGTATAGCAGTGGTTCCCGAACTATGGTACGCCTACCACTTATGGCACGCGATATTCGTCCAGTTTTAGGCAAGAAACTTATTTAGGTTTCCTAGAAATTGAACAAAACAACAGTGAATGAATATGAATGATCTTCTAGTCAGTCTCGCGTCGTAAGCATTACTTTGATTCAACCAATGAAGTAGAGTGTGAAATTTCACGCTCTACTTCACTGTGTACTGACGTCTTGCTGGATGACCCTTGCTGCGTCTGAGCGCGGTTTCTGACGTCATGCTGGATGATCCTTGCTGCGTCTGAGCGCGGTTTCTGATACGCTGTCAGCAGCAAAGTGATTCTTCACATCGACCAACTGGTTCAGAAAAGACAACTATGTTCATCGCATTAAAATGGTGTTGTGTTTTTTGCTTTAACTTAGTTAGAGGTTTTCAAAGCTCTGACTGATAACTACTTCAAAGTTATTAATTCACAAACGTTCTCGCCTTGTACTGTCTATCAAACCGAATCCTTTCACAGCTAAGAATCAGAGATTAAGATCTTACAGAGTATATATTTCGCCTACTACGTGGGCATCACCAGCTCTTATTCAAATTGAAGTCTTGCCGTTTGTTGTTTATTTGTGAGTTCTGGAGTATTCTAAATGTACGTGGTACGAGAATTCTGTACCAAGTGTGAATATGATACGCGAGTAGATAAAGTTTGGGGAGCACTGCTGTATAGCCTCGATCGAGGTTGCAACTTTTAATAGAGTGTGGTGGGTGGATGCACTTTGCAGATTCCATCGAAACGTACATGAGTTCTTTGTTATATCTAAATTAAGTATTTTTTGCTGTCGCTTGGTTTCTTGCAATTTGCAAAAGATTTTATAAACGCGGTGATTTTGGTTCACGAGCATTGACGCACGCAGTAGTGGAGACTTTGTAAACAAATATATGCCTTGTTTGAGTTTACCATATATGCGTGCTACTTTTTGTATGTTGTTGATTTAAAATCGGCAAGTCGCTTGTGTATCTGACGTATTGCATCGTGGTATTTTGATTCCAAAAGTTGGTTTTCAAATATTTTTCAATTTGGTTCATCACAGCAATCTTTCAGAAAACTTTTTGTAAAAGCTCATCTTTTTCCTTTTATACGTTTTGCAACACTTAGAAGACATGAAATGAAGCTGAAGTGAAGGCATCACTTCCGTTACAAAGAATTCACGGCTCGCAAAAAAAACGTTATTAACTACACAGTAACTTCCAAACAACTCGTCCACTGAGCAAATTAGTCATTTCTGCATCTCATTTGTTGAAATGCAATAACTATGCTGCAATGGTAACAAGCAAGTGCGCGTTGGTCAGATTGACCTTAAAGTCTGTATAGCATCGCACTAGTTACATCAAAATCCGTGCCTCAGGAATGGCATAGTAGGGCCACACTTCAGACAAATTATACTTTGGCCAAAATCAATGATTGAGGCATCTACGCGCGAGCAAGAAAAATTTTGAAAACTTTACTTTGACAAAAGATGGTGCCAAACTGAAATTGAACTAGAGTTGCGACGTCTACAATGTTTTATCACCATCCTTCATGATTTCTATCATGTGAGGCTTTGAATCTTTCTTTTCCTCAGATTTCAATTGTCGTAATCGAAATACATTTCTGACATGCTTAAGTAATTTATTTCATCGACCATAACATAAGCTGCATACATCTTATGTTATCGCAAACCATTTCCCATATCGTAAATCGTTTTGTTAAACACAAGTGAAATGTAGTCTTATGTCATTTGCAGTTGGCGAAAATTATACTCAGTATCCTAAAAAGGTAACACACACAAAGGGCACATTTTCATGGTTTAATAAACATGAGGGCGAGCTAAAAGCGCATTACATCAATTCCATGACAACAAGTACCACAGTGCAGAACATTGCAGACCCTTTTTAAACTCAGAGCTATGCTACAAAATTAAGAAGTTACACGAGGCTTTAGCCACAAAAAAGCCAAGACTTTTTTTAGGAAACAAGAGTTTTGTAATCCTTATTTTCAGGTTTACTTCCAAAATTCCTACCGCAATTGCGAATGGTGATGTTATGCCGTTAGGGCATGACAGATTTTTTTTCTAATATTCGTTTTCGAAAACCACTCTTTCGAGCTTCTAAAACATGTATGCTTTGTTTTTATTTGAAATCCCGTTTTCAGCGAAAGAAGGCAAAAAAGGGCTTACCATGGACGAATTTCGTGTTGCAATGAAAGGCACTGTAGCTTATCACTTGGAAGACAGCAAGATCGATGCAATATTTATGAAGGTGACTGTGTTTTGTCGACTGCTTTTTTCATAGCGCTATTTTTGCAGCTGGGTTTAGAATGATGAGAAATAAAAATTTGAACACCTGTAGACTTTCTGCGCTCTTTACATTGACTTTCAAGCATAACACGTCGCTGAACCTAAAATTGTGAATACTTAAGGAAGAGCGCTGATTTTTGTAAAGTTTTGTCTCGATTGCAAAATATAGTTCAAGACAGGAAAACGTGTGGCTTAGCAGATTAAATCCAGTTCGATGCGGTTTTCCACAATTTTATGCAAAAAGTATGCGATGATCGGCGGAGCGAGAAACTCACCTCGAATTACTAAAATATGCATTCTTTTGGCTGAAATGTAAAAGTTAATCCAAAGCTACTTTTGCTCGAACCTGTGATTTCCAAAATGCTTTATCTTATACTGTTCCCAAGACAATGAAAAAATACTTGAATTATTAAGGCTGAATTCAGAATTGAAAATTTGCACCAACTTCCGTCACTTTATTTTGCTTTCATTCTTTCTTTACTTGTAATGCAACAACTTACATTTTTATACCTCGCGTTATAAATTTACTCACCAATTAAAAAAGGTTGATACGAACTGCGATGAAATAATGGAGTGGAGCGAATATCTCACTTACATACTGCTTGAATACCAAGAGAAGGAAAGTATGATCACCATGGACCAGGCCTGTCCTTTCCCTAACCCAATGGTACCTGTCCGAAGCAACCACCTTGAATCCATTTGTCGAATCACAATGCTTGCAGTAAGTTCTTCTCGAAGTGAAATTTAAAATGTTTTGGGGTTCCTGTATCTTCAGCTGCCAAGTCTTGCTTTGAGCTGTATAAAAACTTTTCCGAGGTTATCTTCCTGTTGCTTGCGAAAGTACATTCTGTTCTGCTTCTGTATAAGTGTCCTTACCAACAGTGTCAAATATATAAAATGAGATATTTCACAAAAGAAAAATCGGTTTGTAGTCAAACTGCTTATTTCTATTTGCAGTAGTACCAAATGTAATACTTTACGACGTTCTCACCAAAAAACGAGCGGTTGCTGCGTTCATTCACTTTTTCTCAACAATGCGTTCGTAATTTTTAGTCGTACACTAAAGTGCAAGGTTACCATGCCATGGATATCGATGAAACGAGCAGTCGCTACTTAACATTATCAAGAGAAGGTGTGCTCAATGTCTGGGGTATGGATTGGGTTCTTCAGGTAACTTTTTCACTTTGCCCATTCTCTCTATTGTATGCATAGTCAATGAAGCATAGTGCTCACAGTCGTTGGTAGCAGTGAAGTGGCCTTGTGGGACCTCTCGTTTGAATTGCTTTTAGAAGTGAATGACTCCTCCCCATGACTATATCGTGAAGTCCATGAACCTAAAATGACAAGTTACAGTTGAACAATCAATGTTGTTTCTGAAGAAAATCATCCACCTTTAACAAATTATGCTTCAGTTTTCAAAAAAATCAAATACCGAAATGCAGAACTTTTGTTTCCGAAATAACGTAGAATGCTCAAACATATTTCTGTAACGTTTGCGGGCGGTTTGCAGAAAAGTATGACACTGGAAAGCACGGCTCAGAATTCGAAGTACGTTTGGTTGACAGACATGGCATGCCTTTCCAACAGCAACTGCATTGCAGTCGCCTCTGCTGACTACGAGATCTCATTTTATTCAATGACTAGTAATCTTATTCAGAAAAAGTTTCAGATCAAAGGTACTTGTGATGAATAACTTGATTGCTAAGGTCTAGGCAAAGAGTATGGTTGAAACTACTGTATATTTTTCAGCAATGTGTATAACAATTTTTCACTGCATGCAAATAATTTTGAGGGAACCACTAACGGGGTGTCGGCAATGTTGGTTTCAGCATTTTGGGGACGAAACCTTTGACCTGCTTCTGAACCAAGGTGTTATTATTGCAACCTCTCCGGTGGTGTTGCGTTGATTGTGTGATTCACCACGAACGGGATGTGCGCGAAGAACAAAAATACATGTATGTGGCGCGAACAAGCAATAATAGAGTGATCTCGTCGGGTGATCTCT
>Ga0210059_1012399_pt1 | contig 12880 bp, 7 predicted proteins | sample Ectturendosymbi2_FD_188042 | JGI IMG/M metagenome (GOLD analysis project Ga0210059, IMG submission 188042) | Ecteinascidia turbinata endosymbiont from Florida, USA - Sample 2 (SPAdes) (version 2) | ecosystem: Host-associated > Tunicates > Ascidians > Unclassified | place: Key West, Florida...
AATGCGAAAAGTTTTTATTGAGGGTAATAAGACATAACCGCAACCTTGATTTGGGTAACGGTTCGAAAAAGTTTGGGAACTACTATGTCAGAATATCATAAGTTTGAACATGTAGAGTAGCATGAATCTTTTCCAAGAGTACATAAAAAGCTCTCCCATCAAAAGTGTGATCTTTACCACCTAAGCCAAAGCAAAGGGTTAGAGCAGAACTACTGAACACATGCACAGCAGGCATAGACACTAACACCTAGACTACGTTCACCTTGTTGCTAGTAATACGAACTCAACGCTGCATGTGGAGTCTGGACAAAGTTGGGGTAGATGATGAAATGAATGCCGATTTTGTGGATTTGACCTAACGTAACCTCGCTCCATGAAAGCGCTGGAAACACTGCTCGTTTCTGCGACAAGGTAGGGCGGAGGGAAGTTTCCACTGTACTCGACTGATTCCGTTATGAATCTAAAGTTCTAAACCTTAAACATTACCCCTAAGGCTAAAGCCCAAACGTAAAGCAAAACGGAAAATACGAAGAGAAAGGCATGGATACTTGTGCAACAACTACTACCAAAACGAAACTCCCAACGCTGAGAGCTCGAACCGAAAAGCATTGGGATACGAACCCTTAAACATGTTTGTTAGGCTACGAGGTCGCTGGCGACTGACTGATAAACACAGCGTTATATCCGGGCCGCTTCATGCCAGGCGAATCTGTGGTTAGTAGAACTTACTACTTTGACGCAGAAACCAGCTGTGTTTCCAGCGTTTTCGTCGCGCGAGGTTACCTTAGGTCAAATGCGCAAAATCGGCATCCATTTGATCATCTAGCCAAAGGTGAATGCATAACAAAATCGTCCCAGCAGAGCTTTGCCATTGATGGCAAAATATACATTACCATTTAACAAATCTGCAAAATAAAAATTACAACTAACATGTTTGATGTGGTTCACATCAAAACAACAAATTTTGTCAGTGCTATCCTGTCCTGATCCGCCAATTTTCAAAAAAATTGTAGTCCGATCCAGTCCTGGTCCGGCCGAAATTGGCTTCAGTCCTGATCCAGTTCGATCCAGTCTTGTCCGTGCTCATCTCTGAAGTCTTGATGGTTTTCCTTGGAAAAAGCCTGCTGCAAAGTTGTATTTTCAACAAAACTTTTTTACCGAAGCTCGTATCCACCAGAACAGTGCAGATTGGAAAAGTGGGGTTCACTTCGCTTTGGTCATACTGTAAATAGGCGTTCACATCTCAATGTGAGAAACGAATAAATTTTCTGTATGAAAAAGGCATTTGCATGTGCATTGATTGTGCAGTATAGACCACTGGTTCTCAACCACTGTTCTTCCTGCTGAGAGTCGCATGCGTCTCACGACACAAGCACCCTTTTTTGTGGCCCTGAACAGTCGTTCAATCAAGCCTTTAATATTTTGTGTAACTAACAGACTTACAGTATGCTATGAAATAAAACATGGCTATTAGTTGTTGCATCATACTCAGATATTGCAGTGCGTAATAATTGTATTGGCAGATAGATAGCAGTAAAGTTTTCATTTCAAACTAGCTGCTGTGTGTATCATAAAGGAGTAAGCTACAGAAAGGTGTTGAAATGTTTGTCATACACAGTAGTAGAGTAGCAAGAAGAGTGCATCACAATGAATTTACACCATACAGTAATTGTATACTATTACTAGGAGTTTTTTTGTATGCTATTAGATGGGCTACATTATTTTTTTGTAGACCTTTAATGCTGCATAGTTTGTGCAATGCAACTGTGTCTGCTTTAATCAGAGTGCCGTTTTGTTTGCAGATGCTGATGTATTGTATATATGCCTAAACTTGTTTAATGTATATTACAGGTGTAAGGCTTTAAAACAAAATAGTATTAGCAACTTTCTTAAACCCAAACTTCATTCACTGTTTGAACAACTGGGTCGTGGGTGCTAAACATGACAAATTAAAATGCTAAAAAGCTATAGGTTTACTGCAAACTTTAGAGGAAAATTTTACTGCAAACTTCAGAGGCAAGGTTTACTGCAAACTTCTACAGTAAACTGCAAAGGTTTACTGCAAAACTTGGGCTTACTGGAAACTTTAGAGGAATCAGCTAACTTAAACTTGGGCTCTGCTTGTGCTTCCATGAGTTTTTGTGATGTTTTTAAACTGCACATAAGGCAATCTGTTTTCAAGTAATTTCATTTGTCTTTACAAAACTTCAAAGCAATGTTCATGTACTCAAATAAGAAAAAAATTTTAGTAAGAAATCAATTTCACATATGCTGTAAATATAAGATTTAAGAACTGAGGATGTGTAAAGTTATGTGAAATGGATTTGCTATAATTAAGATATTTGCTTTTAGATTCAGTCGTGTTGCCTTTGTGCTGACTGATTACTTGCATATTAGAGATATATTGTTTGTGTTAATATTATATTTAATACTAAACAAAGTAAGTGACACATCCTGTCAAATGTAGTAATTAACAACCTTTGCTTAAACTTGGGATAGTTACACAGTAGTAGTACATCCTTTCTAAACTACAAATGTCTTGATGTAATCCTTGCAGTGAAAAGTTTGTTTGCTCTTGCTGTAAGTTATTAGAGTATTTTTTTCTTATTTTTTACTAAGCTGTATGATAGTTTAGCACATATTATATAATGTGTCAGGCTGATTGTTTATGTGTCTTTGTTAATATAACCTATTAACCATTTTTAAGTAATATTTTAAGGTTCAAGTTTTAATTTTTGTTTATTTACTAGATATATCTGTATCAAACAGCTAGTTAATAATAAAAATTCTATTTAGTAATCACTACAATGTTTTTCACATTGCAGTTAATTTAATCTGGTATATTTTGCTGCCAGATTTTTTGTGAAATTTATGCCATCTTTTACTGATGAGTAATTTCTTTTTACAAGTTGTTAACAGCATCCGGAAAATCACTTTAAAGAATTTTGCAATGACTACTGAAGAAAAACAGCATCAAGCTTCATTGAAAATAAATTGTTTAGTGGCCACTGCAAATGTTGGAACCTTATTCGAAGATGTAAGTATATTATTTAGAAATAATAAGAAAATAATTATCAGATTAGCAATTAATAATCATGCAAATATTTAATATTTTAAAAAGACGTTTGACATCAGTAAATGTGTTTCTTGTCAATGCTGTGCTAGTATTGGTCAATCGTTATTAGCTTTATGAGTAAATGGTCCATCTCTTAATTGAAATACAGTTTATTGGACTGGCACTGCATTGTCACTGGATTACTGTTTTATCTTTTCATTTTGACGGTAATTAAAACCTTTAGGTTTGCTGCAAGAATTTTAGGAATCAGGCAACTGGGACTTCATGACTTTGCAATAATTTAGACTTGCACATATCTTTTTTCAGGTAATTAGTCATTGCAAAGGTGACGCACTGACGCAATGAAATTAATCAGCAATTTTTTTATTAAGAAAATGATTTCATATAACTATATGCATGAATCATGAAATCTGCAAGCTAATGCTTATGGTTGAAATGCTAAATTTGAGTTTGCAATATTTTCCATGAAGTAATATTTAAAAAAATGTGAGGTTTCTTATTGTAATAGATAGGAGTTGACAAATCATTCCCATAGGGCTGGTAATGCAAGATTGTATGACCAACGTTATTATGAATGTAATGATGTCACTTGCTCTAAAAGGTTCATTTAGCAAAAATGTACTGTATTAAATTGTTTGTTAAGTTTTCTGGTCTTTTGATGTTACACAGTGTATTACTTTAAGAATTACTGATAATCAGGAAATAATGCTTTGACAGCTATTTTTGGATACTGTATTTATTCGATTGTAAGCCATGGCTTATAAAGTTTTTTTTTCATTATTTCATGTGGCTTACAATCAAGGGCAGCTAACAATCGAGGGCGACTTGCATTTATTCTTATGGCTTATCAAAATGTCTAGATGACGCCCACACTTTCCTAGTGTACGTATTGTTGACCAAATCCTCTTTTCACATTATCTTTCCTCCAAAGTGCCCACATGGTATTGTAAGTATTAAAAAAGTATTGAAGTTTAAAATCAGTTTTCAAGACCTTGAAAAAGTATTGAATTTGGCTAAAATGTATATGAAGCATTAAAAAAGTATGGAAATTATAAATTTCGCCATTTGTTTATTCAAATTTTATTCTTCACTGCTGATGACAGTTTTGCAGATGTTTTTTCCATTGTATTACATTAATAAAATTTTGGAAAAATGAAGCAAAATGATGGTATTAAAGTCTTCTAATTTGGTATTGAAAAGCTCTTGAAAAAGTATGGAAAATGGGTTTTTGAAAATACGTGGGAACCCTGTCCTCTTTTCAACATCATGTGCACATCCATCGCAGGAGGGATTATGATGAACAATAAAGCAGTTGTAGTGGTGAAGTATCATTACTAAGGTTGCTATCATCAAACGCGAAACTGCTATGTGGACATGAAAGTATCTCAGAGGCTTAGGTAACCTATGTTCAAGTGTGGCTTACATTAATTTTTGAACACCATTTTGTGTAGCTTCCAATCAAGGACAGCTTACAATCGAATAAATTCGGTATTAGCAAGCTGAAAAGTTGTTTTGTATTTTGGTATAATGTGTAATTTAATAAAATCAAGCCTAAGTCCATGTGTTTTCACAAGGTTGATGAAGAAAATATTTTTTTTACAAACTTTTTGCATTACAGGAGTATTAGGACATGCTGACATGCCAATCTTTGTTCACATACTTGATTATTTAGTCTAAAATTTAATTCATACATTTTGCTACAATGCATTGGTTCTTCTTAATGTGGCATTAACAACGTTGAAAAATGGCCTTGCAAGTTTTCATTCTTTCACATAGTATTGCTCAGGTATATTTTAGTAAAATAGCTTTTAGATAGTTTAGAGTGGTATGACAACAAGCTTAATCAAATGCTGGATGATCAAGAAACTTGCAAACATCTTAAAAACTAACCCAACCACATTCACAACCAAAGATGTCAATAAATTTGTTAATAACTTGCTCAAAACCAAAAATATTATGAAAGAAGCAGGCTTTATGCTGAAAACCTCAGATGCAACAACACCCCAGCTGTATGGACTACCAAAATTACGCAAAGAAAATATTCCCCTACGACCAATAGTTTCTTTCATAGACTCACCTATCTACAGCTTAGCTAAAGAGTATCCTCACTACTGAAAGTAGTCATTGGAAAATGAAAACATCATTTCAGAAACTCTTTGGAATTCAAATCGTCTATTGCTCAAGAATTACTCCAAACTGATAAATGGTGGTCTCATTTGATATTATCTTTAATCACAAAAGTTCCAATTTAATTAGCGTTAAATATAACCAAACAACCTTTACAATCAGATCCTGAACTGAAACAATGCACAAATTTGTTGACAACTGACCATATTAAAGGACTTGAAATTATCAAAGGACCACCACAAGGACACTTTGCCTAAAAATATTCTTAAAAATCCAGAAAAAACAGGTTTAACAAAACATGTAGTCCAAAGCGGCCATGGTTTCAACTGGATTGTACCCACATTTTAAAAAACTTATCTTTATAGATATCAATTTGAGCACTAACTCTAGGATGGACAAAAGCACAAACTCCCCAGCTATTTTTAACATGAGTGAAATTTATCCTTGACTTCCTTGTGTTTGCCATCTTAATGCCTGTTTATTTGTTAGCTCACCACTCAGATTATCCCATTATTGATCACTATTTTTAACATACTTTCACACTATATTTAGTTATTTACTGCTTTAAATAGTGATGTTTTGTGCATTTTTCTGTTGCGGGTTTTATGCTATTTTATTATGTCATATTAAACTGTCATCTCCTGGCATATATTTATTTTACACTTCAACATTCACTGTTGCACATTGTCACTCATTTCCTATAATGTGCTGGTTGGTTTTGTATTTTCGTCTTTGCATGTCACACTGCTCATGGCATTTTGTTATTGGTAAATTTGCATATTATGTGGTTAAAAGCATTGCTCTGAGGAAGCCTACTTGAATGAGTGGGTGAACCGTCGGCCAAATAATAAAAATAATTGCCAGAAGAATGAACTTATCTGCTTAACTTTTTAGATGTTGACATTGGCATCAGCAACTTGCAGTGCTTTGCTTCATGTTGTATGGTACATTAGCAAACACTTTTTTCATTTGGCATTTTTCTCAGGTCTTAAAGGTATAATAGAAGTGCTCAACTAATCTATAGGCAAAACAAACTGTAAAATCAGATTTTAACCTATAGACAAAAACTTACTGTAGAGGTAACATGAGAGTTGTTCTCTTCATCATCATGAATTTTTGTTGCAGCCAGAAGGAATTCAGAGTTCTTGGATGAAAGAATTGTTTAAGGTAGAAGACTTCTTCTGTGCTGATTTTTGGATATTTTTTTGCTTGCTGCTATTGTTTGGAGCTATCTTTGTGGTCTGTTTCTTCTGAATAACAGTTTGTTCCATCTGTTATGCGCTTATAGGTTGTGGAAAAGCACCAGCCAAAGTTTATTGCTATACATTGCCAAGAAATCGGTGGCAAGGACTATAAGTCATCAATGGAACCTGTCAAGAAATTTTTCAAGTATTTCATGTTCTAATTGGATGTGATGCTTAGTTGCTTTGAGAACAGACTGTAGTTCTGCTGCATAAGTTTGCTTTTCTTCCTTCAACCATGTTTTAGTGTATTTTATGTGCTTAATGATGACACATTCCTATTTCCATGTTTTGCTTGTTTTATTTATGCTTTTTATTAAACTTTTATTTTGTTTACTTTTTGTAAAAGTTTGGTTTAAACATCTTTTCAGACCAGATTGTATTTGTTATTAGTGAACTGATGGGATGCGAAGCACTAAAAGCATTCACAGTAGTACGCGGATATCTAGATGGGGATTTCGATCATGTCGACCAATACACGGTATTATGTAACTGCTTGCTGACGGTGCTAAACTTTGTTGTATGCCTGTTACTGAGTACATACACATGGCATGAAGCACATTTGTCTATCATATTAATTTGTTTATTGCAGGCTCTAGGCAATATGTACTTCATCCACAAGTCATTGACCAACGTCAAACTTTTTGATTACACAAGTAGGTCAAACTTTTTGATTACACAAAGCAAGTCTTGTCTTTCGCAGCCTGGGCATATTTAGCATTTTTGTGGTGGATCACCTTGTGAGTCACTTAATATGCTTCGCTCAAGTGACAAAACATGACACTAAAACAATAAACGAACTTTCATCCTGTATTTTGGTGTTCACCTTTGTGTTTTTAGCAGGGAGTTTCGGTGAAAAGAGCATCGCTCCCCAGAGTCAGTAAATTGTAACATACATATTTTACTATAAAAGATCAATAACGGCTCGTGTTTTTGTCTGAGCAGAAGCGGCGTTCGAGGAAGTATCCGGGAAAGAGGTCTTTTTGAAAAACATCACCAAACTACCAAACGTACGAAAGGAAAAGTTTCAACAAAACTTTTTTCCTGATGTAAGGGCCATAACTTTTGCACCATAACTTTGCATGCTTTGGCAGCCGACACCGCGCGTTAATGTATATGTTTTTCACGCAGCTAGGCAACAATTTAAATGTGTGTGAAGTAGGAGAACCCACGCGCGAAACTAAGTCCAATTCGGTGCGGATCAATTCTCAGCTCTTTGCTATGAACTGATATCGGATAAATATAAAAGTGAATAATTTCTTCGAAACAGTTTCAAATGACGCTATGTAAAAGTCGCTGCTTCAAGCTTTTCTTTTCTTGATTGCCAACCAGTGTCCGCAACGCTTGCGATTCAAATAGAGGGGCATTTTTCGCCCCACGATATTCCTCGCTTTCCTTATACCTTGTGTCAAGCCGCTCCATTTCGACACGTGCTCTTTATCTATGCTCCAGCACGTCTCGCTTTGTATAATTTCCCACTTAACAGACGTGCGCACAGCAGGTGTGACGGCCCCACGATTCCCGACTTGCCTTTCGAAGTCGTATGAAATTGTGTTTGCCTTGCTAAAAAAAGATAGCGCGAACTAACAGAGTGGCCTGCAGCTCCTCGCTGTTACGCGCAGCTGCAGCTGATGCGTTTCCGTGTTTGCAAGTGTTGTTGAAGGTGTGGCAGACAAGCGTGTGACTGTGTACGCTTGATTCACAGTGCAAGTGGTCGCGAAAAGGCTACAGTCGGGTGCGTTGGAAGATCGACGGCAAGTAAGTGCATGCGCGTGCGTCGCGCTCGAACTCCTAACTGTCTAACGTTCGGAACGTTCGCAGGGTTGTGGAGTTCGTCAACATCCACCTTTTCCATGACGACAGCAACTTGGTGTCTATAAAAAGCAGCCCGTCACCGTACAGCGCTTATCGGAAACGCGCGCTACGTTTTGTCTTGCAAAGGTGCGCAGCAAGTTGAATGCAGTGTTTGGTGCGTCTCTGTTATGAACCTGAATGCTCACGTGCTGCGGCGTTACAGTGGCCGTTGATTTTGAAAGCCGTGTTTAGAAAAATATTTTCGACTTCGTGCTGAGTTGCGAACAAATAGGTTTTGTGCATCGTGTGTAATGGGCCCCATCCGTAACTGTCAGCAACGTGATAATCATTCTGCTTTTCGAGCGACTGTGCAAGAATCCCGTGCTAATTTTGTTTTTCCGAGTAAGCCGGTGGTTCCTAACTTTGTGGGAGGCACTGAACAACTCAAATTTCAACTGAGCATTTCTTGAAACCTTCGTAATTGGAAAAGAACGATTTTTTCAAAACATACATTTTGATTTGTGAACGCACAAAATGAACCATGCATCGAACGTACGCCGAACACCTGAGATAGACTCGCCGAACACCTAGGGTTCGACCGAAACTTAGGTTAAGAACCACTGCACCAAGCCTTCTCATTCAATAAGCGGGAAATGCAACTGTGAAACGATTACTCTTGGCTGCGGTATAACCAAACTAAAGCATTGTTTGTTGTCTGCACAGACTTAGCGAAGAACACCCGATCGCTGGCGGCGCTTGCTTCATATGCGGTGACTTTAACTTTCGCCTCGATGTCAAGTCGCTGGTTCAGGTGAGACGCTTTGTTGCAGTTCAAACTTCGTCTTTCAAGGGTTACTTCCGCAGTCGCCTCGAATAAATTGTGTCAATGAAAGAAAACCAAAGCGGCCTTTGTTTGAACTTGAACGATTTTCCTTTGATTGCGGCTTTACGTTTCGTCTCGATTTGCTGAGTAGGGCGTCGAGAGGGAAATTAGGTTTTTGCAAAATTTTTGGAAAATGTCAAGAGCATCATTAGAAGAAATTCTATTGTGAACGATTTTTATGGCGTGCTTTCCGCGATTGGTTGTGATGTTGACACAAACCTGCTGCTGGTCGTTTCGCGAACACCAGTGGATTTGTAGCTTTGGCCTACTTCATAATTGGAACGTTTCTGGCCTCTGGTCGCTGCGTTGAAAATCGTTTAAATCCAGTTTTCAAGCAAGTGTTTGCAGTAAACAATACGATATTTACAAGATCACGGATTAGTCAAATGCTTCCCCTCAAGGAATTCGAAGGAAAAAGCCTTGTAGAAAAAAATGCGTAGTAGGTATTTCGTACTATTGCGCATGATTTTCTAGGCAGAAAATAAGCAGGTAAGTATGAAGATCTGGAGGAAAATTTGTCTACAAACAAACTGCAACCTTGAAGCGCTCCCCTTTCTTTCCGCACTTTTTGCTTACTTCCAGTTGTGTAATTGCAGGTTGGGCTGATGGGGCCGAAACTAAACTCGCTTTTACTTACAAAATGCGAAATTTCGAAATGCTTGTGGTGCTTACTTGGAGAAAATTAAGGAATTTTTCTTAGTTTCGTGTTGAACGTTTGCCCGAAGTTAACTCCGGCCAGAACATGAAACTACGAGCTGTTGTAAAAAATATCCCACGACTAATGCTCGCTCCGTTGGGTATAAAGCGCACTGTCGGTTTTCTTCCGCCTGGCGCCGTGCAACACTCCTTGATATCAACGGCTTGCTCAGTTGGCAAGTAAACGACATGTTTAACTTCAAACGTCTAGCTTTGTTTTGAATTATGCTTTAAATGCGAACATTTCCCAGATATCCAAGGTAATTTACAACCGCCGTTCATCTCCCGACATTTGCGCTGCACATTGTTTACTGTTGTTACAACGCGCGTGATTTCTGCCATTAGGAAAGAACAGCTTAGACAAAAAAGTTGGCCATTAACTAATATTGATAGAGCGTGGAGCATCATACTGGAAGTGGCAATTAACATCTCTTCCGCGTGTAGGACATAAAAGCACACTGATAGAGAAATATGCACGTTACTAGAAAATTGTCTAGAAATTCTTCCTGCTACAAAACTATTTAAAAATGTGGCGTTATTTTCAAACGAAGCACAGTGTAGCAACTGCGTGGCAATTGTTGTGTCTATAGCTACATATGACCACATCACGTCAGTCGCTTTGCAGGTTTACTCTCTGCAGTGTTCGGACAGTTTCTTCGACAAACGTGCCGTCCGAACCGCTAAAATTACGAAAATATTGTTTTCACGAGTATCATTTGCAAATGTTTGCCACTACAAGCACAGCGTTCCACTTTTGTTAACTAAAAATAGTATCGCCATCCCAGATATAGATTAATGAATGTCACGATTGATTTGGTTATGAATGTCTTGCAATATTCAGTCTTCTGTCCAAATTGCCCTAATCAGCCGTTGCCTGTGTATGCCGCTGTTGCTGCAAATCGGAGTCGTTTCGAAGCTTACAGCGTTGTAAGACTTAAGCTTTTTTGTTGGTGCGTTTCGGTCACGCTCATCTGAACATGACCACCGTTCATCATTTTCTCGTTTATCATCGTTTTCACTAACTTTGCGGGCCGATGCAACTTTGCAACGGCAGCAGCGGTTGAAAGTGTCGTAAATTGGAAAAATTTTAGTCTTGACTACATGGGCCAATATTTTTGCGATTCTTCTTCATCGTATGAGCCAGTTCTTACAATCCACTGCTAGGCCGCACTAGATCTCGGGGCAGGTGTTGAGCAGCCATTCGATTTTTGCGACGACTGGTCTTGTCAAGAATATCTGAGTTTTGCCTCATCGCAGTCCGAAGGCAGCGTTTGGCGGTGATCAGTGCCCACAGATTTATGCGCAAACGCCACGGCGGGTACGTTTGCTTTCGGTGGGAAATGTTTTCGTCCGACGCGCAAATCGCGTGAGCACCCTCCTTTTGGTGAATTATAGGGGGGTGTTTCGTCGCCTTTGAAAAGTTTTCGTCTTCCTAAGCTTCGAATGTAAACGCAAAAAAGGCTTGTGACCCTGCGACAAAATTGAGACCCTGTCGCAGATCGAGCCCCGGTCTTCACGCAGCGTGAGCATCCGCCCTCCAATTTGCTGATAGCTCTTCAGATGTTCGCTGTTCAATGAAAAACATAGGAAGTGAGCATGCGTCGCGATCGCACGCCCGATTGTCATCTCGAGTTCCTTACGAAGTGCGGAGACCCGCGCGCTGCGCCGGACTAATTAAAGCTAATGCGATATGAAAGGTCAGCGCTACTTGGCGCGTGGCGCGTTTTATTGTATTTACGCTTACGCGATCGCCCTTGTATGCTCCTAAAGCGTTCACATCAATCCACAGTTTGCGTTGCGGGGCAAGTACCGGTTATTTATAATTTTTTTCGACAATTGGAATAAGAGCCGATTGTGATAAAGATAGAATAAGGGGATCGCTGCCGTAAATGTTTGCTTATGGAAGTACAGCGACGTGTTCCTGTTTTTCAAGCTGACAGCGGCGGTTGTTGCTCAAGGATTCGGTGATGCAATTTTATTTTTAAAACAGTGCTTTTGCGCTTGAAACGTGTTCAATATACAAATATGGTCAAAAAGTAACAGTAACGCAATTGTTACTTGTTATGAACTTTAAAATTAAGAACTCCACAAACCAAATCATACGTCAAAATAAAACTGTTTCTGGGTCACACTCCTGCTTATCAGTGTAGTCACCACACCTTTCAGTTGCCGTATAACGCCTATGTGTTCCAGCTTTGTAAACTCAGGTAGTTGCTTTACGAAGCCAATTCAAGACAGCAATTTTCACTTTGTCCTGGTTGTCATAATGTGTGCCTCTCTTGCTGCTGAGTACGGAGGATTTGGCAGAGCTAAACCTTCCAAGGAACGTTGTCTATTCACTGATTTCAATGCAGCAGTTGATCCTGCGAAGCTGTCTTGGGGCCCACACACTTTTAAATAACCAAGGGAATCAGCAATGTGAGCGCCGCCATGGCTTACTCCGAGCTCTGTTGCCAATTCATCAACGCCTATGCGCCTATCACCTGTGTAATAAAGCGTCTGCTGCTGTTTTGTTGACATTTCCGCTAATAGACAGCGTCAGTTAAGTCTAGTTCTCGCTCTGCTGCAGCTTACAGCGTGACAGTTTCTTAAAATAGATTTATAACTTACAAGTAGTATGCATTACCTGACCTCCAGCAGTATACATTCAGGTGACTTAGCTTGCGTTACAGTGACCAGGACCGAGATAATTTGGTTTGAGTTCTAAAACCAAGGTGAGCAATTCACCACTGCGGATGTGCCGTTCTGCGTATCCACAAAACTCACTTGAAAAAGTACTGCAGATCATGCGCTGTTTCCTTACTGTGCCGCAAACGTCAATTTGCGTTTTCGCTGATATTCACACCGCTAAGATTTTTTATATTAAGCTCCTGTCATCAGTGCTGCTTGCACTCTGAACTGGCTTAGGGCAAAATTCTTCTTTCCTGAAAAAAGCAAAAATTTATACAACCTGTTGTCTGTTCTGGCCATTATTGGAAACTGCTGAGCAAACGCTACGCAGATCCGGCAAATGAGTGGATCGCAGATTTGCTGAATCTTATGGCGCTTGTCAAGGTCGACCTC
>Ga0210059_1012400_pt1 | contig 12878 bp, 9 predicted proteins | sample Ectturendosymbi2_FD_188042 | JGI IMG/M metagenome (GOLD analysis project Ga0210059, IMG submission 188042) | Ecteinascidia turbinata endosymbiont from Florida, USA - Sample 2 (SPAdes) (version 2) | ecosystem: Host-associated > Tunicates > Ascidians > Unclassified | place: Key West, Florida...
TCTACGTGTGTACATTAGGAATGTCCCAGCTTTGTGACGTTTAAACTACACATCAATCGACATTGTTGGTAGTTCAAATGTCATGCTTGTTTCCACACTGGCAGAGCACGGCAACACCCAGCTAAGAAAATAAACATCAATATTCTGATCGCTAGGGGGGGGGCTTGAGCCCCTTCAGCCCCCCCCCTGGCTGCGCCTTTGCCTACAGCATTGGACAGCAGTTCTTACATGTGTGATTCATTCACAGAGGTCGCTTAAAATCATCTGTCCCAAGGTTCACAAAAAACACTTTTTTCCAGTTGTTTTCAATTTGGGAACTGGTTTTGGATATTTTGAGGCCACAGATTCCAAATCTGAAATTTCACATCAGGTTTTTTCACAATCCGAGAAACTACTTTTATGAAGCATGACCTACAGTAGTTACCATAATGGAGCATAATTCAAATAACACCCTTTATAATGTCACTGTTGAAACTGAAAGCTGCGTGTCTTTTGCTGCGTTTAAAACAACGTCTCATTTTCAAGGGGACAATTCAAGTGCAAAGCAGTCCAGGAAATCTATGAAGTAGATGTTCTTCAGTTCATAAGATTACTGACTTGGTACAGCTTATTGCGTTGTTTATGGAAAATAAAATGCTAAGATGTTGCTCTTTACAAGCGTCTGTATTTACATTACTTTTCTGCTCGCTGACAATGATCTTCTTCCTGCGTGTGAGCAGCGGTTCAGACAAAATCCACAAGGTCCTCAAACCATTGAGGCGAAGGATGCCACAGTCGCGTATTATATGAATGGCCGACTGCTCCTCAGCGCCACAGACGCATTTGGGTGTATCTAGCATGCCCCAGCGGTACAGGCATGTACCAAAGCGGCCGACGCCAGTTCTTACTCTATTCAGTGCTACCCACAGACTACGGGGTAGCTCTGAGCCAAACGGGGGCAAAGGGCAGCTGATAGCGATACGAATCAGGTATCCACATATAAAAACATTCAATTTTCTTTAAGTAACATGTTGATAACACAAACAGTAAAGAAATGAAACATTTAATGCTAGAACACGTAGTCTACGTGATTGCAAACTGACATGCGCTCAGTATATGTGTAATGTATGCAGGCCCTTAGCTAGCCTGGAACCAGAGAGGTGAAACCCCTCCTGAAATACTTTTGCCCCTCTGCTAAGACAATTTTAATGAAAGATGCCCTATTGTTCATCAAAAACGAGAAAATTTTGCCTTTCTTGTAGACTGATTGGCCCCTTTTGCAATATTCAGCTTAGTTAGAGAAAAAACATATTCTTGAATGAATAGCTCACATTACAAAATAAAAAAACTCCAACACAGCACCTGCCTCTCAATGTATATTTTACACGTGGAAAATGGTTATAGGAAACACGCTTAAAGCACCGGTTAAAAGAGAACAAAAAGCTTACTGGAGCAGGTTTTGAATATCCAGGAAAAGGTTTAAAAATTCTGCTCTCTTTTTTCACGAAATATTAGCAATTGCTAATGTACTCATTATGGTAGCAGTAGTTAACGCAACACGAAAGAAATATATAAAGTTATAGTAGATTTCCCAATAACTTTAAACCTACTTTTCAATTTTTCAAAACAGGAAAGTACTGTATTAGCCTCTGAAAAGAGTCTGAGGAAGAGCCCGGACCCTAAATCTGGCTGAGGACTTTTGTTACGACATATTGACACACCAAAACTGAACTCACAAAGAAGTGATTTTACGCATTCTGATGTCTTCGGCATACACATAAATTGAAAAATGCTTTTATAAACATTCGTTAAAATAAATCGACGTTTCTGTTTATAATAATATTATGTGTTAAATGCAATATATTGTATAATGAAGTCAATGTCCAGCCTTGGCGAGCACCAAACCACCTAGCACCGGCACTGCTTTCAGAACATCGGCGTAATGTCATTGCACCTTTGCATCTTATCCCAGATTTACACCTTTAAATTTGTGAGATCTCAATCTAGGTTAAATTGATTTTATAGCCCTTGTTTCGATAGTACTTCATGATGCAGCTTTCACCACAAGAACATCATGAGGCTTACTTCACTTGAACCAAACTCACTTCTGTTACTTTGCAAATTCCGTGACGGTTGGTATCCGTTAAAAATATTTTCGGTTACTTTTTAAGGAACTGCTAGATTTTGCACACCTGAAATAGTCTTTCCTTAACTAGGTTTATTTCAAACGTTTCCGGCAATCTCAGGTTGCCTCACCAGATCTCTACGAGAGGGAAATTGAATATGACTGACTAAGCAGCACACATTTGCAATTACGAACTAAACTTGATCTTCAGAAGACAAGCAGCATATTAACTATTGACTTACCGTATTGAAGGGTATTTGGAGGTATTGGACGGTATTTTGAATCAACTATTGAAACTTTACCTGTCAAATAAGAAACGCGTTTATAACTCATACAGAAAACAGTTTCAAAACTTAAACCCTCTCTGCAATGCCATTGAAAAACGAAGGCAACATATTATCGAAAAACAATGACCATTGTTACGATTTTAGAAACAGTCATGATGAGGGAGCTAAAAACCGCGCAGTTAACTTTGATTTTCGATGGCAGCAGGCTCCACGCTTAAAAATACTGTGGGTCCCGCGCCAGCACTATACAAGCAGCTTCGACTGACTGAAGGTATAAGTTTTCGTAGGTAAGGGCCCCCTTTGTCGCGGGGCCGATTGGAAGCAATCGGTCAAATCGGCTTCACGCCGGCCCTGGGCGCAGACATGCGAGGCCCGAAGAAAAGGTTGCTGGGCTTTCTCTTGTTAACAACTAAAAAGGTTCACCTAACTTTCATTAACCCCGAATTAGGGGTTAGGGTGCCTTAGCCTCTGTTCCGCAGAGGCTAGACATAGGATTTTCATAGCAAATGACGTACTTTGCAATACACGCTTGGGTGAGTCACATGAAATGGTAAATAAAAATGGGTCCCATGAACAAGCCTGCCGATTTCGCAAGGTCAGATTTAAATTTGACCGCATTACTTGGTTACGAGCACATTCAGGGTCCGGTCTGCTACTCCCCGTCGTCAAAAAATAAACATGAATGCTTTGTTGCTTAAAGCTTTATACCAAACTTTTGGCTTCGAAAAAGTTTCAATATATTTGAATAAGCTTTTTTTTCAATAAAATCTTTGATGACATGTTTCTACAAATTGCAAAAACGTATAGTTTTATTGATTCACCCCCGACCTTTCTATGAGTTGTTTAAATGTTGAGAGTGCCAGAATAATGACAAATGTTATTTGTCACAGTAATGACAAAATAATGCAAGGCACACGTGCAGTGTCGCCCCACCAACAGAAACTGGGCCATAAATACAGCTTTTTTAAGCGTAAAAGGGGGAAACATCTTATGAATCGCGTGACGCTTGATAGTCAGAAAATTTTTTTTTATTTCAAACATTTGTTTAAACGTTGGCATATAGGTCAAGAAGATTGCATTTTTACACAATGGTTTGGAGTATTTTTAAGCCTGCTCAGGTAACCTCTGCCCAATTTCGGCAAACGGTTCTTCTACTTAAATTAAAAATTACTTAACGTTCACGTAGAAAGCTGGTTCTTTCAGTAGCTGCATTTTTTTAGACGCTCTTTCGGGCAGTCCTATCGAAATCTGCACAAACTTTGTAGTTTTTGATGGGGAACAAAAATTTGCCCAAATTGACCCATGGTTACCTGAGGTGTAACAAAATTACCATACAAAAATCCCTCCCAAGGTAACCTTGACCAATTTGGGCAAAAGGAGTTGGTGCATGTAGGTTCACTAGTTCGCCAAGCCAGCAACTTTCACCGAAGCCAGCACGGGAGTAGATCACACGAGTGCATGCCCTGACGACGCAAATCACTTTGACGCGAATGGCTCCTGCTCAGCTCGTGGTTTTCATTGAGAAAAAGTCATGAGAATGTACAACGCCTTCTCCGCCAGAGGAAAGAAATTAAAACGAGAAAGGGTCTGCACCTTGTTGCGTGTGCACTTGTGGTAAAGGCCAAAGCATGTTATTGAAAACAGGAACTTTAAGACAAGACAACGCTGTGGAACCTGTCCACTATCAAAGCAGAACAAAACGAGGTTCACGTGCCAGCTGCCAACGATGGGAGCACTTGTCTGCATTGATCACTTTCAAGTTTTCTGCAAAGATTACTCACACCACTGGAATACTAACCCCGGTTGATTTCCTCCCGGACAGGAGTGGTGGCCACGTGGTCCCTGGGCGAAAATCACCTGGTGTTATGGTTGATTGTGAGTTCGGGTGAAAATCATCCGTCGTTATGGTTAGTGCGAGTTCGGATGAAAATCACCCCACGTTGTGGTTAGTGTGAGTTCGGGTGAAAATCACCCCACGTTATGGTCTGAGTAAGATTTTTGTTTGCTTGTTGATGCCTTGACATTGTGAAAATTAACAAAAACTCCATTAATATACAGTTTTCATACTTGAATTTGGGGGGCTCGGTGCATTTTATGGGGGAGATTAGCTCACCAAATCCCCCCTGTGGTGACTGGACTGGCCGTACGTGACACATGAAAGTCAACAGCAGTGCCGCGATCAATCTGATTGCCCAGCAATTGTCGTAAAGCATTTGCCCATTTTGGGCAAGTTTACCTTATGTGCTTGATTTTCGTGAAAAATTTGCCCATTTTGAGCAAGGTTTGTTAATGTGGCTGCAAATCGCAATGAAAATAGACAAATTTCATGTCTCAACCTAATTTACTTTTATTGCAGATAGAAACACAAGCTTGAAATGAGGTTCTGTTTAAACCGACCACCAATGACGTCTGCTGGCAGAATTTTTGGATTTTTCTTTACTTTTTTGTTCATTTTTTAAGAGCACTTCCCACATTTTTGTTTGAAAAATTGCCTCTGATCTTCATCATATAAAATTTTTTTCAAAATCAACACGTTGTTTTTTTCTGATCGGATGAGCTTGAGAAGACTTGCTAAGTTGTGCAAAAACCCGCGCACGCGTCCAAACCTGTCAGTTAGTCCAGTATAAGCGAATAAACAAAATCTGGCCATTTTGGGCAAGGACAACAACGGTGTTTGTGTTTAGAGGTTACCTGAGCAGGGTTAAAAATGTCCACAATTCTGGATTCTTGTGAAGACAGAGAATTTGACATCAAAATTTGTAAAACAATACTTCAAAACCATTAAATTGTAGCACAATTCCTGGACCACACAAACATTTTCAAACATTTTGCTGTAAATGTATCGATTCAACATTTGACCAACGGAACAATCTTGGTTGATTTGTTTCTGATAATACTTTTCTCAGTTAAAATAATTAGGTGAAAATACCCTTTATGTTAAGATATCGATAACATGATATCGATGATATGATATGAAAGCTAGAACATTATGCTGAAAAGCCAAGATCATTTTCTTCAGGCTTGTTGGTATTTTGACACAAGTAGTATTTTAGCAACATTTTAACTTGATTGCTGAAAATTCAAAAAATGTGCATTTTTAGTCACAGCCTCCACCCTGCACATATCTATCGAAATGTAAAAACAACTCACTTTGTTCACCGACAGCAAAGCCTTGCAGGGCAAAAATCACGAGAACCGAAACAACCGCCTGCAAAAAATACATATATCTGATTTTGGTTAACGTTTGATTTGTTGTTTCAAAACAAAAATGGTTTGTTAGTAGAAGACATCCAAAATGTTTTTTTTTCATGCACTTTTTCAAACCAACTTTTTATGCACCAAATCTTCTACATTACAGGATAGCTACTTTTCTGAAAAGCCTTACTTCCAATTAAGATACAAAAGGCAAAGTTTGTTTCGGGTTATAGCATGCACTGCCTGGAAGTTTTATCAGTGATTGCATTTGTTTTGTCATTATTGCGTTTCAGCAGTAATGTACGTCAAAAATGATTAGCAGTAAAATCAAAATTTGGATAACGCAAATCAATTTTCCAGCACCTTGAAAAATACAGTTTTTTAGAAAAGAAATTGATGACATCCAGAATGTTAACAAATTGAAATGAGCATTATTTTGGATTAATCAAAATTTTGTTGGGTTGGACTTTTGCGGTGATAGAGTTCACTTTCATACCACCTGCCAACTGCTTTGTTTCCACAGGAATTGGCAAATAACGAATACAAACACACTTGCCAACTACCGTATTCACTCTGTATAAGTGTGAAGATAAATGGTATCACCAACTTGACGCACAAAGTAATATTTAAAACATGATCCTTCCTTGTGTGTAGTAATAACTTTTGCTATTTTTTGCGCTGTCGCTGACGTGTTGTGACTTGTTTACGATCAGCGTGCTGGCAATGTTGTTAACATCCGTTACAGCGTTTTTAATAGCGCACGCTAGAGTTTGGTTGCCAACGCAAGGAATGCAGCCCTGCCCAGGCATCCTTCCGACGCTCTGAACCATACGGCGTGCTGTTTCAACCTTAAATGGATCTGTTGCCTTGCGCAATGATATCTAATTAGCGTCATTTAGATTTGAAGTTCAAGTGAACGCAATTATTTGAGAAAGGCGTATATAGATTCCTTGCTTGTCACACAAGTGGTGAATAGTTACTTCAACCAAGTACAACCGTGTTTACAGAATGTTCACGGAAACAAATATTAAGCTGGCACTAGCTCAGTGGTAAAGTGTCCGCCTATCAATTGGAAGGTTGGGTGTTCACGGCCATTGAGTGAACTGCCGTAGCACTCCTTCGGCAAAAGTGTTCACCCAAAATCGCCCCGGTAGGGGCAAATTTCAGACTTCGGCCTGCCGCTAACTGCCGTCACCAAAAAATCGAATTAAAAAAAACCCATATATAGATATATATATTAAGTTACACAGCACATGACATATTATAGTTTGGACCATTTTCAAGGATCCTCTCTAACGTACCTGCATTGGTAGATATACTTCACTCTTTTTTCAGAGTTCAACAGATTGAAGCAAAAGCAATCCAGCAAAGCGCCCAAGCATATACAAAACTGCTGCGATACAATTGTTTGAAAAAAAGCTTACATAAAAAGCGTAGCTTTGCTTGAAAAAAACATCCTATTCTAACTCGAAATCAGCCAATATCTGAGTAAAAAATCAAACCCCAATGTCCAACAAAATAGTCCATGCTATAGTTATACTTCAAACGAAAGCCTGAACAATAATAAGCCTCAAATCACGGACGCCAAATTAACATGCCTCGGGGTATTACAGGTGAACACAGCGTCGACCTTTGTGCGAATTTTTCAAAACACTGAACTTTTTTGTTAAAGGTGCTGAGGCAGTGAAACGATTAATATCACTTCAAAGTTAAGTAGGAACACCTGGACCATCCCTTTCAATTTCCTGCTCAAACGTATCGCACAAACACATGTCTGTTGTGATTCTGTTTCAGCTTGCTTAAAATTTTGTTCTCTACCGAAGCAGGACACAACTCATTAAAAGATTTTTTGACACCAGAACGTACCATTCTTCACGCAGAAGTTTGTCCGCACCGAACATTCTTATGAACAAATGATGAGGAAACAGCTGAATTTACGTTGACCTCGTGGACGTTCTGCACTGTCTCGACCTCGGTGTCGTCGATTGGTAACCCAGGACTCAAATGATCAAACGACGACATCTTCATGACACACCAGCTTCGCAAAAGATGTTGCTAGGTTAATTTAATCGAAAGCTGCTATAAAGCTGTTGCGTCAGAAGACTCGACGCCTTTCAAATAAGTATGGTACTGTTGCAACCTCTCCGGTGGCACTGCGTTCATTGTGTGATTCACCACGAACGAGATGTGCGTGAAGAACAAGATATATATGTAGCGCGAGCAAGCAATGATAAGAGAGATTGCGACGCATGATCTCTATTGTTGCTTGCTGCCGCGGTGCGAAGCTTTGCGCACATGCGGCTCGGGATTTCCGATCGCAACAGTACGCTCCAACACCAACAGTGCTTCATGCGAATAGCTGTCAGAACAAACCTCTCAAATTCGTCTTACAAAAATGGTTCTGCGCAATGGCACGCTCACCAGACCCTCGACAACCTGAGAAAAAACAACTTTTGGAAACAGGATTTTGCAAGGCGATGTATCGATATTCCAAAAACAAATTCCCATCTGCTATTATTTGTCACATTACGGCCGCAAAACCTCTAATGCAGCAACCGCAACGATTGCTTTTTTTGTGTTTGTGCGTTTTTTGTCAGTTTCTTGGCGCAAATTACAATTCATTATAAAAATGTTTTCAGAACAAAAATTGATGTTTCAAAAAACGAGCAATTCCACAATGCGCTGCGCAGATGAGACAGACCCGAACCACGTTTCAAGGAAGCATTCAAGCGTGACCGGGAAAGATTGTGCTTTCCTCTGGGTTCCTGGAAGGCAGTAACTGCCCCCGACCAGAGCTGACAGCGTGATATACCGGGGAAGAGGTGGTTGCAAATAATGTTCCCTTAGAGGTGCGCAGACCCGCAGTGCCACCAGATTCATTCTCGCGCACTTGCAACTTTCAAAATTTAATATCGTATATATATCGCATAGCGTAGCCTTTTTACCGCTTGAAGCGCCTCACTGGTTGTGCGTCTTCGTGCTTACACAACTGCATGCTTATCACTGAAAGAAAACATTTGCTCAGTGTTAAATGTTTTCAGAGGGAAACACTGGCAGGCAATTGTAAGTGCCGCCGTGAACACAGGGTAACGACGCTAATCAGTTCAATTTTGAAACAATGAAACACTGACAAGTGACTGGGACATATTTTTCATGCTGCTTGAAAAGAAATTCCAACAATCAAAGCTTGGCTTCAGGTTTGTGAGAAACGTACCGGTAACCAGATCGTTTCAAATGAGGAATTGTTTGCGCAGCAGCGTAAAATTAAAACCTTGACATTTGATTGGCCTTTTTCTTCAAAAAGTAACTTTCTAGGAAAACTGCAATCTTGCCGCTATATAGCGAGTCTTCACGTAATATTAGAAAAGTAATGAACCTGTACAAATGTCAGCATTAAGCAGAATATCGGAAAAAAACAACCAAAGATATTTTCAGCTATTGGCTGCCGATATACCCGCAAATGGATACACCACTTTGAAATAAAAGCATATATGCGATAATACAGCGCAACTTTCCACAGTAATTTAAACAATTTCTGAAACTTCAATCAACGACCTCATCACTGTGCTTCTGGAAAATCGTTTGCTTCAATTAGGTCTTCACATGGAAGCAATGATTGATTTTTATCATCAAAGAACGAAAAGTTTCTTAGTTGGAAACCAAACAAGTACAAGATAAGAAAACAAGTTTATTTGTATGTCGAAAGCCATGTAAATTGCATTTAAATATGTTAGTTACATTAGAAAGCAAACACTATGCACACACATTCAAGTAACTGCCCTAATGTGTTTATCCATTGCTTCAACGCAACTGCTGCTTTCTGCAGACTATTTAGTAAACCACAAACATCAAATTAAAAATTCCTGTACAGATATTTTCATCACTGTTAACAACGAAACTCACAGATTTTTGCTAATGTTTCTGTAATTTAGACGAAAGTTTCATGAAACATATACATTTTAGGCGACTAAAACATGATCAGCGCACAGTGCAGCGTTTGCAAGTGTTGACAATGGTGAGCAAATTATCTTGTTTCACTTAACACGTAAACCGTTGCAACTGATGTGCACGTTCTATTGTAACGTACATCAATGGCAAGCAAGGTAGAGACCTTATACTGTAAGAGCCAGCCTGGCAACCTCGGGGTTGCCAGGCTGGAATTTAGTGCCAAATGTCAGAAATCTGGACGTCTTTGAAGTGGTTTGGCATGAAAAATGCTGTTTGGCGTGTGTGTCATGTGGCAGTTTGCCATGTTTTTGACTTTTTTTTGGTGGTGTTGGCAGTAAAAAATGTTTTGTTATTTTTTAAAGACTTTTCAGCCTGTTTTTCAGCCTGTTTGACATGCATTGATGTTATTTGGCATGTTTTGAGTAGCATTATAGCGTATTTGGTCCGTCTGAACCAGGGAATCGAATAATTTCTGTGGGTTCTCTGTAACTGCATTTTGTGATAGACGTTCGTGGAATTGTAACAAATAGCTGATGCTTGCGTGCCAAGTAATCGAAAATTGTGGCATGGTGTATATTTGTATATTCATAATCTGTATTCTGTTGGTTCAAACACTTATAGAAAATGCCTAACAAAAATTCATATAAGAGAACATGGCACATTTGGCGATCAACAATTTTTGTTTGTTTATTTGCAATAAATCTAGGTTTGGTTCCACAGCAACATTGTACTTTTGCCACCAAACATCCAGGTAATTCAAATGTGATTGCCTTTGGCGTGATTCAACTTTTTTGCTATTTTTTGAATTAGGATATTTGGCATTTTTTGATGTGCAATTTAGCATTTTTTGTCCATCTGGACCTGGCAACCCTGCTTGCAAGAAAGACACAATCCATAGTTCGTGGCCATTGATTCAAGCTATTGCTTGCCATGCAAGAAAGACACAGTCAATAGGTGCGACGGGGCTTTGGCTGGAAAAAATGAACGGTCCATTGTACAGCCAAGCAGCGAGATTGACTCGATGCTCGATCGACTTGTACTGGAGTGGCAGCGCGCTTCTATTGCCCGAGGCTGTTGTTAAAAGGCGCAGTTTTGTGATCAGTCGTTTGACAATACCGTTTCTGGAGCGGACGAAAACAGTTCGTACACAGCCTTTGTCACCAGGGGAAGTTTGTAGAATGCGGCCAACCAGGCATTGGCCTCTTGGTTGCAGTCGTCTTATCAACGAACAGAACTACATCGTTCTCACTGAAGCTGCGTTGTTGTCCAGGCCACTTTGAGCGCTCTAGCAGACGAACATCTGGCGATGTAGGTTTCCATTCTGACAAGCACTATCCTTGCACCATAAGCGAACGGAAAGCCATTTTAATGGGGGGGGCTGAAACAATGTGCCCTGAAAATAACAATTTGCCCTGAAAGTAACTTTTTTAGTTTAATCCGAATGGGTCCTGAAACCTTTTGTAAATCTGTTCTACACAGTTGAATTCGTTTATAACGGCTTCGTCTGTAACGTCAATTCGCCTATAACGTTACATTTTGTTCGGTCCCGATGGCATCTTTCACATGCATTTCAATTCGCTTGTCACGACATTTCGGCAATAACGTTCTTTGTGCAATCTCCTAGAGGTGCTCTTACAGGCAAATTATGTAGGTACCTTGCTTGTTAACTAACAGGGGTAATGTTCCTTGCTTGTGTTCTCCCAGACAAGAAATCGTACGGTAATCGCTTTTACTGATGCAAATATATACGCGACATCGATGGCTCAACGCAAAGGTTAAAAGCGACGGTTCCGGATCGAAGTGTCTGACTCCCTGCACATGCCTGTGTTATCGTTGCTGTGCTCTTGAACAAGGCACTTAAAGACGTGCACGGCGCACTAAAAGGGCAAAGCAATCTGCACGTCCGTGCAGCTCGCTTCTACTAAAGATTGCACCTCGGAAAATGAAACACGCACTCAAAATGCATGTGCCAGTGTACCTATATACGTATTGTATCGTATTCGTATACTGTGATTGTACCATATACACTACTGTACGATGTTCCTATAAATGTAGCCTACAAAACACTTTCCAAGTACTTTAAACAAGTATTGCCATTTGTAACACCGGTCCATATTACACAAACCGCCACCAGGGTTGGTCCCAATTGCACACTGCATTCACGAAACTAACTTTAAAATTTCCCTACCTTAGCCAGTCAGCTAAAATTTGATGTTAAGTTCAATGCTGCAACAGATAACAGAAGAGTTCTAAAAAAACACAAAAAACTGGCATTAACAAAACGAGGACTCGGTCCAGATCAAAGTCATTATAACCAGTCACGACTTAGTCCAGATTACACACACACTAGCCCAAATTACACGGATCACACCAAGTGAATATACACGAAATATACTGTATTGAAAATATTTTCACTGTTCAGGATTTTTTAGCAACCTACGCTTGCCTTCAAAAACAGTTTTCCCGCAGAATTTTCACTTTATTGAACATATTTCTTACCAGTCAAGATTTTTGAGCAACTCTACGCTTACCCTGAACAACAGAGCTTGCCCTGAAATTTTTCTCTGTATTCAATATACTTTTTACTTTCAGGATTTTTGAGCAACTTGCGCTTGCCCTGAATTCGCTCTATTGGATATATATTTTTTACAGTGACGTGCGGTGAGGTTCGCGACTGGGGAGGCACTATCTCTTTCAAAGCCAAATTTGCGAGTGTATGAATTGAATGGAGTAGCATAAATTAACTACTCAACTGGCTGCTTGCAGAATGGCTACTGCTTATGCTTTCTATCCCATATCATAATTTGTTACACACATAAAGGCACAATGGCGATTCTAGACTTGAAAAAAAGTAACCAACATATAGGAGGACCAAACTGAAGTGACTTGTCACCTACTTGCTTAACGGCTTTACTGAAAAGTTGAAACAGTCTTACAACTTATGCATACGTTCAGAATGCACTCAGTGATCCAATCGAGAATGCAGACCGTCAGTATGATCGGCAGCTACAGAGAACTTCAATGGAATACGCAAAGATAAGCACGACTGCGCGCAGTGCTGCAGATCACCAGTGCGCAACAACACGCACCAATTTCCCTCATCCTCCTCCGCCTAAAATTAAATGGAACCGGAGGTTCAACGCACTGGCGAATGAAGTACAAAACACGTTCGACACGAAGCACAAAAAGCGACCGACTCACTACAAGGATACGATGCGGCCACAACAAGCAATCAGAAGCAACACGGAGCACATTTGCACGACTATGTTCATCCGTAGGCGTATCTTAAGGTTCCTCACCTTTGTTACTGCAATATGACAGCCTCACACGGACAGCATCCCCGG
>Ga0210059_1012401_pt1 | contig 12876 bp, 4 predicted proteins | sample Ectturendosymbi2_FD_188042 | JGI IMG/M metagenome (GOLD analysis project Ga0210059, IMG submission 188042) | Ecteinascidia turbinata endosymbiont from Florida, USA - Sample 2 (SPAdes) (version 2) | ecosystem: Host-associated > Tunicates > Ascidians > Unclassified | place: Key West, Florida...
GTAAAAGCAACGAAGTTGTTTCGGGTTTTTCAAAATCTCTTTCCGGAGGGCGTGCGTTTGCACCTTGGTTTCAGTCAAGTTTTGATTGCAGTGGTAACACTGTGTTTGTGTGTGAGCGACATTCGTTTTGTGCTGTTCATATTGTTGATGTTGTGGTGGTTGAGTAACTGAGGTTGACATCGTAGTCAGAAATATATCTTTTTCTTTTTGTTCAACTCAAAGCGATAATCACACACAGTCGCATATTATTGTAGTACCGCCAATTAGAGATTTAGATTGTACATACTTGCAAACCAACAAAATATTAACGGCTGTGTTTCTTGTAAGTGGTTTTACTTTAGCAAACGTTGAAATAGAGGTTTTTTCTTCATCTTGAATGAGGGTAACTTGTATTGAAAATAATGGCTTCCTGGCTATTGTATTGCACTTTTGCAAACTACCTTAGCTGTGCTACGAAGCAAAGATGCCTTGTTGTTATAATGTTTTTTGATCAACAAAAGCAGAAAGTCCACAAAAAACTGTTTATCTGATAGTAGGTGGCACAATTGTATAAATGTGAAGCAGTCCTGATAGTAGGATGTCATCACGATATCAGAAATAATTTGAAGATGGAAAAGCATTTGTGTGGATAACAATGTAGAGTATAGTTCAAATCTGTGTTAATAAAATGATTGCCGCTAGTATTGTCGATGTGTTGCAGTGCGTATCTAATCTGCAATTTGACGTGTTGTTTGAAGTCGAACTATACTTGGAAGAAAGTTCTTCTTTGAAGTTACAACGAACAGACTACGCAAGAACCAATATAGACATTCTTGGTTTAGGCATGGACGCAGCAATTGAACAGAATTTTGCCCGATTGACTTCCAGAAAGTGTGTTTCCAACGTGTTTGGTTTAGGCTCTGTAGCCTACTGAATGGACGCAACTGGGTCCTGTAAACTACGCGAAAAACGGATTTCCCCCTGAAATGACGACATAATGACGTCAGAGGTGGGCGCGACCTACCTTAAAATGTGCGGGGCTGTCTTACGGATCCGCGGATAACTCCAGTGACTCTCTAGCTCAATCCTTGCAGATATTATGGTCGATCATAGATTCTTGCGCCACAATTGTGGCTGTCTGAAAGCATTGTGACGTAGTCGTCAGTCAAACCACATGCGGGCGCTGATTGCTGGAGGCAGAAGCTCCGCCTGCGAAAACGTCACTAAGCTTCGTAAATGATCGCTTTATGAACCTTGGATCTTGAATAGATTTCACAGCTGGGCAGCAGCGGCTGACATTCGACATTTTGCAAATCGTAATTATTTATATCAGGTGACATTTGTCAATTCGTAACTACTACGTAACATTCTCACCTCAATTTGGCGCCCCCAAAATCCTGGACTTGGGGGCAGATGCCCTCCCTTGTTCCCCCTAGTTACGGCTATGCACGCAAATTTGTCTTTCTGTTCGCAGCAGCGACAGCACTGTTGTTGCCATGTTTAACAGGTTTTATCGTGGATGCATTCATTAGTAAACAAATAAGATTACTTGAAACTCGAATTCAAATCGTCAAAACGTACTCCCATTAACATTTTCGCTTCTCCCGAACAATACCTAGATTTCCCTGATTTAAAAATGCAGCGATGCATTTAAAAATAAAATATTTGTACGGCTTTACGTCGCCTTTGATGTGGCCTTTTACCTGTCCACTTCTCGTCCGCTTTGCAACTTGCGGACATTATTTATGTCACGTTTACAAGTCCAGCAGCTCATGAGCCGCTAGGATCTAAAAAGCCTGAAATGCATGTTTGCCTACTTTTCACTCATATTTGCAATCTGGGCAGATGCGTAACCATAAAAAATGGTTTTGGCCGAGAATTGTTTACTTCAATTAAAATTGCCTTCAAGCTTATTATGCCACTGACGACAACCTTATCATAAATCAACTCATTGTCTTTTTTCTTCTACATAAACAAACAGGCGAACATTCAAGTTCCACTGGGCCCTTTTTAGCTCTTGGGTTCCGGAACAAAGAACCACCTGGACAAAGTGCAGGCTTTCAAATAGGGATTGTGGACGTCAAACCAGTTCCAAACGCAACGAGCAGTAAATAAAGCACTCACTTGATTTATCATGTCAAGAGTCGTCACAAGGTCTTGTTATCCCAACTATTGTTTGAACAACCCTAGCATAGTGTTATTTACTTCCTGGGGAATTTTAAGTAGATTAACTGAAAGTGCCTTGTTTAATTACAAGGATAACAAACAGATGTTGCCTATTTTTTCTTGTCCAATAAATTCAAGCAACCATAAAGCCAAAGCTGTACGTCACCTTTTCATCACGAAAACAACGAGGAAGTATCGCGTAACAATAAAACAATAGCTTAGATGAACGACCTTTATCAAAAGAAAGGTTGGCCACGTGCTGTAACACACACTATTCTTTTTGGAGTTTGCTTTTGTTTCGAATTCGATTAATAAAACTTACAAGACAAAAATGTTTTCGTCATATCGGTGTCGCATGCAGTACAAGTGGCCATTTGAAGCGAACATTTCTCACAGACAGAACGTTTTTCAAGTGTGCTTAGAACAAGCTGTTTGCCCAGTGCGTGAAAGGAAGTGGGGTATTTAGCGAAGTGGTACGTTCGACCAGGAGACTCTTTTTTATAGTAAGTAGTCAGACATACGAAAACATAGTTGCGTTAATTTAGACAAACCTAGTCAACTCGTTTTTTCACGAATCAGCTAAAAATTCAGTAACGGCAGAATATTTCCTTTTCAGTAACCTGCTGTGCTTGACCAAACTTTTATTCACCTGCTATTAAAACCGGTCGACTTTAAGAAAGCAATAAAACAGTGGCCTGCTTTATGTCAAACGTTTGACATATAAGAAATGCTTGACATTTTGATCAATTAGAGCAAACTAATTTTCTACTGGTCCGATAACCTTTGCAGCTAAACGCAGAAAAATGCTTATGCAAACCTTGTCATAAATCAAAATACAAATTTTAAACATAAATTTGTTTGCGTGATAAATGCAATCCCGAAACATTTTGTGGTTTCCGAGTTCTCATTTACTTTCCTACTCAAAAAGAAAACATTCTACTCGTCATTTTTCAAAAAATTCGTGTTTGTGCCTTGCAAAAGGCATCATTGTTTTCAGCAGCACCAAGTTCACAACATATGTTTCATGCGTGTCTAACAAGCAATCGTAGGGTTGTGAGTGAAATGGGTTTTTAACAAACATTAGTAAGTAATGTTCCGAGATTTAAGCCATTGCATGCATTTTCATCCTCTGTGCAGTAGGGCCAGTTACTGCGTTCAAAATTCCCCGACATCTGTTATTTGTTTTTGGCAAATGCATTTTTCATAACTGTGCCTTTCCCTCTAGTCTAGATTCACAGCTTTCAGACAGTAGTCGTATTCAAGATGATGAAATCAAAATTCAAGTTTGGTACACAAATAAATGCATTCAAGTAATGAATCGACTGCGTCACCTCAGAGGAGAATAATTAGTGCTTGAATAGGCCTATAGATATGCGCAGGTTCGAATCATCGCAATTTTATGATAGCAGAGCCCGGTCCAGTGATTCATCGAAAGCTTGCAACATGCCAAGGCGTTGAATTGACAAATAAATCTAAGAGTTTAAAAACTTTTGAGCAAGAGTAGAAGCCACATAATGTAAAGTGCATGATATCATGTAAAAATCTTGCTGATAAACTATCAGCATCATCAGTGAAGTACGTAGAACTGCCGTTTCCTTCTATTGCAACGGCTTTTCTCAAAGCATACATGAGTCTTTAACGCCCGCAACTGCCACGATCGCGGCTTTTGAAGCTATGGTCGGCCATAGCTAGCGAACGGATTGCGCGTGAGAGTCAATGCAGACATCCTCGGATTCGGAAGACAGCAACGCATCTTTTGAGTCAAGAAGAAATGCTTGACATTTACATTTGAAAATTTTGAGGAAAATGTAAATTTTTGAATTTCCAATTGCGATGTTTTGGTAATTTTCCAAAAAATCCGAAAGATTCCTTTCACGCTGCTTTGGAAGTTTTTACGAAACGTTTTTGCAGCTTGGACTACGTCTGTAAACCCCAGATAACAAAAAATTCCAACCAAAGTGAGTTATCAGTCATCACTTTTTTGAGGGGAATAAGTTTCGGTGAAAAAGTGGTCGGGATCACGTGATTTTCGGATGCCGTCAACGGGGCTTGAAAAAAACTATATGGGGTAGTTGTTTTTTTTCTTGCAAAGGAAACCAGACGAAAATCTGAGTCTGTAGAGCCCTTGATTGATTTTCTACCCTTAGTAGTTCGAAAGTTATGACCTTAAAACAACAAGCTAATTAGCTGATCCCCTAGGGATTAGCTAATTTGCAGATATGCAAAATATTTCGTACCTTTTTTCCTCTCATTATTTTCACTTGAAATTTGGTAGGTTGCTGTAAGACACCAAGGGAATCCTGTTCTGCAATTTTAAGATGATTCGTGGACATTGGAAGGGTAAATGTACCATTCTAACGTTCAAATATGCCCCCACCAAAAAAAGTTCAATTTTTTCAATTACTTTCAAAAAGTGACGGTCACAACTGATATTTTATAAGTAGAAACATTATTTTCAACGTGTTTAGTTTTCACTCTACGGATTTTTTAATGAAAAGCACGAATTTTTCAGCAACGTGAAAAACAGGTTTTCCAACAAAAACACGTCATAATGACTTCACAAGCACGCGCAACACACCTCAAAAGATGTGTTGCTGTCTTCCAAAACCGACTTTGCCTTCACTGACTCTCCAGCGCAATCTGGTCGCGAGTTATGGCCGATCATATAACTTCAAAAGCCACGATCATGGGATTTGCGGGTGTTAAAGATAAGACGTTTTTGAATACGTTGTTATCGAATACATTGTGGGACACTGCACAATTTACATGTTTTTCCAGAGGCAGTTTTGTTAAATGAGACCAGTGACCTTTCTCCTATACATATTTATAAGGCATACGCACTGTCGCTCTCGGGCATAAGCACTGTCGCTCTCTGATGACTAACCTATTGGATTTTCGATGTATTTTCTAGCGTTGATTAAGTCGAACAGGTGCAGATTCTATCTTGCCTTATCTGTGATATTTGTGTCATTAGTTTTTCTTTCTAGAGCTTTCTCGGTAGCCATACGAGTGAAGCGAAATGGCCAATAGCGAATTTATGCTTGGACCAAAATCTCATCGTTGTGGTCAACCACTACTTGCGGAATACTTCTGCAAAATTTATTGCAAACAAGTAAGATACTTACATCAACGCAAAATTTTTCATCTGCCGTTGTGCAGAATTTATTTTAGAAAATTATCCTTCTTGTGAAACCATAACAGAATTTTCCTTTTTGCGAAAGTTTATTGAGATTGTTGAATGAGAATTAGTGAAAAACAACCTTCGGTTTCTTAAAATGTTTCAAATATAGTTTCTCAACAGTTGTGCGGTACATAGTTTTTTGCCATCCAAAAACCCAAAACTTCTACTTAAAAATATCGTTGCTTCTAAATAATGTTTGCAGTAACAAGGAAAAACTATTGAAGGAAAATTTTCCGTCGAAACTCGAAACGAACCCTTTCACAACCACGAATGAGACACTGAGATCCCAGCAGAAACCTATTTAGCCCACTGAGTATGCATCTTCAACTCTTATTCATATGGAGATGTTAAAATGCGCAATTCCTTAGCGGTAGTACTGTAATATTTTGTATGTTGTTGCCTTTGCAGTCTGCTAACATACTTACGTAGTTACTGCCGATGGCAACCAAGTTCATTAAAATTAGGCATGGTTTCTGAAAGTTGACCAAGCAGGTCTATTAAATTACTAGTTGTTCTTGAAGACTAGGCAAAATTCACGCAGTTTATATCTTTACAAACATTCTTTTTATTATGCTTCGTTGCCAAAACCTTTTCTCGGTGTAGCTTGATACACCAATCGTCATGGCTGATGGTGCAGCTGGTAACAACCAGTTTTCTGTCTAGCTAGCTGAACACCAATTATTCACCTGTTATGTCTTAGGATGCGGATCACAGTGCTACAGAAAGTGTTGCAAATTGGTAGTATGACGCTTTTGTTTGTTGATTTTTGCTAATTAATCTTTAAGTCTTAAGAATGATGCTGAGTTGTAAACGGTGATGGGACTGCGATTAGGGAGTTTTCTATTTTGGGAAAACTGGAATACTTTTTAGCCATTATTATTCCCAAGTCAACTCTAGCCCTGAGCATAAACGCATGAAACGGCTGCAGCCATGGAACAAACAATCGTTATAATGGGCTGACTGAGATTTTTGACCACGTAGAGAAACCAGTCCAGGTATAGGAAAGGGGTAAGTGGGCGGGATATATTTCTCCCTGTGACGGTCACAATCGACCTCACATGAAACGCTGAGACATGGTGTGCCGTGGGAGGGCACCACAAACAGAAGGTATGCTCAAATCCTTACCAATATATCAGCAAGTCGAAAATAGAGTGATCTCGGTGAGTGACATCTATTGCCTTAGTTTGCTGAACATGTCTGCTTGGTTTCGGTTCTCTTGGAGACATAGTTCCTACTGCAAATCACCTCTACCATGTATTCCGTGGGACCCTTCATGGGATGTGAAATGTGTCTACGTTTTACTGGACGATTCATTGACCCGAAATCTTGCCCAGGCTTGTCCCGAAATCTCTTAAAGCGTCTATCCTCTTTCACAGATGTTCTGAAGTTATATTTTGCAAGACGAGTGGATCTTCAACGCTTGGGTTACCTTATGACCCTATCCATTACAATTAACTGCTGAAATTGCAACCTTGATTTATTACGCAAAAGCGGCAAAATTCTAACATATTCAAATGTTTTTAGACTCAAAACCACCTAAGCTTTGTTTACGCATTTGGCTTATTGTGTTATTGTTTTCACTGACACAATTTAAACAATCTGAGTGAGGTAAATGATAGCGCAATGTAAAATAAAGCTGCAAACCCCTCTAGCTTACACAATCATCAGAATAATCTTTCTTCAGGACGGATTTGTTATCAAGGTTAATGACAGATGTTTGAGTCATTGAGTTTCACTGCTTGAAAGATTCGTGTAATACAGATAAAGTTTTTGTGATTTCCACAAAACACAATTAGGTAAACACAAAACGATTTATTATAATGACTTACCTTTGCTGCTCACTTTCACAAAAGGCTTGAGATTTTAACTTTCCTTTCACAGCTGTTAAACGTCAGCATTATGAATCAAGTCATAATCCTGGGTTTTGTACATGTGCAAAAGCCTAAAAAAGGTAAATAAGCCAAAATTTTAATTCAATTTTTAAACAAAATTTACGATTTTCTCTACTTCTCCGTTTTTGCAAAAACTGAAAAAAATCTAAGGAAAAAATGACGTTTCACATTTAAGGAAAAAAATGTGTTATCTTACATTTATTGTAATCAACAGTCTTCATCCTAATCAGTTGTTCTACTCCTGTTTCAGCTTATTTATGCACGTTTCGAAAAGTAAAGAAAAACGTGAACCTTATAGTTAAAACAAAGAGGAAAAGCTTAAAATCACAAACCAGAAAAAAATGGTGAAACAAACGGGTCAATTACGTTAACGCTTTTTCATTCGTAGCTAATTAAATACTGTCTATCGAAAGGAATCCTTTCTCAGCCAAACCTCAGACACCACAATCTTATCCGGGTATATATATTTCGCCTACCAGGTATGCATGATCAACTTTTATTCAAACAAAATAAAATAAAAACTCTTATTTAAATGAAATACTGAGAAAGGTGTCCGGTCATGTTCAGTATACGTCATGCCTAACAAACAGGAGCATTAATCGTTTCTCCCAGCTATACTCATCACAGAGTTGGAGATTGCTTTTGTAACAACTTGCAAATCATTATCGTGCTACGTATGGTATGTTCAATGTCACTGAAAGCCAAAACCATGTCTTTTATATGCATAGCTGTTCGATGATGGGAGGTTTGATTTTTTATCTTGATTATCTTGATTGATCCTTTCATAAAAAAATGGAAAAGTTGAAAAAAGATCTGCATAAGCCGTAAGCAGAGTTGAAGCAGAGCTTTCATGCACACCAAGTACGCTTAAATCAAGTAAACCTGTCTGCCTTCCTTCTTAAACATTTTTGTCTGCGTTTTGCAGAAAGCCAACTTCCAAATGCAGCTTACAGCAAAAGATTCTCTTCAACAACAAGAAATTCCTTATCACTACGTGCTGGTAATCGACGTCAGTGGAAGCATGCACCAGATATACGGAAAAGGAACCGCTAGTTTGTTAGAACGGTTCAAGGTGTGCGTATGGCAATGTTTCAAAGCGCCTTTACAAGAAAGATTTTGCACGTATTGCAGATAACTGTTATTGAAAAACTTTGTAATTGAAACATACTCATGTACGTTATGATGTTACATAATACATTCTACCCAATGTTACACACATCTTTCTACATTTAGTTCAATGAAATAAATTACCAAACACAATCACTTAAGTATTACCATGCTAAACAAATTACATTTGCGTATAATCTTGAAATTTGAAACTGAGCTGAAAAACGAATGTTTCACCAATGATAACATTAAATTGATTGTCTATCCTTCGAAAATGTACAATTTTGTAAAGAACTATCGCATTCTTTCAAATCGTCCCAATACGTCTCTAATACTTGAAGTAAAATTTTGCGAGTTTTAGAATTCACCAAACGTTGTGTGACTTCAACAGAAAGTGATCAAAAAGTTCATTCACCGTCTTTCCACCACGTCCTTACTTTCTATAATAAAGTTCTCCGACGAAGCTTCAACTCTATTACATGCTGAAGAAATGACAGTGGAGGGAAAAGTGAGTTACTAAAAATTTTGGAAAATGCTTGTGTGTTGTGCAGTATGAATGATTAGCAGGTATTAAAATCGTAGTGGCCGCTGCTTCAATTTGATCCTTCACAAGAAGATCATTCATGGTCACATGTGTGGTTCATGTTCGTCTAGTAATTCGCACTGAATGCATCCCCAGAGGACGAAACTATTTTCTGCTCTACGTTCAGCTGCTGATAAGTTCACACGTATATTAAACAATTTAGACGTGTTTGAACCTCAGTGCCAAACAAAGGGCTTAGTTAGTGGGTTAATAGGCTTCTTCAACAAAGAAGCAATGTCCCTTCCAAAATAAAGAAAAAACTTTCATACTAAGCCTGTAATTTCATTTCATCAAATAAGTTCCTAGAACAAATTTTGGTTGCTTGTTCTTAAGAGGTCATTGCAACCTACTACAGAAAAGCATTGTTTGGGAATATCTTTTGCTTATCTCACTTTCTTTTATGTGGTATTTGAATGAAATGTTTTTTAAATATTCAAAAGTTGCTTTACTCTATTATATCTCTTCTGATAGCAATTTCCATACAGTTGAATATATTAAAGCTGAGTTTGCTCTCCTGAAAACATTTCTTCTTTGCTACGTATGGTGAAAATTTTTATAGGCATATGTTCCTATCAGTTTCGCTTAATCTGTAAATCTACGCCTGCCTGTTTTGAAATATATTTGTGTTCCAGTTTTTGCCGTTTACTTTGTGATTTCCTATTTTAAGGCATTTAACCTGACGAGTCGGAACTATTATCCTCACGAATCAGAACTTTTGTTTTTTGTTGTTTTTCAAAAATGGTTGTTTGCTTTCCTATTTTGATAAGGCGGTTAGCAGGCCAGGAACTGAAGTGATCATGGCTTATTTACATGACACTAGAAGAGAGTGAAACAAAATATCAAAATTCCAATTTGCAAAATGCAGTTGACATGAAAAAGGCGAATTATACGAATGATATTAATATTGGCATACGCATGCGCACACACATTACAAACGAATAGTAAACAACCAGAGTTGGTAATGTTTACCTAAAAAGTGTTTATTGTTGTTTTTGTTTGTATGTAGTTTATTGTTTTAAACGTAGCGCTTTGAACTTTTTGTGAGTTTTTTACTATTGATCACTTGGATGTTTTCATTCTGTCAAAATACATACGCCAATGATGCTTTAGAAAAATGTGCAGTACCACATCGGGCTTTATTTGAAAATAAAATGCTTTCTGTTTTCAGCGTAGAGCTGAACAAGCAGCCAACGACCTGAGAACAGAGGGAGGAACTAACATAAGCAATGGCCTCTTTGCAGGACTTCGATCAACTGCAAGGTAATAGCGCCGCACATCGTATTGCAAAATTAACATCACATATGGAAAACCTCTTGGATAGCACTTAGTAAAGCCTAAGCAATTTTTATTGCATTGCGTAAGGGTTATGCAAATTTTAAGTAATAACGGCGTTAGTCTTGATATGTAATTCACATGGTAAACGTAAAAGTATTCTTTTGACATGGTTTGATGTCAATAAATACTGGCGACTGTTTCTCACAAATTATCTTTTTTCTAGGAAATTCGCTTGAAAAACAAGCTCCGTTTTTTATGACACCCTTGCAGTTATGTTGAAACAATGAAACTATGCAAAAGGAATAACAGAAATACAATCGAAGGTTTGTTCGGCCCAGTTGAGGTTTTCGCTGTAGTATAAGTGGCTTGCCAGCCGTACATACTGACAACCTGACCTTATTTTGATAATCTTAAATTTGACATTTTTGATGCAGGTGGCCTCAGTGCCAATTTATCACGTCTGCACCATGTGATGGGAGATTTCCAAGAGTCCACTGACACCTTGGTGCAAAACGTTTTACTAGTTTTCTAATTTCTACCTTCAATCCGTTGGCATTAAGAAATCACATTTACGGAGTGGATAAATGTGCCAAACAGTTGTTACCGTTGCAGTTAGAATTCGAGCCGCTTTCAGTACATTAGCTTAAACTAAATTTACTTTTCTAAGATCAAAGTACATTGAGTCATTCACTGTACGGCCCTGGTTAACATAGTGACCTAATCTTTGGCTCAGTGAGCAATTTCGGATATAGTGGCCTTTGACCTTAAATCAAATATTTCTCAATTTAAATATAAATTATTATTTTTTGATTGTACAGATAAAAGTTATTCACACTCAATAGATGTACAGAAATTTTTCAGTGGTACCGTTGCCAACCACAAAAGTTTTATGTTAGGCACCTTAGCAAATTATTGAAACACTTGGTGCTAGTCACATTTTTGTTATTAGATTTAGTTAGCATATAACATGTAAGAGGATGTAAAAACCGTTTACAAGCAATATTTCGCATATTCGATCTCCAGACAAAACCACAACACCATTTCGTTTCAAACTACTGTGTGTAAAACATTTCCCAAAGAAGGAGCAATAACACGGTTTGCTACTGTTTTGATTCTGCAGCTTACGTTCGGCGGCAAGAGACTGCATCATCTTATTCACTGATGGACAACCAACTCAGGGAATAACTGATGCCGAACAACTTATCAAAGAGTATAAAATTTTGTCAAACACGCTGGGCAAACGAAGCAGCGTCCCGGTTTCCGTTTTTACCATACAACAGGCACTTTCGGGAGAAGAATTTCTGTTCAAGGTGACGTGTTGCGATACAAAATAGATTCCGAATACCAAAATGGCAAACCTGTATGATATTTGAGCTTTGCTGCACTATTGATGTCTACAGAAAGCTACAGGCAACGTTAACTGCTTACGATTTAATAACGCTTTATATCAATATCGTCTCTGTGTTTCAAAAGTCTGCCGTCAACAACTTGGATATAAGATCAATCGCATATAAATTAATTGCACATATTAAGGGTTGTGGTTACAGCCTATCTGAAAGAAAAACCGTTTCAGTGAAATAGATCAGCAGAGAAACAAAAGAATTTGTGCAGTTCTATCTTACTTCCTGAACCTTACCTATAAGCATAGATGTTGTCTGTCAACGTACAAATTCAAGTGGTATCAAAACTATTACGAAAATTGTACAAGATTCTAACTTTTATCAAAATCTCAGAGGAAACAAAATCTCACGACAAGGTGTACTGTAGTACGCTTTATTCGTCAAAGGTACTGCAAAATGTTTGACTTTGCTGAAACTAAAAGAAGTGTTGGAAGAAGTGGGAGTGCAGGGGTACAAAGGCATTCGCAAAACCTTAGATTTGTCAAAAATTTGGGCAAAAGTTCAAAAAATGCGGGTACAGAAGTTGGGACATTTTTTAACAATAATAATGAAATTACACTTTTTGTTACTGGGTGCATAAAAAACGTTTAAGATGTCATAGTAAACATATTAAATATACAGCATATAGAATCAATAAATTGTTTCCAGTAACTTCGTGTTTCAGTTTGTGAGAATTGATGTATAACCAATAACTACAAAAAATTGTAGGGTGAATGTTTGCCTCATAAGCGTTTTTCGGGCAAAATTTTGTGGAAATTTTGGCAAAATATCTTTTACGCCCCAAAACATTGCCTGCTCCTACACCTATGAGTAAAAGTACCACCAAACACCTTGGAATGATATTTATTTATTTTGTACACTGTGATTCTAACTACCAGGACTGAGGATGCGTATGTTACGTGAAATCGATTTCCTATCAAAGAAATTTGCTAAATGATCTGTTGCGTCGCTTCTGTGGAAACCAGTGGTGGGCTTAGGGTTGGGGGCCCGAGGCAAGACCAAAAAGGGGGCCCTCTGATGACGTCATCATACTCAGCCAACCGTGATAATCACTTTTGATCAAGCCTGAGATACGGCCACCCAAGGATACGTTCCTGAAATTTTTCACGAATCCGCCATCGGTCAACATCTTCTTGGCAAATCAATTTCACGAATCCGCCATCAGTCAACATCTTCTTGACAACGCTGAATGTGCCTTACATTACAATAAGGACAAATTCTCTGTCCTCGCTCGAGCTCGCACTTCATTTCATCTCTCTGCTCTGGAAGCGACTTTCATCAAATCTCTGAATC
>Ga0210059_1012402_pt1 | contig 12876 bp, 7 predicted proteins | sample Ectturendosymbi2_FD_188042 | JGI IMG/M metagenome (GOLD analysis project Ga0210059, IMG submission 188042) | Ecteinascidia turbinata endosymbiont from Florida, USA - Sample 2 (SPAdes) (version 2) | ecosystem: Host-associated > Tunicates > Ascidians > Unclassified | place: Key West, Florida...
CACAGAAAAAAATATTACTTATGACTTATGGCCCTAGTCATGACACACTTTGGTTTTCGTTTTACTGCTGTTATCTCACATCTTCGCAGGCAACTCGTTTGTGAAACGTACTTCAAATCTGATCTATTGCAGCTCTACGATTCTAATCGAGTCACGTCGGAGTCGGCGGCGCTCATCGACAAACTGCAGGGAAGTCGAGTTCGAGGGCCTCAACCTTTTGTGCTGGGGCGGTCAAGAAACAATTACCTGGCCTTACAATTCCGATCTGACACATCATTCAGCAGGAAAGGTTTTAGAGGAACAATCTCTGCTGGTAAGAAAGAAAATCTGCCTTTTAGCAGCTTGCAATTTCTACACATAAGACTTTAGCGGAAAACTACCTATTCACATGAATCGGTACAACGTTGAAATGCAATAAAGTACTTTATAAATTCAACAATAAGAATCCGATACATCTATTACAAACCGTGTTTGCTTTACTACTTCGGACATTTCCTGCTTTATTCAACGTACTGCATAGAGAATCACAAGTTTAATAAAAATCTGATGTTATCCAAATGGATAGATGGCATTTGAAAATCAATAACATCAAAATTTGCATTTTACTCGGAAAAAGCAGTTCTGCAAAAAAGTTTTTATTTGGAAATTTCATCTCTCTTTTCACTCCGATTATTTTTCAGAAACATTCAGTTTGTAATCGTTTTAGTAAAAACGAAATGGTACATCACGGAAATACGTAAAGTTCATCGTCTCTGCTAGTGTTTCTCAACCATTGGACCGTGAGTCAATTTTAAAATTAGGCCTCACCGCCACCGGTACATGAACAGTGTTTGCAATGGTTCGAAAAACAAATTTATATTCAGCCAGGATATAATGCCGCCAAAAAGTCATCGTAACTTCATTCAGTTGTATATTATGTAACAAGAAGTAACGCTCACCAGATGATGGGTCAAGTCATTTCAGCCAAATAACGAACAAGAAAGGTTCAGTAGCGCTTAATATCATCAACACATCAAATCGTTACCTGTAGGTTGGGCATTAGGTCGGATTTTATGCTGTTACCTGTAATATCGATGCCTGCCACAATTTGTTGAACATCGTTGTGTTGATCATTTGTTTTGGTACGTAAAATTAAAGCTAATAAAAAGAACCGTTATTGAGGTCATTTGCAACCGTTTGAATAGCAGAATAGGTATGAAGTCTCGCATTATATATATAATACGCATTCGTTTGACTCGCTTATTTGCGAAAATAATGCAAAATAATTTTTTTTCAGCCCTGAGACCAACTCCAGAGACAGTATCAGGTACATTATGTTGCATGAACCAGTGCGTTTTGTAGCTTGCCTTCTTTGTTAACCCCTTGTGGAAATCAATAGTGCAGATAATTAACTGACCACACATCGATTGGAGTTGATTCCCAATTTTTATTTTAGGCTACATTTAAACTGTGGCATCGTCAACGTATTTTTGTACGAGTCCTTGCCTTTCCCGATGCATACGAAAAAAGAGAATTCTGGTAAAGGTGTATACAGCAAATATATTACCATTTTTTGTCGCCATGAAATGTATTTTTCTATCACGTTTCTATCAAAACGGTCTTACTGTTGTTACAACATTCCTAATTTTTACGTTTCTCCCTGAATAATGTACTTGAATTCTGCTTTGAAGAAATCATGCAGATCACAACAAAATGTCGCTAATTTTCGGCATCACTGCGGTTTGCGATATTTGGATTTCTTTAAAAAAATGTCGTGCGCAGGATCAACATTGTCTATGCGTTGATTTCTGCAATTCAGTGATGTCATCAACACGATCGTCATTTGATACATGGATGTCTTTTAAAATTTTCATTTTTGTTTTGAAGGTCCATGTGGTGAAACCTCGTTAGAAGCTAGAACTGGTGCCGTGCAAGTGCTGACGTCGCCCAACCATCCCCGAAACTATGACTCCAACGCAAGATGCTACTGGACGATATCCGCACCTGAAAGAACAGTGATAGCCATATCTTTTGAGGCATTTGACACCGAAAGTTGTTGCGACAGACTTGAGGTAAGCTTTTTCAAGTTACTTTTGGTTAAAGCAGCTTTTTTTTCAAGAAAATGTTAGGTACCCTCCACCCGGTATGGACCTGTAATGACTCGAAAAATCTCCGACTAAGCTTCATAGATATTTCCCTTGATAATTTTCTCTGAATCTGGGGACCCGATTTTCAATTTTTGGGACCCTATTGGGGTCCTAAAAACATTTAAAAAAACCTAGTTAAACAAAATATTTTATTTTTATGTCAAGGTACAGCAATCGTCTTTTACATCAATTTTTGTTTACAGAACGTGAAAGCAAAAAGTATTTCATACGTTTTATGCAATAAAAATTCACATAAATGAAACTGGTGTTGATAATTTCGCGTAAGGACTATGATTTAGACCTTATAAATTCATCTTAATCAAGCTTTGGGATTTAGGATTTAGTCGTAATTTCAAGTTTGTTCAGTTGATTTCAAAAGGAACGACATAATTGAGGTGGTTGCTAACCACCTCAATATTGGCTCTTGTTATGTTTAGTTGTAAGTTTTAGCGTTATTTAGTTCACTATTTTTCGTGTACGTAGATACAAACATCACTTAGCGAATGTGATCCGGACGTTAAAATTCAATTAATTTTTTTTAATCTACAGTACATCCTCACAGTTGATGTATTTGAACCCTATTAACGTGATCTACTGTTGTTTCTAAATATGCATAAGAAATGCTTTCATTTTATTGTGATTGATATGCTATTTTCTCATTGTATAAGCTCTTCTGTGATGTCATCCTCAAATGACATTGCATTTGATAAACAGGCAAGATGAGCGGAGTAACACCGTAGCTATAGATTTGTACAAAAACGATGCTTTTAATATTTATTGTTTTATATATGTGAACTGGTGAAAACTATATTACTCCCGAGTTTTTTGCGCTCTTTCAAATTGTTTTCGTGACAAAATTTTGTATCTGGCGTCAGACAATAAATTCGGCTCTTATTGTTTCTACAATTCTAAAAACAATAGGTCTGCTCAAGACAGTAAACACTACTAAAGGAGCAACCCAATTGTAGATTGAACACGTGCTATATATTTTGGTTTCTAGTTGCTGCAGTTGCTTGCTTTTTTCTATGTAAACTTTGCCCTATATTTTTTGTGATATTTACTGCTGTTGTTATTTGTTTTTTTCACGTAAGTTTTTTTCATTGCATTCTTCATCAATTTTAAGTTATATTTTGTTTTTCAACGTTTGAGTCAGATTTAGTGGTTTTCTGTCAATCCATTAGTGATTAGTTTACTGTCGTCGCAATTTTTAACGTTTGAAATTTTAGGCATGATTTTTATATGGAACGTTCCAAGCAATGAGATAGATTTGGCTTTTGGGTTTGATTGTTTATTTTCTTTAAAAAGTAGCGATCAAATTCCTGTTTTTTAAGTCATTCTAGGGCAGAAACAAGCTTTTTTTCTTAATACAGCATGAAAGGGTTAGTAATTTCTTGATGCCCTTCACACACGGTTAGGTGTGCGAGCGGAAAACATAATGAAAAGGATCTACAAATCAAGGATTTTGAGAACATCCAGTCACTAATCAAAATAATCTTTAAGAATAGCTGTTTCGTTTAACATATCAATAAAAACTAAAATGGTGTATTTGTGTGTTGAGGCTAGGACTCAAAATACCGTCAGTCTGTTGTGGTATAAACTCAGTGCTTGTCTTTCCAAGGGATCATATTTTGGTCATAGAAGCATCTGGTTGGCTTTATATGTGCTCATAAATGAGATGATAAGATGCGACTCTTCAAGCTTTAAATGAACGTGTATTTCCACAATACGGGAAGGTTGAAGTTCGTTTCTCTGACCTTCTACGTTTGCGGATGTATCAAAATTTGCGCTAACTGTAATCGTGAGGACATGCAATTTTTTGACCTAAAAACTTAAAATTTTGACTTTTTGACCTATCAATTTTCTACGTTTTCAGTTGAAATGCGGAATACAAAGCATATTCATATACAGTATTAGAAAACAAACTGATAAGTTTGTTCTGTTGAAATGAAACAAAAAGTAGTTTATCTGCAAAATCATGTTTTAAAAATGTCTGGCTCACTTTCAGTTTCATGAAACGAACCTCACTGATGCTTTGCACTGTAGTGCTTCCCACCATCAACCTTTTGTCACTTTTCACTTAGCACATTTGCAAAATAATTCACCTTGAGGTGTTGAGGTAAATTCAGAAGCATATTCATGCGGTATAGTTTGAACTTTTCAAGAATTTGGTTGTTTGACCTTAGGCATGATATGTTGATAAGTACAATAACTACAGTAGAGTTAAATCTGAGAATATCATGAAGTTAAAACACTATGTAGGCACAATGGATTGAGCATTTGCCAAAGCAAGTATTGTAAGACCACGTTTCTTGCATTGCCATGCCTAGTCCAGTTAATATTCAATCGTCCAGTCGTGGGCTAAGTAACATTATTACGCCAAAAGTCGCAACAAATCCATTATTATTTCAGAATTGCAACTAAACTTGCAAAAACAAATCAAAATCTGTTGTAACTTCGATAAAATATCGATAACGAGAAAAAAACTCTGCTGCAAGAAAATTTTGACCTAACGATAAATTTTAACCTAATGATAAATTTTGACTTTTTTGACCTAATAACTGTGGAGTGGCTCGTGGTATGAACGTGAAATTTGGTTTGTGGACGTTTCATAAACTTTTACAAAGGCAGAACAATTTTGATTTATTAACTTTTGGTTGCCTTGGTGATCGTTATCACTTATCAACTGAACATTTTGTGCGAAATTCGTTTTGTTTTCAGTTTTATGATACACCTTCCAAAGAAAACATTAGCCTTTCCAATCGCTTGAACGAATTCCTTGGGAGTAGCCTACCTGGTGACTTCTATACTTCTCACAATTATGTTACTGTCCGTTTCTCCACCGATGGATCTATGGAGAAAAGCGGGTTCAACTTGACGTATCGAGCTGTTGGTAAGAATATTTAACATTTTCCTTTCAAGTTTTGCTGCAATTTGGTGTTTTCTGTAGAACTTTATTTTTAAGGAAGCTTACAGAAAGTGTATGTATTATAAAAAGAACAAAAGTTAGACAAGCAATTACCTCCCATTGGTCTGCAACCAATTATGACGAAAATGTATTCATTGAAAAATTCAACGCGTGACTGTCATATCAATAGATATTTGAGGGCCACTAAAGTATTAGATATTCATTGTTATAACAATTCTGACTGGCAAAATTTTAACAACTAATTGTTTTAACCTGAAACAAATGTTAGCTATATTGGCGTAAAACAGGTGCGATTGCGAAGTGCCTCCTCACGAAATGAGACGCATAAACAAATTTTTGTTAAATTCTGCTAAAAATATTTTTGCAGACGAAATGAAAATGTCGACAACATCTGCTGCCACTACTCCAGGTTTGTAGTAACTTGATTCAGCATGCAAAAATGCGAAAGAAAATAGCAAAATTTAAAATAATCTTTAACTAGAGGTATTCATAGCCAGACTTCAACTCGATTGCGATCGGCAGTAGGCGGTTGAAATGTCGCAAAAGTTGATAACTTGCATTAAGTGAATATGATTCTTTACTGTCAACAAAGTTTCCAGTTGTTTTGGAGCTCGACGTGAATCATCAGATTTGATGTTTCGATAGAAAGTGTTTTGAATTGCAAATTTGATACTGGTGATTTTTGATTCCGTAAATTAGTTGAAATTTTGGCTGTCTGAAACGATTTGCTTGCTTTTGTAACTTCAGAATGTAGTTAGATTCACTTTTAGTTTTTGCAAATATAGAGTTGGAACCAGCTAGGCCTTGAGATTTGCCGCTTTGAGCAGCAGCCCTTAGCCTTTTTTAGCACCTGCAAGTAATTGTTTACGCAGCCTGGGTATTTCTTATGTGTTTGATCTTTATCACAGTTGCATGCGGTTACAACCGTGATGCGTCATTTGAAGAAAGAACCTTCACCACACCAGGGTACCCTGGCGGATATCCATCGAACCGAGATTGTGAGTGGACACTTAGAGCAATGCGAGGTTATCAAGTTCAGTTACAGATCCTAGAAGGTTTCACAGAATGGTGCTGCGACTTCTTGGACGTAAGTTGTTTCAGTTTAGTACGACGACATGACTTTACGATACCATTGCAATGTTTCGGCTGAATGCACTGTTTACACAGTTAGTTAATGCTTTTAAAACTGACCATTCTTATCAGAGATCAACATGTATTGTCAAATGTGAAGTGCATTTTGAAAGACTGACGGTTTTGTGCGTGTTTAAAGTTACTGGAGCTCGGTTTTGTGCGTGTTTGAAGTTACTGGAGCTCAAATTCGTGTCTTGTGGTTGTGGTCGCTTGATCAGGGTATTATTGAGGTCTGACCTCGGTGATCGCTAAGACATTTTGAGAGACCACAACTACAGTATTTTGTGTAAATACCAAGATGGTCGTAAAGCAAGGCTTCAGTGTATTTTGGTGGTGGTCATGACGCGGGGTTCTTTAGAGACCGTTTCGGTCTCTCATCACACCTAAAAACACTGCGTGACTAAAAAACTTATTGGAGTATCAAGAGTGTGCATTCTCCAGATATATTGCAAAACGCAGAGACAACAATTTACATGGTTTACACTAATAAAACTTTTCGTTTCAGACCTAAGTTAGTACACATTGACAACATATATTTCGAGATTGATGCGTGGTTTTGCAATAGGAAACGGCATGAGAAAAGTAGCTTGCGTTGAAGAAACTTCTGTTGCAAAGCTTGTGACCAAATTACTTTTGTCTTATGGTTTGTTGAAACTGACATATCTGATTTAGGTGTTCGATGGATATCTTCACAATAAAGTGAAGCTTGCACGTGTTCGAGGACAAGTCCGCTCGCCTCTTGTGTTCACGTCCACATCTCGTCATCTCACCCTGATGTTTCACTCAGATTTGTCTTCACAGCACATTGGTCTTCGTGGATCTTACCGTTTAGGTAATTTTTTTTTGTTATTTGACCAATGAAGGAAGTGACAAGCCTTTGGTGAAGAAATTGATGATCACTTTGTGTTGTAATTAATTTTAGTCACTTCAAAATCGCTTAGAAAAAAAACCTTAAATGAGAAGCTTGAAAGAAACTGTTTTTAAAATTGCTCCCTGCCGTAATTACGTTTAAATTTTTCTTTGATAATAAAATTGTTATTTTTATAACTGATTTGGTAGGCTTACGAGAAAACTCTTCTGTCAGTTTTTTATATCACACATTTTCGGGGTATATTACGCAGTAATAAATGCTACAAAATATTTGTTCTGTGTCGTCAGGCGTATGTATTGACTAAGTTTCAATATCTAAGTACTTGTTTGATTCCAAAAAAGTGGGTTGAATTAATTTTTCTTGGAAAATATTGTATGTGTAGCTTGCTTTTTCGTTCATAAAACTATTAGAAGTTTGTTTTCATCAAGAGGAACGCTGGAGGATTGGTTTTACTACAAGGGATTGTAGAAGATTGTTTACGGGTATACAGTATTTACTGGATTGTCAGCTGCGGTTTTCAATGTTTCTTGTCATCATTTTCTGCGGCTTATAATCAAGGACGGCTTACAATCGAGAGCGGCTTACATTTGTTCAGCTTACCGAAAAGTCTAATCTAGATGACGTCCAGTCTTTCTTTACCTACATTTTGTCGACCAAACACTCTTTTCGCATTATCTTTCTTTTCTTCAGCATGATGTTCACACGTGCACATCCGTCACAGGGGGAATTATGATGAATAGAAGGCAGTTCTAGTGGTGAAGCATCATTATTACCAGAGTTGCCAGTTAAAACCAAAGTTTAGGTAATCTATGTTGAAGTGCGGCTTGCAATCAATGATCACATTAATTTTTTAACACGGTTTCGTGCGGTTTACATGGCAGATTACAATTGAGGGCGGCTAACAATCGAATAAATACGGTCGTTGTCCTATTATTATGCAGGCTGTCATTTTAATAAAGCCTGCATAACAATAGGACAACTTTTACTGCAAATTTCACAAAGTTCCAGCAGAACCTTCATTTCAAACTCCAATTGGCAGAATTTAACTTCGACTGCATGCGTTAGCACCATAAAGTTAGGAGATTTTAATCAAAAGTTTGGTATGCAAATCAGTTTAATGTAGCCGAAGTTTTCTTAACCACATGCCAGTCTGTTAGAGCTAAACAAGAAAAACTTTTGCAACAGGCTGTACAACTTAAAATACCAGAAAACTATTCATTTGTTTGAATGGTATAATTTTTCTATGCGTCATGTCTTTTCTAATATCAGCAAAAAGTTTTCTCCGTCCCGGTCTCTGCAGTAAAATCTGCCTCGCAGCGGACTCGTGCCGCAACAATGAAGCACAGTACAGTCAATTTTACCTATGTTCCCACGCTCTCAAGTAAAGGTGCTTTGTCTCAAGCAAATGGCAGCATATAAAAAACAAGGGCAACTTTTATGTATAAGGCAGTGAAAGCGTGAAAGCCAAGGCGGAGTGCAACAACTAGCCAGGGTCACGAAAAATTCCTAAGCACATCACTGGGAAAGGTAAAAACAATTGTAATCAAAGAAGAGGTAACGAGTCATTTGGTTCTGGGCGAAATCCTACATTGTTCGTCACGGCTCTATTTCCTAATCATTAACAAACTCCTTTCAACGTTACCTAAAATTCATGGATTCTTAAAACGTCCGATCTCATTTTGTTTAAATCTTTTTTTCGTTGTTTCTTAAACGAATTTACTGTGTAAGACTTTTAAATTTCAACATAATTTGTTTGTTATATAGTTAGCGCAATGACCACTACGCATGAGGTCACCACAGCCACAACGACTAGTAAGTTGTATGAAACTGTAAATAAGCGTGTGTGCTATGCATGTGATTTATATTTCAAGAATATTTAACCGGGGTTTTGAAGTTTAACGAATGTTTATAGCGTGTTACGAAGCTAATAAAACGCAAATACTTTTGTGTTTCGGTGTTATGATTTCTCGTCACTAAGATGGAAAATAACCCTGCGAAAACGAGTAAGTAATCTAATTCATCGTCTGGCAGGAACTCCAACTGCTTGCTTCTTCAGTGGAGCTGTCGAAAATCAAATCCAATATTTGAAATCTCCGAACTACCCTTCGAGTTACAGCCCTGACGCTGATTGCATATACCGATTGTATTCTCCAGAAGGAACTTATATCAAACTTGAGTTTGTTAATTTTGAAACTGAGGAATGCTGTGACAAATTGTCGGTAAGCAGCTCTTTAAATACTGATTGTTGGTTGTTTTCATAAGTCGTTTCTTTTATTCAGTGGTGTTTTGATTGTGAACGTCCAGCGTCTCATAACGCGTTTTTCTGTTTTTTTCTTCTGTGTGTATGGGCTCGTGTGTGCGTGTGCGCACGCGCGCCTTTAAGGTATATTTTTTTCTTTTGCGGCTGAAATGTTACAAAGCTTATTCGTAAAAGAACATGTATTTTGCCTCTAACTTCAGACAAAATAATGATTCTCGTTAGCCGATCAAGGTCAGTACAAAGTCATTTGTGAATGAATAACTGCAGTCAACATTGCAAACCCAGCCAAGTTGTTGGAAAGTTGACATTTATACCTTTTTAAGTATCAAGTAAATTGACCTGGTCACTTGTTTTATCTTATCGCATTTCAAATGATGTCCGTGATGTTCAATCAGACTTCCGTAACACTGTTTGCACCTTGTGCGCTTTTAAATGATGTACGCTTGTATCAGAAGAAACGCATACCTAAGTTCAAATTATCATGTGCGGTTTTGCAGTCGATTATTGCTATTGAGAAGAAACTTGCCTAGAAAAGCTTTCTTGGATATTAGTCTCCCAAACCTACATTAGCAAGTTTTTTTTAGGTTAATGGGTATTTAAAGGCGCATTTTTATTTATAGCTTTGGGAGGAAGGCAGAAGAACGCACCTCTTTTCTGGAACGCGAGTATCTGTCGTCGACCCCATAATAACAAGGACCAATAATCTGGAAATAAAATTCACATCGGACCGAACTGTTGAAAGGAGCGGCTTTCGCATCGCGTACTCCATCGGTGAGAGTCTATTGACAGTTGGTGACATCCAGCTGAATTTTTAAATGATGTTCAAACTAGTGATGAACGATTTAAAATTCACGTAAAAATATAACTTTGTCAAGTTGTAACGCAGAACTAACATTGATCAAGGTGTCTATAAATGAAAATGTAGTTGGCAGTATAGCTAGATATAAACAATGTTCTTTTCCAAATTTTATACAAATCCTACGCAATCTTAACTTTTTTTCGTGCCAGCAGTTCACTACAAGCAGTCCAAGAATGATGAAAAATTAAGTAAGACAGGTTTTTATTTTATTCATCTTAGGAGGATTACCCCGCTGAGGAATCCACAAAACACTATACGAGTCGTGAATTGAAGGGTTTTATGCAACCCAAAATTTGATCACTGCTGCCAGGGACACGTGACCTCCGTTATTTCCGGTTCAACTATTTTAAAATTCCTGACGCCTATTTTTAATCAATTTCACAACAAAATCATATCTGCACAGAGAAACACACATTGCATATACAAATGTTATACACTGTACCCCCCTGCACCTGTTCTTCTAGGGGGAATTTTGTTTGTCCGTAGAAAATGTCATGCGCGTTTGAGATCCGTGTTTTCTTCATATCAAGTCGTGGTGTAGGTCTCCTCTTCTCAAAATCGATCATCCGATGTCGTACTTGTCAAAAAACGTGTTGCACTTCAAATCAAATTTGCTGTTTGCTGTACAACTATTTTCCGCATGTCATTTTGTAACATGGTTTGGTGTGCAGTCTACTCAGAGGCAACGTTCTGCACTAAAAAGCAAATAAATCTTGAAGAATGTTCACTGGCTGTAAAAAAATCACAGCAAAGCTTGTAAGTCTTCTTATCATGAGACCAAACACGATTGTCTTCAAGTCACATAAATAAAATTACACAAATGCCATGCTGCGAATTGCAACTCGCCTTACCTGTAGTATGGCAGTCAGTGCATATACGCACAAGTGTGGCATAATCCTTGCACACAGATTGGTGGCACTTGCTGCAAAATTGTTTGGTCTTCCTGTAGCTGCTGTAACGACAAATCGCGTCGGAAGGGGGGCACGGGGATGCCTTTGCCCTCTTGGATTTTAAAATTTGACATTTTTCTGTTATATTTTTAGCAGAAAAGGTCGTTTTCTTAGTTTCGAGGAGGAAAAATTAAATTTCACCATTTTTGGCCCCCTTGGAAAAATCGTTATGACTACCTCTGGAAAAATCCCCTAATGCTCTCCCTGGAAAAATCCTTCCGAAGCCCATGGTCCCGGCGGTCTTGAAACGATCGCAAGTTGAGGAAATCTTATTTTCACAACTTCTTTGACGCCTACCAGAAGAGTTGGCTTGACAAGCCTTGTCTCCACCCGTGGCCGTATCATCTCAAGTGCAAGTTTCGTTCATGAACCTCCGACGCTGTTGTTGTTTCTTTCCTTGATTGACCATGTGGTTGTGGCAGGGGCGTAACAAGGGGGGGCAAAGGGGGCACAATTCCCCGGGCGCCGAGTCAATACGGGGCGCGAAATCATTGCGGGGGCGCCGAAAAGTCCCACAAATGTTACAAGTACTTTCTTCAATGCAATGAATTTGCTTTCGAAAGAGCTCAGGTTCGAACATGGGAGCGCCAAACTTGCTTCTTGCCCCGGGCTCCATCTAACCTCGTTACGCCCTTGGGCTGTAGTACAGGATTGTAGCATTAATTCCCGAAGCATTCACCATCCCATAAAATATAGTCAAAGACCATCTTTTAGTTATTCTGCTGCAGGAATTGGACGAGCAGGTTTGGTCAAAAGTGTCCACCCCTCTTGTCTGGTTATAACACATTCCGGTTTTCCATTGTCATGAATATCAGCTTGTCTATGCATTGATGAAAGGAGGGTAGCATGTGTTTTTGAAGACTTATTTGGGCTACACAGAGTAGTGTTATCATCAAAAACAACTGCCTAGGTTGGAATCTGGTTTTCTCTGTCATCTCTTCAGGAATTTCTCCTTTATTTTTCCGAATAGTGACAACATATGTCAATCCTTTTTCCAGCAAGTCCTTCACCAGTGGCACTGCTGTAAACCCATTATCACCAGTTATGTTTCTATTGCTACCGAAGTGCGGCTTGCACAGCTCCGTAGGTAATGTCCTAAAGCGACAGTATCTGGTGGTTTTGTCCTCTTTCTCGGGTATGGCATGACATACAGCATGTAGCTGCTTCCAGAATCGCAGATCATCATTACTTTCAAGACATACTTTGCCGTTTCTTCGATATATACATTCGAAAAACACAGCGACCTGTAAATGCCAGCAGCTGCTCATCTATCGTGATATTTTCTTCTGGACAATAGCGCTGTTTGCAGTTGCTGATGAAAACTTCCCAGATTTTGCTCACGGCAGCGAATGGGTTCTTCTTACGTTCGTCCCTCGTTTCAGGATCATCAAAACGAATACAACGTGAAATAAAACAAAACCTCTCATTGAACGCTGTTCTATATGCAGGGATTCCCAGTGAGGGTTTGAACATTTTCTCCGTGACTACATGACTGTCCTCATTGACACCTGACAACAGCAAAACCCCGATTAGAGCTAAATTCTTTCTTCGCACGTGTCTTTGAAAGTTGCTTTGATATGTTGCTTGGCACGATCGCGGAGATTCTTATACAGGCATTTATTTTTTTCCACAATTGCCTTTGTTATGTTGTTGTCAAGCAGAAGCTTCAAGTAATCCACATAAGTATCTCCGAAGAAAGATCTGGGGAAAATCGGCCCGGGCGTAAACGATGCCAGGATGTTGCGAGCTGGAG
>Ga0210059_1012403_pt1 | contig 12876 bp, 9 predicted proteins | sample Ectturendosymbi2_FD_188042 | JGI IMG/M metagenome (GOLD analysis project Ga0210059, IMG submission 188042) | Ecteinascidia turbinata endosymbiont from Florida, USA - Sample 2 (SPAdes) (version 2) | ecosystem: Host-associated > Tunicates > Ascidians > Unclassified | place: Key West, Florida...
GCTTGCTTCATCATATGCAAAGCCAAAGATGCAAAAGTCAGCTTTAAGAATTAGTATCGACTGTCTGTGACTATATGTTCGCAATAAATAACTAACCAATTTTCTGGAAACACAAAAAAATATCGTTTAAAAATGCTAGTTTTAGTATCGGCATCCTGTAAAGTATGCTGTAGCAATTTTATGCTCATTCAAAAGAAAAACACATCAAGCGCCCGTTGTTTGGAAATTGCCCAAGTACAGGCCGCCGGCCCACGGTATATTCGTGGCCGGCGTACGATATACTCGTACTTTACTTCAAATGCCAACCGTTGTTGAAGCGGAAGCGGTAGAATTTTCGCGCTTCCGCTTCCGCTTCCACAGCAAAATGACCGCTTCCACCTCTTCCAGCTTCCGCGTCCACATCCCTGGCTTTGAGTATGTCGACGCAATAGTCGGCATGCGGCTTGACCAACGGTCATATTGAGATTCATGGAAACTCGTTGGAAAACTCTGGCGTTACCAAGACGAAATCTAATTAGGTGAAAGAACTCAATAACTTTTTTGACGAATTTTGATCGAATTGATCATATACCGGAAATTGACTCTACTTTAAATGCGTACCACAATTTGCTGGAGACCCCTTTGGATCTTGAGGCCCTAGACTTAAGCCTACATAGCCTTTTGGTAAATCCGGCCCTGCTTGTAACCATTCCATAACGCGTCTAAATATTGCTTTACTTTCTTGAGCCATTTCAAAGGTTTTTATTCATTTAAGATGTTCTCTTTATGAAAATCCGCTCTATACAGGTCACGTAATTCATTGACCTCACACATCCTGCATGTAACTTTTTCACCTAAAACAATATAAAAATACATATGCAAAACATATGATACAGTGACAACTTCAAAGTATTATTTCACATTTAGTGATTGAGTCTGTACACACTACTTTCTGTCATAGTCAAGTTTCTCTTTTATTCGAGATCAGACTGTGTGCAACCAGGCGCGTAGCCAGGGGGGCAATGGGGGCAATTGCCCCCCAATTCCGAAAGTTGCACCAAAAATTTTCAGGTCAATCAAGCTTTTGATGTCTAAGCCAAAGAAGTATTTCAGCGCAAATCACCGAAAATGCTTGCGTAACTTTTTGCATAATTTAGTCGAACCTGATCAAAGCACTGTGGTTTAACAATTGTCCATGATCAACCAAACGTTGTGTACCAGGGGGGCAATAATATAATTTTCCAGGTGAAGCCAAGGATTTTCGTAGGGTGGGCAAAAATGGTTAAATTTCATTTTTTCCACTCGAAACTAAGTAAACAACCTTTTTTGCTAAAAATATAATAGGAAAATGTCAAAAGCAGGGAGGGTCCAAAGACCCCTTCTACCCCTCCCCTTGCGACGACCATGGTTGTGTATAGTGTAAATGTTGGAGAAGTCATGTCATGGCGGATATTTTCCTGAGGTTTAAGCTCCGTGTGAAAGTTAGTGATAATGAAATACGATCATAGTATCTAACTGCTTGTAATCACCATCCAAAGTAAAACAAGGAGTTACCACTTTTCCCAGCTGTTTCTGATGCACCAGTTTGCTGAATCTCACCTAGTAGTGGTACAAACATATTTCAAACCCATCGCAAAAATTTCTCCCTCTCTGCTAACTCTGGCGTGCTACCAATGCCGTACATGTTACTCTTGTCTCCAGCGTAAACCGTAGCCTTAAATGTAAATCGTATATTTTTTGTACTGTTTCAAAACTAATAGCGGTGATGTACGTCTTATATACCCCTTGAAACTCAAACTCCGGTTGAGAAGAAATCCAGTTTCAATGTCTTTTTTATTGCGCAAATAAGTCATACACCAGCGATCTCAAACTCAAATTGCTCCGAGGGCGAAACGAGCACTTTAAGAAAATCAGGGCCGCATTGTGTCTACCCTAGCCCTTAGGGCCGCGTTGTGCAACAAAGGCGGTACCTGAGCCTTGCTAGAAACAGCTTTCACGTCTTTTTTTACGGCGAATGGTATTGTAAGTTATAGGGAAGTTATCTCTAGCCCTTTCTACGTTCGTTTTAAATGAACTTGTTGACTCGCTAGCCTAGCACTTTTCAACACCGATGAATAAACTAAATAACCTAAATGTTAATTATCTCAAAATTCCCAAAAAGCATAGCGGGCCACACAAAATGCTATCGCGGACTGGGAGTTTGAGACCTCTGCCATACACACTGTTTAGCAACAACAGCATTCTTTCTAGATATTTATTTGTTACGATTAAAACTGCATTATAACGGTTTAATCACAATCATGTTCAGCGTTACCGTTTTCATCAATGATTTCATATGAACTTTCCGTCGAAAATAAAGCTTGGGCCAACTAATCACAATCCGACCTTTGCAGTGTTACAACTTTCATTTAATGTTGCCATCGTATCCTACTGCAAACGTGAAATCGTTCCTCTGCAACTGGTAGTCTCAGCAGCAAAATCTAACGTAAGTAGGAAGATGGTTTTGATTTTGGAAGTGCTAAGGACATTGACACTGCCATTCCTTACAGATAGCTTGCAATCGATGTCTGTTTCATCGATAAACCGCATGAAACTGAAACATAGGTGTAGTAGCAGGCAAATTTTTGTGGGTGCGAAGAATTTTAGCCCAAATTTCTGCAAACTTGCCAGAAAAAGAATTCAAAGAAAATGACCTCCATAAAAAACGACTGCATTTCACTGGGCGCATTGTTTTCAAATCGAGGCAGTTTAAGCATCATTTTTGCCTAAATTTCACCAAAACTTCCCCAAATTTCCCTTCAATTGCCCAAAAATAACTAAATTAATGCATGAGTTAAAAAAAAATAATTTTTTGGGTACCATTTTTGTAAAATCAAAGCACGTACAGCGATTTTGCGTTGATTTACACATATTTTGCACAAATCTCCTCAGATTTCGCCCGGATTTTCACCAAATCAAAACTTTTGGGGTGCGCTTGCACCCCCCGCCTCCTACATCAGTGAACTAAAATGAAAAATTGACTGAACATATTATTCATAAACAAGCGCCAGAAAAATGCACATTTCATGGGTGATGCTTCGAAAACAAGGGGCATTAAATAATCAAATGTTGAGACTTGGCTGTTGTTTGCCCTCCCCCCCCAATCAAAATTCCTGGCTACGTGCCTGTGTGCAACCAAGAGTACTATTTTCTGAGTCGCAACCAAAATTTGTAGTTTTATAACGTTCTTCATTTTCACTCTCTGCTTCCATGTTTGTTGTATACATGTTGTGAGACGAAATTCTCGTAACAACATAAAACAATGGTACCCTGTAGTGGTTAAAGATCATTTCTCCGAGAAATGGACGCTCATGTTCATAAGGAAAGCTTTTCATTCGAAGTGGCATGAAAGTCTTTGTCAGGCATATATTGACAGTCCTGAGCAGTGGCGTAACTTGAGGTTTAACCCAGGGGGAAATTCAACTGAAAGGGCCCCATTAGTCAGCACTTAGAAAAAGTTGAGAAATGACAGTGAATTCGGATGTGAATGTCTATGCTAGCCAAAACCGGAAAAGCCCCGAAAAACTAAAAATAACGACAACTTACTGAAAACCAAAAAAACACTAAATATCAGAAGATAAGTTAAATGGGGGCCAGGTTTTTACATTTAGCTTGCCAGGTGGCGGCTCGTCCTCCCTGACCCCCGTCAGTTACGCCACTAGTCCTAATACCTTGGTAGATCCATTTGATGCGTCTGAGATCGTTACATAACATTTTGTTAATAATTATTTCAATGATTTGTAGAGTGCAAAAAAAAAAATACAAAATGGACTAACAAAGGTATTGGCAGGCTGCCGCAAATTTTAATGAAGATGTAAAAAAATACTGCTTTAGCTGAGGATTGTGGTGTTCTTAGAAAATCTCTTGCTTTATAGATGGAGTGAATGTGCGGTACGAACGTATTTGTTTCACTTTTTTATGTACTCTATTTTCTAGATATACTTCAGTATTTTTCTAGATATACTTCAGTGGTACATAAAAGGTAAAGACAGCAAGACAAAAATAACGCTGGCATGAATGTGCTAGCAAGACTAATTTCCTGCTTTCAAAGGGTAAGTACTTGTGAAAGGAAGATATGTGGATGCCGAATGCATATTTTCTGTCCGTGAGCTCGTTACAGGAGCAGGAAAGCAATTCCAGTTCTCTATGACCTTTAATCAATTCTTTTACGATATTGGAACAAAGACAAAATCTATTTTTTACTTCCTATGGTGCACATGCAAGTTCAAGGCTTTCACTTAATGAAACAGTGGTGTGGTATTTACCAATTGTTTGACGGCCTCGATTTCGTCGATAGGCTACCAATTTCTCATGTCAGAAAATTGTTTACCAGCAGAAAGTTTTGACAAACGTGTTATTTTAATGTTTATCTTCCTCACATTCTTGCGATACCAGCCATCTGCCTATATTTTTCCAGGTTCACTTTAAAAACGACAAAATTTTGCTCAAACTAATAACGAACAGAGTCGAAGTATGCGGTGTACATGTGACAATGGCTGGTCAGAATTGAAAAAGCGTTTCCAAACTTTTAACGTAAAAAAAAGTTTTAATGTAAAACCGATGGCACAACAGAAGCTCGACTTCGCATCTCAAGACTGCAAATCGCGTAGCATACATCATTCTGCATAAAAAAGTTATAACGGCCCTGGCCCTTATCAAAAACTAAAAAGTTCAAAAAGATGTAAATGTAGCAACCTCAATTTTTGAGAGATTAAGTTACAAATCATACAACTTTTGCAAAAACTTCTGCTTGTACGATACATTGTCTGTATGTGCGCCATAAGCGCGGTATATCTACGTAGTTAATTGGGACAGATTTTGCTTAATTTCAGGATAAATAGGCAAAAATGAAGCGAACAGTTCGTATAGGCAAACTGCCGTAGTGAAGATAAACTTTTAAAACGGACTTGTGTCGTATCGGCAATTCTGGAGCACTTCCTTTTTCTTCGCAAAAGCTACTGAGCCAACTCAACTATCAACGTTGAAACATCGTTGAGGTTTTGTGTAAGTAGGTCCTTCATTCCCGCCAATGCATGACTGTATTGCGATCAGGGGGGCCAAGCGACAAGGGGGGCAGAGATTCACATTGCGGTAGCAAGCAACAAGAGAAATTACACGCCGGACTCAGTACACTACTGATTGTCTTGATAGCGGCGGTTATTGCGCACCGAAGCGGGAAAATCACGGAATGGCGTTACTCGATTTGAAGATTATCAAAATAACTTCATTTTCTTGAAAATAGTGAGGTCACTACATGCTTTCCAACATCACCAGATCTTTTGAAAAAACACCAGGAGTGGCAACACTGGTTGCAACATGTATAATTAATTGCTTGCCATTGTTCAATCAATCGCAGCGCCATAGATTATTTGTTACAACGCTAAGGTCATTATGACACTGGCATCCCTTTACGTGAATGGTGTTCTCCTTTCATGGACCGCCTTACATATTTGCGGGTCACGGCTGGGAAACTAACTGGTGCACAAATCTTTACTCACACGAGGCTTCCGATTAGCAGCAGCAACAAAACTTCGACTATGGCACGGCAGCAGAACAACAAAAACGCGGACCGCACGCTAGGCATAACAAGAACTTCTCTGGTGAAATGTGGCCATGGCCCATGGCAACAGATCTGTGCGCGAACACATACACACACGACACTCCCTTGGCGCAGTGGGTTGACGCCAGCAAGCAGATACAGTAAAATAATCATGAGTTATGAAATGTCAACTCGTTATGTTGAAGGTTACATCCACTATACGTCCAAGGCAGCCGGCTTATATTGTAAAACTGCTAGTAAAATATCGACAGATCGTTGCGAAATCCCACCGTTTTGACATTCATATATGGATTCTTGAACTTCGGGTTATTTTAATAAATTATGAGTCATAGTTTGAAAACCAGTGGCTTAATCCCTTGTACCAAATGTGTAGACCAGTTTGCAAAACTACTTATATTTTTAATTTTGTATAGTTCTTGTATACAAGTTTTAAAAAAAGTATTACTTTTAAAATATTTTCAAAAAACTGAAAGGTGTAAAAATCATGATTCGCAGTTAGATACAGTCAGCAAAGAGTAATGGATAACTAATATCAATCAAAGCGAGAAAGAATGATTTAATAGGATGTTTACGCATACAAATATTAAACGATTTCAGAAGAATTAAAAATTTGATTTTACTCGGGAATTTTATTATGTGATTAAGGCACCTAGAGGTATTTAATTAATTTCCGTGTTTCTGCGGTGAGTTTCCACTCAGTGGTGTAGCCAGCCCAAAAATTGGGGGGGGCAAAAATATGGGCGGGCAAAATATTTGATTTTAGGCGAGTAACACTATATTGTTCAGAAAAACGCCTCTTAAAGCACAAAACGACTATATTTTCTAAAAATTTTTGGGGGGGATGACCCCTTTGCCCCCCACTTGCTACGCCTATGTTTCCACTTTCAAAAATATGTGAAACCCTGCAAATATTCGATGGTTTCCGGGGAAAGCAACTTTTTGCTTTTGAAGTATGCTTTATCTGGTTTTCAGGTGCAATCCACAAAGTATGGTCAAAAAAATTCAAAAGTTGGCGATTCTCCTTGGGCTTAATTATTTTTGCTGTCTTCATGGTCATATGTTTTGTCGAACTAGATGGATATCTTCGTTTGGAAAATCCTACATGGTAAGTTTATGACCGAAAATTTTCTGGGTTGTTTCAGTGAAAATCTTGTGTGCAAAAGCGTTGAAACGGAGTTTTCAGAATCACGTTTATTACTGTGGAGTAATGAGTAATCTAGACATGAGCTTTTGGGAGAAAAGTGTTGCATATTGATTTAAATGTCTCAAACAATTGCTTACCATTGTCTAATCTGTAGGTGTACCCCAGTGACTAAGTGGTCTCCAAATTTGAGAACAGGTTTTTGCAAAGATACTTTCCAGTGTAGGAACAATTAGGTATTTCCTAAATAGCGGCTTCCTACTGTTTAAAAAGTTATTGATGCATTCGGATTTTTTATATCGTTTAATAGTACGAATCAAATGTTTTCCTGATTACGTACGGAGCATTTGATTCGCTTTTTAAAAATTTAAATAAGAGGTCCTTATCGCTTTGGTAGATTGGTAATCTAATAATTTTTTATTCCATGGACTACAAAACAAATCGACCAAAACAGAGGTTCAGCTTTTCGGTCTAGTTTCCCACTAAGGCTAATCACCAGTTCGATTTTTCCCCCTGACATTTTAGTGACAGTGTTTTACGGAACGCCATTTAGCCAATAGTGGCTATCAGCTCTGTAGTGTATAGGCTTCGCATAATGTTAATAACATTTTAAAGGATTTAACTCATTTGCATCATGCCGCGTCAAACAAAAAAGCAAATTGCCTATTTTAATGATTTTTGCGATTGCTTTCTCTTCGTTAACATTCCAATGCGAGGATTTAGGCCAGTAGTAGAAAGTGCACTGCGTAAGTCATCCTCGAATTCCAATGTGTTGCGAGCTGTGGCCTTAATAACAACAATCGTAGAAACAACAGCCAGCTGATTAGCAAATGGTAAAGCTGAATATGTAACTGCTGAAGTGAGCTGGAATTTGATGCCGTTAAACCAGGGGTCAGCATTCGGCAACCTTTCCCTAGTCGCAGCCCAAACACACACGCTGCAAGATATGGCCGGCCATATAAATTTTCCACAAACAATTCCGTTCCCTTTGCTCTTTGTGATGTTCCAAAATGATGACATTGCGATAGAAATTTAAGTGTGTTTGTTTTTTTCATACAAACGTCATGGAAATTCTCATTCTATATTTTATTTGCATCTATCAGCTTAATTTCACTGGCAACGCTTTTTTTCTCTTTGCGAAACTCCATTTGCTGGGATTTTAATTTTGTTTTGAGTTTATGCAACTTGCTGTTACTTTTGTTTCAACTTTATTGGAATTTAAGCGAATTATTAATTTCTTAGGGAAGCCATGCCCTGGCATGTCAGGTTTTAATGAGATTAGTAAAGTTTCACGTCTGTGCAGAATGCAATTTCGTCACATCTATGTCAGGATTTCCAGCATTGTCCTGTTGCGTTCAGATGTTCAAGGTTGACAGTTCCTATCTTCTTATGCAAAATCATTGCGTAATCAGTGCACAATTCTACGCTGAAACTACATCAAAAACATCTTTTTGGCGCCTGCGTTTTCACAGACAAACAGAAAAACATCACATCAATGTCAGGCGAAAAGAACCATCTCACATCAATGTCAGAAAGAAATGCTATAAAAAAACATATCCATAACAAACTGACAACTCTCCCAGTAAAACTGTAATGATTTGAAAGCATTGAAGTTTGACAGTATGTACAGCGAAGCAACTGATTGTGTATTTTGATAACTATAAATACACAAATGCAACTGTTTAGATCAGCGGTTCTCAATTCATTTTGAAGCCCGCACCCCGTCCGGAAGAAAAAATCATTTTTGCACCCCTTGCACCATTTGATGTATTGTTTTTGTACTATCATCGCTGACATCAATAGTCGATGTCCATTGATTCGCACCCCAAGAAGTCCCTTCTCGCACCCCCTGGGGGAGGGAGCACCCCCGATTGAGAACCGCTGGTTCAGATTTTATTGCTCACTACTGACATTTCATATGTTTGAGATTGGGAGTTTTTGATTTTGACAAAATGCATCAAGTGATTGTGTTGGGTGAGAAACATTGGTGAAAATCTACAATAGCAAAGATTATGTTGATCGCGATGGACATTGCGTTGCGAAAGTTTTGTTTTTTACTCAAAGCTGCTGTGCACATCGCATTTTTTAAACGCAAACACTAGTTTTCACGGTTGGTCGCTGTGTTTGTAACGAGCGACTTGGTCGGTCAAATTGGGCCCTAACACCGTCGAGGTATCAATTAACATTGACGCTGACACGGTGCTGTGGTTTTTCAAGAGCGAGCGGTTTGGTCTGTCAACTTGCGCCCTGCAAAGTGAAGTGCGTGCCCTGCGCAGGTCGATGAGTGTTCATGTGTCTGAAACTTTCGAAAGTACTGCGATTCTAGCAGATAACTTTTGCACAGGAGTACAGGACGCTCGTTAGTGAGCACAGCAGAGATTCCACCACTCGATTGAACAAAAATGGCATCTATCGGTAAAATCTATACCAATTGCGCAATAGACACAATTAATTGCACCATACTACGATTTTTTTGAGGTGATAAGTTGCTGACTGCTGTAGACGCAAAGATAGAACGCTTCAGGTTCGCCGTTTTATTCACGATTGCTGATATGTTTTGTGTAAAATAAGCAAGACAAATGCATGTTATTAGAGGACACAAAAAATTAGGAAAAGAAATTTCATTCACCTTTCATTCACACCTCTTATTTCATTCACCCTTGCAAAAATATCATTCAACCTGGGGTGAACCATTCACCCTATTAAGAAGCACTAGTTTATCCCATCGTAAAAGGCTACGAAATACAGAAACAAAATGTGGAAATATTTTTAAAAAACCTTGCGTTACGTCGATGTTTTTTTAATTTTTGTGTCGAAAGTTTGAAAAGTAGCGTACCAATTCTGCAGAATATCCTTCTCCATATTTTTTTCTGCGTGCTGTGTTTTTAAAAGAGTGGTTATGTCGGATGGTCAGCTTGCTAGCACAGTTTGAAGCTTGTGCTATGCAGTGCTTTGTATAGTAGTTGAGCGTACAGTTGTGCAAAAATTACTTGATTTGGTGGGGTGTAAGTTGCAGCACGTTGACTCACAGAGCAGATTTACATTACCAGGAAACAAAATTACATCTCACAACTTTGAAAAAGTCTGCGCATGACCTGAAAAAATCCACTGCGGGTACCCGCTCTAGAACGACTCGTCAAGCCGCACTTACTTGTTTGGCAACGTCGAAAACCTTGCCCTGATTTGAAAACTTTAAATTGCAACTTTACTTGGTGCTTATGTGAACTGCATCTGACAAAACATGGCTGTTTGTCGTGTGGTGAGCAAGTCAACGGTAGGTATTTTCATACTGAATTGAAAACGTCGCGTAGCACGAAAATCGTACAGCAAGAGGCGTGTGCCTTTGTGGTTTGGCTTCGCATTTCGTTTCATCTTTCATAACAAAATTGGTGAGCTGCTACTTCCTATGAATGCCGTTCAATTAGGTTTGTTGCAACAATCGTTAGTGTTGTGACAGATAAAAAGAACACATTCCCTTGGTACTCAAAACCGTAAAGACCTTAGCTCTGCTGAAGTCACAAACCACTGCTCGCATTCCGAGTTGAAAACCTGCGACGTTCGGTCTGATTTACGAGAACAAGTGAAAGATACCCGTCCTGCTGTATGTCTTGAGCTATGTAAAAACTTGAAACGACATCTACCTCGTGTTTATTTTGAAATGACCAGGAAACTGAGTTACATTTCATGACTTTAAAAAAGCTTACACATGACTTGAAATGTTACCCGTTGCAAGTACCCGCTCTAAAGCGGGGGTGCGTCAACTTGTTTGGCGGCGTGCAAAACTTTTGCCAAGGTCCCATACTTGCAGCTTTACTTGGGACTGATGTGAATTGCAGCTGCCAATCCAAGTCATGATACAAACTTGATAAACTCGATGCGTTTATCTGTGGCATACACCATCAAACGATTAAACTGTCTGAGACTGATGCAACGTAGGTGTTAAGACTGATGCAGTGCCAGACTTGAAACACTATACATGAAAGCAGCATCGTTCTTAATATGATTTCTCTGCCAGGGAGCGACATTTTGAAGTGGGCTGTACCGTTTGTATCATTTTTTAAACGATATATTTGCAGTGTTACTGCATTAAAACTGATTTATATTGAATCCTAATTACACTGTATCGCCGTTTTTCAGCTTTTTGATATAAACATGAAAATTTTTTTGTACAATTCAATGCTCTGATACTCAAATGATGTACAACTCAATGCTGACTTGTACTATGTCGTTTGTGAAAAATATGTGATTTGTTGGTTCAGTAACAGAAATTGAACTATTTGCAAACAGGTAGACTAAACATGTTTGAAACAAACGAATGAAAAACTCTCAACCTGATTGGTAAAAATCCATTGAAGTAGAACAAATCCGAATATTTTTTCTGCGTTTCAAATTATTTTGAAGAACTACCAAATTATTTGCAAACAGACGCAGTTAAACATAGTTTTGAAACAAGCCAATTCTTTGGTGAATATTTCAACACGACTGAATTTTCAAAACAAACGACAAGTCGTTTTTGGTTACAACGCATGATGTGTTTGTTTCATGTGCATAATAAAGTTGACATGTTGCAAAAATGTGTTTGCTTCAAGCCTAGCAGATTGTCAGGTCTTTAGCGAAATTGATGGTTGCATCGTCATAGCGAGATGTATTACTGAACGTCTGTGTTTGCATAAAACCGATGCAAATTGCATCTATATAAACATACCCTAACTTTGGTTTATTTATTTGTTAGATTCAAAACAAGAACGATTGATACATGTCATGGCTTCAGCTCTACACTGATTGATATCTGACAGCTGTGACTAATAACGACTCAGCGCATATTTCACCACAGCAGTAAAGTCACGTATCGAGAATGGCGCGTGGCTCTCCTACAGCAGGGCTGAGGCTTGCCCAGGCAAGCCTGTGGAGAAAATCAATTTACCGAAAAAAGTGGTACTTCATTAGGTTTAGTTTCATCGAAAACAAGCAATAACTGTTGATTTTGTGATGACTTGTATTAACAAGTACAACAGAGCAGGTAACGATGCGCACGTGTCTTGAACATCGGCAAGAAGGAGCATGAGGTCACAGTTACGCTCAAACGGGCACAACACGTCACACATATATATACACATGGGTTCATGCACTAGTGCCATGTATGAACATCATCAACATCCCCTTTTCATTAGGATGTGCTCGATTTGGCACCGAGTTTAGTAGCACACATAATCTCGTAATCGTTCCGGTGGTCTGCGGAATCGCGGAGGGCGCGCATGGGCAACTGTGTCGTTGACAGCAGGCGGTGCACTCTGACTTGCAACGACACTAGTGTGTGAGGACGGGCTAGGCACAACGTGGCATGTTGAGGTATAGGTTGGATTAAACACAACGTCGCATGTTGAAGAACGATCAGGACGGATATGAATACGGTTATGCTTGTACAAGACACCCAGTGACGATCTGATGACGTATGTGCGAGCACCAAGTTTCCGGACCATTTGGCCCTTTTGCACCCCTCCTTGTTGGGGTTTTGAAACATAATGCGATCGCCGACACACAGTGGCTGCAAAGAAGGAGCACGTTGTCGTAATACTTTTTAATGGCGATCTGGCGCTTGCAGCGTCTGTTCAAATCAATGTTGTGGCAAGGTTTGGGCAGCGTAGGTAAAAGAGCGCAGCGTAGGTAAAAGTCACTCTGCCAAACATAATCTTAGAGGGGCTTTTACGAACGTCTTGACGGGGTGTGTTGCGCAATTCTAACAAGGCTAAATATTCATCTTGATGTTCTAGGGCAGTGCGTTTGAGCATATACTTAGCTGGTTTCACGGCAGCCTGCTTTCCCATTCTCATTTTGGTGTCCCGGACTAGAAGCAATATGCAGTATGCGCCATGTCGCACAAAAATCCGCAAAGAGGCTGGACACAAACTGAGGGCCTGTATCAGACACAACACATTTCGAGCAAAATGGCGCTTCAAACAATGGTTCACAGCACTTGCGGTCGTAGAGGTGAGAACGTCAATTTCAAAAAAATTGGAAAAATAGTCAACAGTGACCAAATAATATTTTTGGTTGAATTCAAACAAATCGACACCACATTTTTCCCAAGGCGTTCTACCTTCAGCATGTTGTTGCAAAGGCTCCTTAGAGTTACATGCAAGGGCGGAGCTAGGGGGGG
>Ga0210059_1012404_pt1 | contig 12875 bp, 8 predicted proteins | sample Ectturendosymbi2_FD_188042 | JGI IMG/M metagenome (GOLD analysis project Ga0210059, IMG submission 188042) | Ecteinascidia turbinata endosymbiont from Florida, USA - Sample 2 (SPAdes) (version 2) | ecosystem: Host-associated > Tunicates > Ascidians > Unclassified | place: Key West, Florida...
TCACCACCTAATCCTACCGACGGGAAGCACTGAACTTTAAGGTAAATTTGTGGATGCCATTCTAATAATAGGAAGTTGTGGTATGATTGCTTGTGAAGACACATTTGCACAACAAAGAGCCAGAAGTTGTAGGTGAAATAAGTTATTGTTTTTACGAAAGGATAAAACAGCCATAGTGCAGTGGTAGAGAAGCACAGAGACCGTGCGCCTCAAAAGATATGGTTATAAATTAGAGTAGAAAATTATTCCGACGAGGCAATCATGGTAGCCATTGGAAAGAAAACTTAATGTCAAGATGTTTGTAATGAAGTAGAATGAAGTTGTTTCAACAGCGTTGAAGGTTGTAGCAAGAAAGAACAACGAAATCATCCTTGCCAACACCGAAACGCACCTGCAGGAAGTCCAATTCCGGAACTAAAGGATCAATTAGATGAGCAACAGCGTCATCCATCAGAAGGGTTGAATGAAATGCTCACCGAAAGTCAAGGAAATATCCCTGATGGTCAGGATCCCTTATTAACTGACTTGAAAATGGAGAATCTAGAAGAGTCACTACAAGGCTCCTCCACAGACAAAGTTTCAGAAACTCAAGCCAAAACATCACCGAAGTTAAGGAAACGATAAAAAAGTTGTGAAGACGGTAGCGTTAAATAGTGAATTGCAAAACTTCGGTAGGAAAGATATGAAAGAAGTTCAAAAACGTATACAAAAATTGTATCAAAAGTTTAATCGTCTTTGTTCACTTATCAGTGATCTTTTAAATATTTTACATCCTAAAGTCAAACCCAAATCTACTGAACAGACCAGGAATCCAGAAGACTTTCACTTAACCCCATTACGCTTCATTGCTGTGACCAATGCTTGGGCTGGACGCATATCTGGGAACCCTCCTTGGCCAAAGATTCTCATGGCCAAAGATTCTTCTCAAATTCGATGTTATAAGTGCAACAAGATCGGTCACATTGTTAGATATTGTCGTAACTAGAAGAAATCCAGTTTGATACCAAGAACGATTGGATATAATCTTCACAAATACCAAAAATGACCCTCACGCAGACCTGATAGCTAATGTATTGGAAAAGAGTTAATTTATCTACTTATTCATTTTTTAGGTTACAAATTTGAGTCAAAGATATAGCTTTTCCCGCGATCCAATAACAACAAATGATCTTCTTTATGAATTTACCACTTCGACAACTGTGCAAGAATTAACAATAACCTTTCATAAAGAGGTCACCATAACTAAGATTGAAAGAAATCCTGAAATTGTTCCTAAAATGTAGCGAAATGCTACACAAAAAAGGGTTTGTCAAATTATTAAATTATTAGATGGTTAACATTTTGATGCCATAAAAGGCAGCCCCTTAGTGAAATTTGTTGAAATTTTTAAAAGACATGACGAGAAATAATCTTTCCTTCAGATCCTACAAAAAGATTATTGTCAGCAAGTTATATTCGTTGACAATTCGACTACCAGAAAAACACTGACCAGAGACTTTGATTTAAAAACCTCGAGATACGATCTTTCAGGATCCCGTCTCATTCTGTGTGTTCCGAACATTAGGAAATAATTCAGTTTTATCAGTGACCATATCCAGAGTGACTACGCATCCTAATAACTGTTAAAAACGCTGAGAAGGGAGTCATCTCTGGTATGAAAATCCACAACCCAGGAATTTTGAAACAAATCCATTCACTGATAGTTGGAAAGAAATTCGAAAGATGAGGTAATCTGTCCTTTGGACGACTACATTCACAGCGTTGAATCTTTCGCCTACTTGCTGTAGGCAAAATACCCAAAAGGGGAGAAATTAAAAAACAAAAAGACAGTTGTAAAAAAAATCCTTTTCACAGGTTCGTGTTACCATCATAGATGGGAGAAAGACTATCATTATGTTACTATAAGATTTCCTGAATGTAGTAGCCGATCATCCAGGTTAGAACACTTATCGTTTTCGAGCCAGAAAGTATTGTTTCACATTTTTATGAGACATATGAAAGTAAGCCCTATGGATGCTGTTGCATCTGGTTTATCATTTGAAGACTTTTTAGAAAATTGTATTTTGATTTCAGGAGAGAGGGTACAACATTTGCATCGATAAAATCGACACCTAATGTCAAGATAGCTCGTTGGTAGCCTTAACAAAGGCAAAACGTTGCTAACCTGATGACACATTCACATACTCTTCATTAATCATCTTTATTTTACATTTACACGCAAGTTCGAGACCAACCAATTTGAGTACGAAAGCCCGGAGAAACCGATACATAAGTTCGCCTCCTTCAGGGAAGACTACCAATAGAGTATTGCGGAAGACAGCAGTGTTGGGTGAACTGTGTACACGACACAAGGGAAACATCCTCGGAATGTAGAGTCGAGTTTTCTACACAGACGGAAGATGATCACATACGTTCGTCGCCTTCAACAATGTTCGTTGTGGAGAGACCTGCAATTTCAGGATACTTAGAAAGAATAACTTGATCTCCTTCAACTTCCACCATGAGTTCTATCATCGGATTCCTTCAAAGACACCCCAAATCTTTAATTTAAGAGAGTGGGAAGGAATGTTGAGTTCGCGTTGCATCCTCAACATGAAGCGTTTTGTGACTCCGAAATACAAACAAAGAAAGTCCTCAAACGCAAGTTCAGAAAACAACTTGGAAGATTGTCAATAATATCATTGAACAGCAAAGACAAAGAAGAAGCATTCGAAAGCCAAGGTTAAAAGTCGCATCACCAAATGGATTGAATTCCAGGAGTACGAAGTTGGAACAATGTAACAACCAAGGACACTTGTTTTATAACAACATTGTATTGTGTACTTATACTCCACATGTATTGTAAGTCACACCCAGGAAGAGAGTAACCCGCAATATTATAGAAATCATTTGCAATAATATCCCATACGAATTTATCAACAATATTCCCGATCTAAACGGATAAAAATTGTAAACATTGATGCGCGACTCCTATTTCGGATTTGCCGTGAGAGCGCAGAACGTACGTGATCACTAGTGTCGCTATTGCACCGTGTACGATTCGAGATGTGGTCACGTGATCTAGGTATGATACATCGTGTTGACCTCAGAAGCTGATTTGCTACACTTGAGTCAGTCGAAGTCGTGGGCATACCAGGCTAGCAGCTAAACTCGACCGTGGTTATACCAAGCGGGTTTAGTCTGAGTGGGTATATCAAATGACCATATTACCCACTAGAGATTCATGATTTAGTGGCTATGATGTTGTTGACAATTTGGGTTGCTCTCTCCTCTATGAAAGAATAGAATTCGCATTAACCCCTGTCACCTGTAATAATGATGCATGTGTATGTTGATACACATTATAAACCCCTGTTGTGATGAATACCGCAGTGCTTGAAGTTATCAGAATAAAACCATGAGTGAATACAATCCTATTGTGATAAACTGAGCGGGTCGAACGAAGTCGGCGGGTCTAAGTTTCTTAATTGTTAATTTGGGCGTGCCTTGGGCACTCCGGCTAAATTCACCAGTGCTCTTGCGGAGTTGTCCTAAATGTGTTGTAGTCTTCTTTAGAAGAGGACTGCAACATAGCCTAACAGTTTGGCAAGTCATGGCTAAAAAATTGAGCCTGAAAAGTGCTCAGCCACCTAGTAGAGATTTTTTTTTTGCTCAAATAGAATTTCCCTGTCAAAATTTTGGCATGAAATTTGATGGGATGGTGTAAAACACCGAAATATATTTTTTCAGCAAATTTGGGGTGGTGGTGGCTACCTGCTGGCAGAAAAGTAGCTTGAACCTCAGAATAACCTTTAAATCAGTGCTTTTGCCCCCTTGGGCCCCCCACCAACACAAATGTCAACTTTTTTGATCATCATTGCAAAGGTAAGGTCTTCACAAACATTTTCTATATAGAAAGTTTATTTCCAACGTGTTTGGTTTAGGCTCTGTAGCCTACTGAATAGAAAAAACTATAGGCTCTGTAGCCTACGTGAAAACAATTGCACCCCAGAAATGACGTCACAATGACTTCAGGGGTGGGCGCGATCTGTCTCAAAATGTGCGGGGCAGTCTTACGAATCCGTGGATACCTTCAGTTACTCTCTATATCTCAATCCTGTCAGACGTTATGGTTGATGATAGCTTCTTGCGCCAAAATTTAGCGGACGCGGGATTTACAGAAACTGTTTTGAAAATTAAAATACTCTTCGCACAGAGTCGTTGCCAAGTACACAACAGTTATCATTATTATAAAAGGGAGATGGCACGTTGTGACAGCCAGGTCTTGTAGTGCTAGGGCCGAATAAAAAGGAATCTAAATACGTATGCCTGACTCTCACACAAACGTTTCTACAAGCAATGCAGCAGCCGTGCTACGGAGGATTTTCCGGTTGTGAAAAGTAATACCAGTTTGATTGAGCGCGTGTTGCACATGGGCGCAATTTGGTGGGGGACACGGGGGACGTGTCCCCCCACTTTTTCAGACGGGGGGACATAATATGCAATCTCCCCCCACATTTTTTCTTTTAGGGTTTATTTGGAGAGGTTTCAAATTAATGTGACGTTTGTCACGTTTTGTGTGAAGAGTTTTTCACGTTAGATGTTACACATAGCCATGTTGATGTTGAAAGAGTTTGGTGTCGTTTCACTGATTCTGATATTTTTATAAATTTTTACTTCAAAAATGATTCTTAGCATTTTGCAAGTTTCTAGACACCGCAAAGGATTATTAACTGCCTCTGTCCGACATTTATCCGGGGTGGTTTACTGTAAGAAAGGTCACTGTCTTGAAACAGTGAAGTTTAACGGCTGCACACGGGAGAGATCACAGTAGCCTGCAGCCGTGATTTGTTTCGTGCAAAAAGTTTGGCTAACGGCTTTACTGTAACGTTGGTTGTCACGTGTTCAGAAACAGACAGCGTAAAAGATGCAAGTGTATAATGTTAGAAAATTACATTTTCAGGCAAACCTCTGCGAAGTTTTTTCCGAAGACCAACAGCACCACTGTTGTGGAGACGTAGTTTTATGATGGGCAATTTTGCAAAAGACTGTCTTCAACCTCTAGTAAGCAGAATTTCCATCGAAACTTTAGAGAAGTAGGCTATTGACCTACAGTACCTACATATTGTCCTCAGCTCAAAACTTAATGACTTGTCTAGGAATTAAAGGCAGCTGATACATTTAGCCTTATTTCTTGTATGTCACGACAAGGGCGACCAACAAATTCAAAAGATATTTGTACCAACAATGCAGCAATGTTTTCATCCAAGTGCGAAACATTTGCTGTGCATGTAGCCTACGCATGAGTGGCGGAACTACTTTCACAGTGGGGGGGGCACAAGTGCATGTCAAAGAAACTAGAAAAATTTTGTGATTTGAGTTGGCAACTGTGTCGTCACAAGCACTGAAATATGGCGTCATTTACTTTTGTGAGCATGTTTAAGCAATTTTATTCAAACTTTGATAAGCCCTCAACGACCCCTATCTACACAACACCCTATTTGTCATACACTGCGCTGACATGAGCACATAAATATAACTAGTTGTTCTTAGTCTTACACAAAAACAATTCACTTTAACAATGGACCCAATACGAATTTTGTTACTTAAACCTATTTAAGCAAAATTCGCAATTCAAAAGTGAGAGGGCCAGGCCATCCCAGAAAAAACTGGGGAACCTAGACTCATGCGGACCCCAGGTTCCGCCACCTATGAGCCTACATGTAACACTTAGTTTTGCTGGACATTCATTTCGTATTGTTTCAGGTGAAACGCGGTACTATTTGCCAATTCACCGTTGTTAATTTTGATTTGTTAATTTTGATTGATTTATATCAAATATATTTTCGTGGCGTTATGCATGTATAACTCTGGAATAAAACGTTTGACATTAATTTCGCCTGTTAAAATTGGATGTTAAACTGAAACATTTGATTGTGAAAAGACTGAGCTGAGTGGGAAAACTGACAGACGTCACAAGGCAACAGCCACCAGCAGACCCGTAACCAGCTTGGGACACCAGAGTGGCGATGAATTTTCTGAAGAAGGCCTGTATGGCATGTACGAAAACAATGGTTATGCATGCAATATGCCCAAGACATTTTTTCCGGGGAGGAGAAAGTTTTTCCATGGGGACGAAGCCTTCCCTTACTTACGGGCCTGGTCATCAGATGATTAGGTATGCAGAAATCACTTTGTAGGTTAGATTGGTATATGGGTATGTGTTCAGAATGACTTCTGGTTTGTTTTCTTTTGGATATCATGAAATCTTCTCTTGTTGGCTTGGATACTTCTGCTTGAGAGTTTGATTGATGCTGGGAAATAGTATTAGACAAACGATGCTTGGACAATCGAAAGGGTACCCAATAGCAGGCGGGGTCTGACAAGGGGAGATTGAAAGGATGCATCCTCCGTCCATCAGCAGTAAAAGTAAATTGTAAATCATTATGTGAAGTGGGCTGCGCTACTTTTAGCCAAACATTTTTTGCTTCTGTAAGAGGATATCAGTGGAGATTTGGCTAGGGGTGAAGCTGCATGCATGATGCCCAGTAGCGAGATTTGTAGCATTTTGAAAGAGCAGAAATGTGCAAGAAAAATATTTAGCTACCATCCCTTGCAATATATATATATCGTACCTGCAATTTATCGTTTTTTTAACGTTTAGGCAACTTAAACAAGACATCAAATCGCGCTGTAACCCACACTTCTTATAAGATGCATGAAACTCGATGTGTTACACTTAAGAGTGATATGCACGTACGACCAATGCGATTCACCGTTTTGTGCACTCCAGCTGACAGCTCTGATAAAATCCAATTGATGTATTGTACTACATTGCTGTGCTTGTTTGTATCATAGTTTAATAGTAGTGCAACCAAGCTGAACTACAGTACCATGTCCAACAACAAAATTAGGTTTATTAATATCTAAATCATTTGCAGGGATGAATCAAAGCGTGATTAGTGTTGCTTTGAGAACACCTCTTAAAAACAAGATTGGGAATGTGTATTTATAAAACCTCACTGCCGCATCTGCCCGACAAATATATTGGTTTTACATCAAGCTGTCCCCCCACATTTTACAACAAGATTGCGCCCATGGTGTTGCAGATGTTGTCGCGCCGCCGAATATTTGGGGCAGACGTCGATAACGTGATCTACCGTTTCTGGTAGGTCACACTGGTCACAGGGTCCGTCAGGATGAAGACCAATGCGTGACAGATGGTTGTTTAATTTACAGTGACCTATGCACAAACGAAAAATAACAGTGGGAATGGATATGCAGAGAAGACAGCAGCAGGGCAGGAAAGATTGCTTTGTAAACGTTTCCTTTTGTGTCCGTCTGATAGTGAAGGTCTCACGCATGGAAACAGTGTCCGTACAGAAATCATATCAAAAAAGTTCAGACGGGTATTTGCATGTTTCTAGAGAACACAGTTCGATAGGTTGGGCGATGGTTCCGTAGTGGCGAGTTTCGCCAGTTGATCGGCTATTTCATTTCCTGGGATATTTTGGTGACCCGACGGAACCCAAAGCAAACGGACCTCGTAGCCCATTGCTGAAAGTGTCGAACAAAGAAGGCGATTTTATTTGTGAAACTAGGCTTTTTCCAGTTCCAAGTAATGATCGATTGTAAATAGCTGAGACTGTCAGTGGCAATAACGACCTTGACGATTTTTAATGAGCAAACCAGGTACAATGCGTGGAAAATGGCGAAGAGTTCGGAGGTGATGGAGGAGGAACACTTTTGTATTGCAATCGAATATCGTAGGTTGTTATCCGCGATGTATATACCGCAGCCGGATCGTGCAGTGGTTTTCGGTCCGTCGGTATAGATTTTGACAAACTGGTCGTACATATTGTGTAATTGCGAAGAGAAAACAGATGCAACGAAAGTAGATCCCGTCTGATGGAAGAACCGTAAGAGGGTGAGGTCGACAACGGGTTTCTGCAACGACCAAGGGGGAATAGGCCTATTCGGGATATGCAAGGGAGCGGCGGCGAAAACAGAATGACCATCCGCAATCTTTGTGAACATATCAAAGGAGCAGAAACCAGGCGAATCGGGAAAACGCTCTTGCCAGTAATCCTCAACGACAGGGTGGGATGGTCAGTGAATGAAAGAGATGGGCTTTAAACTTTAGGCACAGGAAGTTGTGCTTAACGTTAAAAGGCATTTCATCGCAAGCATGATGTAGGAAAATTACTGGAGTGCTGATCATGGCTCCAGTGCTTAAACGCAATGCATCATTTTGGATCTTATGTAAAGGGCTTTAGGAGACTGGGAGATTTGGAAAATATATGCTTCTGTACCATAGTCCATTGCAGATCTAACAAGCGACCTGTAGACCGTAAGTAATTGGCGCTTGCCTGCACCCCAGGACGTACTTTTCAGCAACCTGATAACATTGAGGCGATCCTGGCATTTCGTCACAACCTTCTGTATATGTGTCGAGAAGGAACCGTTTCGCTGAAACGATATTCCTAAGTACTTGGACTCATTTTTCAGTTGAAGGTAGGTACCGTCCTGCAGAAGCAAGGAGATGGGTGCTGGATTGTGTTTCTTTGTGAACAATATAGTAGCACATTTGGCGCTAGAGAGTTTAAAACCACATTTTTCACACCAGTCGCACGCGTTTGTTAAAGAGCGTTGACATAGCTGATTTAAGAGAGTTACATCCGACCAACATTTCCCAGAATGAAAAATCATCCGTGTACAACGAAGCAGGAGAAGTGATTCGCTTTGGGATATAATTTATCATTAAAGAGAAGAGTATGTGACTAAGGACGCTTTCTTGTGGGTACCGTTTTCGAGGCGTTTAGTCATGGATGAAGTAGACCCAATTCTTATTTGAAAGGATCAATTTACCCATTTTGGGTCTATGTCTTTTGGTCTTCAACTCATGGTATTTATCTGTGTTAAAGAATAAATATATTCGTAAATAAATAGCCTTAATTCGACTGCTGAAATCAAAACACACAACACCAGTGTACGACCTGCCTATCACTTGTTACCATATACAGTACTTTGATAATGGTTACAGCGAAAACAGCTTAACTGCTAGAGCCCCGGTTGAGAGCACAAAACCCTTTTTAGAACAGGTTTGAAATATCCAGGAAAAACGTAAAAAAATATTTTCTCTTCTAACGTGAAATATATAAAATCATTGCAGATTTCCCAATAAGTATAAATTGTTCATAAAATTTTCAAAATTGGCAAGTATTGCAATTGCCTCAAAAACTCCGTAAAAGTCATCCCAACTATGTATCTTGTCAGAATTTTTGCAACGTCTAATTTGTTGGGGTATTTAGGTTATATCTCAAATTCAACCCCAATGTATGTGAGAATAGTGCCATAACCTTGTATCTGCAGTATTTTATGATTTAACACTAGACGCTCTGAAACTATCTAAAGCTGCAAGGATGAGTGCGATCGTTTTTGACCTTTCATTTGTAAACCGTTTACGAACGTTCACTTTCAAATTGCTTCGAATGTTGCATTGAAACAAGCCAGTCAATCATACTTGCATGTTTTTTTAAAGGGAAAAGACAGCCAGGTGAAAAAGTAGCCTACATAGAAAACGAAAATTAGTATCAAAACATTTTGTTAGAACTCAGCACTATTTTTGCATGTCGCAATAGTTGCTTCACCGAATGCCTGTTTTCCATAACAGACCTCAGTTGTGGCAGAAACTAGATTTCTTTTTACGTGAATACATGTATGTGCAAATTTGAATCATCCCAAATAGTTAAACGCAGAGCCCAGTCGGCTTCATCCTAGAAAGCATACAGCAAACGTGCAGCTTTTATTAATTGTTCAACCGAGCATGTTACAAACTAACGGAAAGGGTCAAAAAAGTTTGTTTGCATCACAAAGCTCATAAATGCATTTCATGTAACGTTTGCCAAGTCTGTGCAGAATAATTTCAAAATCATTTGATTTGCAAATATAAACCAATCTCTATCGGTACCCAATCAATCCCACTTCTGCAGATAATGTAGACAAGGTTTCGTTACCTGCAGTTTTATCCCAGTGTATAGGCGCAGCACTGAGCAGTAGAACCCACTTTAACCAAGACATTTGAAGAGACAATATACTGCCAGCTGGTAAATGTAACCTCATCAACGCTGGATTACCATTAAGAAGAGGAATGAAAAAGTTATTTGCAATGAGCACGTTATTGGTAGCATTTTTGCCATCCAGCGAAACAAAGCGACCATTGAAACATGCAGCAGATTTGTTCAGAAAGATTTACTGGAACGAACTGGAGTCTCCTTAGGGCGGGTTTATGCACTTCTTTCCAGGTTTACGATAGCAAAAAGTCGAGCTGTATCTGCAACATGTCTCTAGCTTCACTTGGTCAGTAACAAGATCTGATTCATAGGGTTCCTCATGAAACCACATGTTCAACTCTTGTATACCGTCACATGGAAAATATTTCTTCTTTCAGGCCCGCTTCGGTTGCAATCTAGGCTTTGGATTCCATGATTAGCCATAACTCCTTAACGAGTTGGACTGGACAGCCACTGAAAACATCCCTGTATGCGGAAAACATCAAGAAATCCAATGAAATTGACAAAAACATACCTTTCAATATTTCTATACAAACATAGAAAAATCTATATTGGTATTTTTGCCGTGCTGATTTTTTGAAAATTTTCAGATTTTTTGAAAATTTTTCAGAAAATAAAAAACTCGTTTCTCGCATCGCGTTTAGCTCTCCCATCCGGTTTTGCGCTTCGCCGACCGCCGGAATACCCAAAAAGGAAGTTCCTGACAAAAAATGGATCTGGACGTTTTGGGTGGAGAAGCTAGGGGAAAAGTGTAGGTTGGGTAGATTTTTGGGGTCCAGAGACAAACGTACAGGTCAGTGACTTGGTTTGTGTCTTAAAATATTCTAGGAGCCATTCTGAAGCTTTAGAGACCTTGAACAGCCTAGCCTTCTAGCCTAAGCGGTTGGGCAGTTATGGCCAAAAACAGAGCCAGAAAATAGCTCTGCCACCTAGTGGATTTTTTGATTTTCTTCACAAATAAAATCTTCCTGTCAATATTTGGCCTTTAAATTTGGTAGGATGTTGTAAGACACCCAAATACACCTTACTAACTTTGGTGGGGTTCGCGTGGGTGCCGATTGGCAGAAAAGTGGCTTGAACCGCAAAAACGCTGCAAAATATTTGGATATAGCCACGTTTGCCCCCCACCGAAACAATTTTCAACGTTTTTAATAATCATTGCAAAGGTAGGGTCCTTATCGACATTTTTTCTGTAGAAAGTTATTATCCAACTTGTTTGGTTTTATCTCGATGGCTTTTTGAATGGAAGCAACTGGTTTTCCTAGCCTACGTGAAAATCGGTTTTCCCCCCAAAACGTCGTCACCATGACGTCGCAGGTGGGCGTGACCTATCGCAAAAGTTGCGCTGCTGTCTTACGGATCAGCGGATGTGTTCACTGACTCTTTAGCTCAATCCTTGTGCGAGTCATGGTCGTTCATACCTTTAAGTGCCACGATCAGGGCCTCCAAGAGAAATCTTTTTAGGCGGAACAAAACCCATTTGAGGCACCTAAGACTTGCAAAATTAATTTGAAATACATAAAAGCTAAGGCTAATTAATGTGCATCAAACTTCAAGAAGAAGTGCTCCTTTATTGATCATATAAAACATTCTGTTAAAACATACTGCTATTCAAGTAATGTGACAATGTTACCATTTTCAAACATGAATTTTAAAATGTCCATAGTAAAATCTTATCAAGGAAGAAATTAGAAAAAATGCCGCAGTCTCAGAATGAATGGAATCGATCGAGTTTGAATAAAACACTGCTAGTGAAATGAGACTGCGACCTCATGGAGTAATTGATGTATCCTTGGTTTCCTCGGAATGAGCTTACTTATTATAACAGGAATGAAGGGACAGAACGAAATATTTTGTCAACCGACTGTTGCTACCATTTGTGGTTGCGAGGCACAACAAATATCCACACTGGCCACAGGCCGGCGACCACGGCTTTAACGCATTTTGTCAAAATATACTGTAAGTGGTTCGTTTCTCATGTATGGTCTCGAAATCTTCATATTTCTTGATATGTCTGATAATCCTAAACTCACATTCGATTAGAGCTTTTTTAGCTATCCTGACTAACCTTAATTTGTTTATTTTTCATGTACGTAACGCATACTGGATGACTGCTTACTGTTAAACCTTTTTATAATCTGTCTTTACCTCTGTCTATTCAACCTCGTTTGGTGGTGCTATGGGCCTGATGGAACATAAACACATTGGTGGTGTTCCATTGTTGTCTGTGGGTAATTGTATTAGATCTTCACAAGTTTTTTGTTTAACGTGTACTTTGCCTTTGGTGCGAGAACACATTTTTGTGTTTGGTTATGCATGTTTCATGTGTATATGTCTTCAGAAAAAAAGAGCTTGTAGCTGCTTGCGGCGCAAGTTTAACAATCAGCAAAATTCATAGCACATCGCCGCAGTGTACTATAAGCACTTGCGTCCTGCACTACAGTTACTTGTTAATTTCAAACGTTTTAGTTGTGTTATACGTATGCGCAACATTCGAGGGCTACTGTTGTTAGATTAACTTTTACTGCGAACTGGCATATTTCCATTTAAATTTCACTTGAAGTCAGTGGCGTGCAGAGGTCTGGTGATGAACGGGGCGACTGCTTGATTGGGTGCCCCAGGCGCGGATTTACATTTTCTGAATCAATGATATATAGCGTATTCAAACTGTGATTATTCCCTAAAAAATCGTATAGTTCGACCAACAAATATAACCGCTTTCTTGGCTACAAAGCAAACCGCTTTCGAGTGATGCCCAAGGATTTCAGCAGGCAACCTTGGGTACTTAAACAAGTGAATGCCTTTCAGGCGCCCCCTTATTTG
>Ga0210059_1012406_pt1 | contig 12874 bp, 12 predicted proteins | sample Ectturendosymbi2_FD_188042 | JGI IMG/M metagenome (GOLD analysis project Ga0210059, IMG submission 188042) | Ecteinascidia turbinata endosymbiont from Florida, USA - Sample 2 (SPAdes) (version 2) | ecosystem: Host-associated > Tunicates > Ascidians > Unclassified | place: Key West, Florida...
TGTGAGCTTCTTGTTGAATGGGTATTTTATTATTGCAAAGGGTTCATTTGTATGCTAATGTGGTAACGAGTCGTTACCAAACGACTTACACGGTTCTTTGTTCCGCATGGCGTTAATCATCGACATGACTTTCAGATGTAAGAAGATAGCCTTAGGACAGTTATGTGGATGCTTCCAAGCATCTCTTGCACAAAATACTTCAAAAAATGTGTTAGAAAGGCAGCACACGTCAGAAAACTGTTTTCCAGCTAATCACCAAAAACAGCGAAGTATCAGATATCAACGAAGAGTCAGAAATATTACGAAGTGGCTGAGATGAAGGGAAAGTATTTTCCTGCGTTTGCTATCTCTTTGGCCTAAGCACCTAATCTATTGTCCAAAGTAAGGTTAACTTTGATTCACTCCGCCTCAGGCGTTCAATTGGAAAAAGGAAATTGAAACTTTGCAAAAGGACACTGTCAACGAATAGACAATTCACAAACTCGCCATTGCTTTGCTGGATTTCATTTGCTAGAAGGTATATCTAGCTTAACTTTAAGCAGCTGTGGAGCGCTACAGAAGAATGCGGGACATGTTAATATAATTACCAGCGTCACTTATACAGTAGATTTAATTAAATAGCAATTGGTGCCCTCGGGGTCACTGCAGCTGTATATAGATGAAAAACTAAAGTTTTTACGGGTTTTATAGCTGTGCAAAATATTGCTGACTAATTTAACAACAAAACAAACATTTTTACAAACCGTGGGCTTTTGTTGCTTCCACGAATTTTGTCCCTTAGTCTAGGAACACTTCTAAGCAGCAGTTGCTACCTCAATGTGCAATGCATTCCAAGTGGCCCATTTGAAACAGCATTGCTTCATTGCGGGTATACAGTCGGTCTTAGAAGATTTCTTCGAATGAACCCAAGGAACCGCATAACAAGACATTGTTGTGAAAAACAAAGGGCAGTTTTGATGCAATCGTTCAACCTGGAAGAGTGGCAGTAATTACTTTTGCAGTGACAGTAATGTCTCCAACTTTTGTGCCACTCATGAATGCGCAAAAGATAACTTTCGTGAAAATCATCCTTTTATTTTATTACGATTTCAGTTGACAGCCAGGGTTTTATCAAAAACACTGACGATGTCGCTCCAGCAATTGTTTACGTAGAACAGACTGTTTTCCTTTAAAAATGATGCTAAGTAATTGAAAGTTTTAAGCGGATTTCTCTGTGAAAAACATGTATCTTGCAACTGATACTACCACGTCACTCAAACCAAAAACAATGTGGGATGTGAAAAATGGCAAAATGATAAAATTACGTGAAAACTGTAAAAATCAAATATATCAGGTGAAGTTTGGCCCTTACCAAGAGCAGAGTTAACTAATCAGATGACTCATACAATAAACTTACAACTGCACAAGCGCTGCTTCCAACGTTTTTACTGGTCTGAGGAGTCGAGAATACATTTTCGTTGATAGATTAAATATATGATTCCGGTACTGTAAAATGCAGCGCGCATGTTTTCTTTAACAAACAGAGGTGTGTATTCCAATTACAAAACCTAAACTACTGCTTCGTACTACTTTTGCATAACATTTATTTATGCTTGCACAGTTGGGTATAGGCATCGTATTTGTTTTGACGTGTTTTATGACTCAAGATTTAACGATGACGGCAACGTTGAATCACTGCTCGCCGGTTGCGAAGAAAAGCTTTGGAAAATTTATGCTCCGTGTCTTTTTGATTTATGTAATGATCGCAGCTGGTGAGTTCAAGAACTGTGGACTGGTAGCAATAACCAAAGTATCTTTTAAAATTGCGCAATTCCCGGTTTAACTTCTGTCAAGGCGTTTTTACCGAATCCACACTCCCTGAATCAGCCTAGAAGAGTGTTTCTCAAACTTTTTTGTTCTATAGACGCTTTTCAGTCTCGACACATCGTTGTCGCCCCCCAAGTTTGATAAGGCAAACGCAAGGTAGTATTTTCAAAGAATTTATATTTGATCGTTTTCTTCCCCTTTGTGTTGTTTTGCCCCCTATCGCCCCTTTGCTTGTTCGACCCCTTGAGCCTCAAAAGCACCCCAAGGGGGCGATTCCGCCCACTTTCGGATACACTGGCCTAGAACATGTACCTTTCTCAGGTAATCACAAACGCAGTCGCTTTCGTCAACTTGCCGCTGGGTTTTTCAAAATTGGTCTTAATAATTTTTTTTGTTAACACGTTTATTTCTTTAATGCCTGATAGCAGGGGTGTGCAGAGGTCTAGTGATACCGGGACAACTGCTTGATTAATGTCCCCATCTAAAATTCTAGTACAGAGGAATGTGATAAATACAGGCATTTGGAATACGTGAAAACTACTATTGACAAAAATGCAAGTCTCGAAAAATTAAATAAGAATGTTTCAAAGAACATCATATGTTTTCATAATGTGTTAGTTTTTATTAATTTGTTTTATTCTGTTGGTCTTAGGCATATGTTTATAAGCAAAGTTATCTTAGTGATGGGTGGCTTATGCATTGAGGAAGTAGCCATTGCGTTTATGCATGCAAATAAGCATCAAATATAGGCTTACGAAAAAGACGATAGCACTTCTATGGCATGATAGGAGATAGAGTTGCCTATTTTGTTTTCTTTATAAATAGTATATGACATTGTACAACGATGCAGTTTGATGCATCGCTACCCTTTATGTCTCACTGAACTATAAACAAATTGCTAAGGATGTTGTTTAGTAAAAGCCGATTAAGTAGTAATTTCTTTTATTCATCTAGATTCTGGAACATTTCAACATTTCAGTGACACACTTACAATTATTAATTGTATTTTTACCAAAAGAGCTTTTCTGTCGGAAATTATTTGCACTAAAGTAGGCTTACCTCATGTTTTACATCGACTAAACGAATTTTTTTTTCAATGCCGATTAAAACCAAGTTTATTAGGCGTTAACAGAGAGGATATTAGACATGTTTCAGTCAATTTCAACTTTGAAAAGCACCTCTCACAACTTGTACTTTCTGACAAATTTACTGCATTATTTTGATCTTTTTTACATCAATCGAAAGCAAAGAATCTATCACCCAACTGACAGGCACGATATAGCGCTGAGACGCAATTTGCAGTGCCAGGGGCGGATTAAGCTTATATAGGGCCCGTGGCTGAAACTTAAAAAGGGGCCCTTTCTATATACATAAAACTGTCGTTAATAGGGCAAAAACACTGAATAAACGTACTGAAGTATTTGTATTATATAAGCTTGAGCAAAAAAAAAAAAGATTCATTAACTGTAATAAGAACGTCACAATATGAAGGAAACTCATTGATTCCAAGTCTCCATTCCTTGCTAGAGACTTGAAACCATATCGATAAATGTTAACAAAACACCGGTGGAATGTTTTGAAAATGCAGTGGAACCCGGTCGACGACCACCCCGCTATCCCGACCACTTTGACGCGGTTTTCCTTGTGCTAATGCGTTGCATTTTGTTTCACTATCGCGACCACCCCGGTATCCAGACCGTGACCACAGTACAGCTGTTTCAAAACTGCTATCGAACACCGCGTAACACCGCATATTCTGTGGGTATCATTACGCTGGAAAACTGTCAGCAGTGCTGCCACAGGCTTCTCTGCACAAATCACTAGTTTCACGAAAGTAATCCACTCGATCGGCAAAAACACTAGATTTAACAGTTTTGGGTCGAAATTCGCAGTTTTGCTTGAAATGATTTAGTTATTTACTTTATTGCCCAAAAACCTTTACATCAATTGCAAGTTTTTAAAATAGATGATGCTGAGGCCAGGAAAATTTCATACCAACCATGTTCAGACTTTTCTCAAGAGCTGAAAACGACACCACTTACGGAGTATTTTAACATTTAATAAATTATTTCTAATGCAGTGTGCCTGCAAAGAAATGAAAATACCGTCATGGCCAGTAAACAGCACGGATGTGAAAACAATGAGAAACTCAAATTGGAAAGACTTGTTTGTTCTGTTGATGAAAAATGGAAATCGTCAAACAGCAATTCACATAATCATTGTTTACGGATTTGAAAAAGGATGAAAATATTTGAAAAAGGTCTGAAAAGTTGAAAAGTTAGAAAAAAGACATCCGATCTTCTTCAAACACACACTTCGTAAATATCACCAGACTGCAGGGAAAAATCACCAAGTCAGTTAAAAAATCACTAGATCTAGTGAAAAATCACTAGGTATGGCACCAGTGATTCTCAGCAGCAATTTGCTCTGCTGGATCACGTTGTTCTGAAGCATCGTGGATACAAGGATTTATTCGTGTGTGCATGCGCAGTAAGTGCTAATGTGACAAAACAAACTCGTACTGTGAAGTCCTCTGGAATTTGTACTGCCGACAACGTTTTCCTTCGTGTGGTTTTATAGTACAGTAACCATAGGCTATGACAGCACGTAAGAAAAAGCTAAATAACATTCAATCAAGGAAAGAATTGTAGAAATGAAGTGATCGTGATAATATATGAAACCTTTAGGAATGCAAGTGACGCAACCACGCCAGCCCCGCTAACACGACCAGTTGAGTACCGTTCAGTGGGTGTTCATGCTAGCGGAGTTCCACTGTATATATATCTATATATATATCCAAATGACATTTTTGGGGAAGACAAAATTTTCTTTAAAAATTATTTTCTGAAAAATCAGCGTTCCATACCAGATTCCAGACCAAAATAACACTAACCTAATCTTACTTACTATCATGGGCGCAATTTTGTTGTAAAATGTGGGGGAACAGCTTGGTGTGAAACCAATATACCGGTAGTCATCGGGTCGATGCAGAAGTGACGTTTCATATACACCGATTCCCAATCTTATTTTTAGAGGTGTTTTGAGAGCAACACTAATCACGCATTGCTTTATCCTTGCAGATGATTTACGTATTAATATACTTAAATTTGTTGTTGGACATGGTGCTGTAGTTCAGCCTGCTTCCATTAATATCGTATTTGGATACAAACAAGCACAGCAATATAGTAAAAAACATCAGTTGGGTTTTATCAGAGCTGTCAGTTGGAGTGCACAAAATGCTGAATCACATTGGTCGCACATGCATATCACTCTTACACAAGAACACTTCAACTGTCATGTGCTTTATAAGAAGTGTGGGTTACAGCGCGATTTGATGTCTTGTTCGAGTCGCTTAACGTTACAAAGACGATAAGCATTTTTCTTGCACATTTCCATTTTTTGGAAAAGCTACAAATATTTTTAATGCTACTGGGCATCATGCATGCATCATTGCATCCTCACCCCTCCCCTACCAAAATCTCCATTGATATCCTCTTACCAGCACCAAAAACATTTGGCCTAAAATCAGCGTAGCTTACTTCACAAAAAGATTTCAATCTGTATTTACTGATGGTGAGTGGAGGATGCATCCTTTCAATCTCCCCTTGTTGGCTCCTGCATACATACCCACACGGAGTTGTAAAAGGGCCTCATTTTGAAGCCTGAACCCGGCCGGAGCCCGAAATCACAAGCCCGAACACGGTTCGAGACCGACATGTATTTTTGAAGCCCGATTTAGGCCCAAAAAACAAATTTACCGAGAGAGTTAAGATATGCGCAACTGTAGAGTAACAGAAAACGTTGTGTTCGGGTATAGCTGCAGGCACGCGGTTTATCACACCCAAAATAACAACCACCTCGACCAAAATATTGACATAATCTGGCACAAACGCAGCATGTTAGTAAACGATAATACTGCGGAGTGCGGAATATAATGTTTCTCAGGAAAAAAAGAAACTATCACGAAACTATCCACAATGGCGCTACAGGCATGACAAGCCGGCTTGTAGGTTTCTTAAAACAAACTAGGAATCGCGTGAGTGATTGATCTTTTTGAGGCAAAGCCATCGCGTGCTAATTTCCTCATCGCTGTCGCATTCTCAAAAAGAGTGTGAGACTAATCCGAGCAGAGAAGAAAACAACTCAGCTGTGTTTTTAAGCAGGATTAGCTGAAAAAAGTCACAATCACTTCACTCACAGAAGTTACCGCGGTGAGCACAACAAATCTACGTCACGAAAGAAAAAAATCGTTACCGGTACTCCTAATGCTACAAAAAAGTTTTGTATGCAGGCCCGAAATATTTTGACAAACTTTGAAGCCAGAGCCCGTCCCGATAATCTCGGCCTCACTTACAACTCTGCACCATGTCAAAAGTTTCGTTCTAAGAGTTCGACTGCACTTGCATAACGACACGCAAATGTATTTGAGGTTAAATCAAAATGCGCAACGGTAAATTGGCAAAAAAGTACCAAGTTTCACCTTTGACACGAAAAGAATCTCCAACAAAACTAGGTGTGATGTAGGCTACTTGTAAAGCATATGTTTCGCACTTGGATGAAAACGTTGCTGCATTGTGGGTTTGGTTAAACTCAAGTAAATAGGATGACTTACGAAACAACGCATTCAGCACAAGCACAAAGTGTAAGAGTCAAAGAAAAAATATCATTTTTATTGGTTGGTTACCATTGTTGCGACATTACAAGAAGTGAGGATAAATGTATATTTTATCCTTATTTCCAAGTCAAGTCCATACGTTTTGAGCTATAGGTCAATATACAGCTAGGTAGATACTCTAGGCTACTTCTCCAACGTTTTGATTGAAATCCTGTTCACTAATAGTTGAAGACAGTCTTTTGCAAAACTGCCCATCCCAAAACTAAGTCTCCACAATAGTGCTGCTTTTTTATCTTCGACAAAAGCTTCGCAGAGATTTTCCTGAAAATCTAACTTTCTGAAATACACACTAGCATCACAATGTCTGTTTCTGAATACGTGACAACCAACGTTAAAGCAAAGCCCGTTAAATTTCTGCGCGAAACAAATAATGGCTGTACTGTGGTCTCTCACATGTGCAGCTGTAACACTCTTACTGTCACAAGAAAATAACCTTTCTAACAGAGAGAAAATAACCCACACGGGGCAAAATGTCGGACAGAAGCACTCAACCATCTTTCACGGTCACTAAAAACTTGAAAAATACTAAAAATTATTTTATCGAAGCTAAAATTTATAAACTAACAGCATCAGTGATACCACACCAAGCTCTGTTTCAACATGAACTTGGCAATGTGTAACCTACCATCTAACATGAAAAGCTCTTCACACAAAACGTGACAAACATCGCTTTTATTTTTGAAACCTCTCCAAATACAAAACCTCAAAAGAAAAAAAGTGGGGGAACAAGGCATATTATATCCCCCAACCTGAAAAAGTGGGGGGACACGTCCCCCATGTTCCCCACCAAATTGCGCCCATGCTTACTATAATAGCCCAGTTTGATATGTCCTAAATTTATATGGAAAAAAAATAATTCTACTCATTGCAATTGAGTATTTCATGTTTCTATTCCCATTCAAGGACAAATCAGTAAGACTATTAACAAGAACAAGAGCATGCACTCACTTATCAATAACTGTTGTGAAACTCACTGTCACTTATTATGTATGGTTTTACGTTCATTCATAAGACATAAAGCTACTGATTTGTTTTTATTTTTCTACAGCACTTAGAATACAAAATGGCACTCAACAAAATTCCTAACTAAAAGCACATCTTACGATACACTAAAATCGAACGAGTCATTGAGTTTAGCGTAAACAAGTTCAGAGTTACTGAACGATATGCAAACAGAACTAAGATGTTCTTGATACCGTTTAATTCTTGTTATCAGTTAACGTTTTAAGTAACTCGATATCTGTCGACTTTTCTTGGTATTATTGCTTTATTCTGTTTTAAGTCAGTTATCAAGAATTGTACCCAATAATGGCGGTTCACATAAAAGTAGTTATGTACCAAAATGTCCAAACGTGCATCTTGCAAGTAAATAGTACCAGAATTGGTGTTAAAGTACCAGCTCTGGTAGTCCTGGTTTATAACACCATGATCTATCATCCTAAGCTAAAATCTACTTACTTTCACCATTGTTGAGACGCTTGGCACCACTTACGAATTCACAACTTCCTTCGGGGCTGTCTGCAGGGCAGATGTTCAAATGACGTGGATACCACATGTGCATCGGAAACCAAAATAAGACAAGCGGATGGAATACCTCAATTTTTTAGGCCTTGGTGTACTAACTTGCTAGTGACTGTTGGCCAAACCACACACCAAAGAATCAACTACTTTTATGTTGACGAAGCAATTTCAATGAGAGAGCACAGAACGCCTACTTATCAGTTCCAGTTCGCGATGGTATCTTTGACAGTGTATTCTGTATTGTTCGCATATTACACTTTTTTACCGACTTAGGGATTGGGGGCCCTGGCTGTAGCCCAGTCAGCCCCCCCTTAATCCGCCATTGCGCAGTGCCACTGAAAATGAAACCAAGCAGACAAGATAGCACTGTAACAAGAAGCATTCTTTAGTCATAAATCGAACTTTGAATAAGCAAGTTTAGAGGTCTCGATTTTTTTTCTTTGTACTGTCCCTTTTGTTTTGATTATGGCGTTTATAGTGAAATGGTATTAAATTTATTAACGATAAAACAATATTTCGTTGCGATACTCGTGCCCTCCCGCGAGCCTTTCACACCAGTTTCGGTTTTGAACGGAAGGTACAGCGCATTTTTATCCCACCCGGGCTTTCACATGGGTCTGATTCGTACGTGGGTTACAAATGAAGCGAATAAATACACGTACAAGTGTTCAGACAACCGTTAGGAGGATTTAACGTTAACCAAGTGTGCTTACCTCAAACGGTTTCCAAAACAATGTCCTGTACCTGTTACTTTGGCGAACTGGTTCCGCAGCTAATGTGTAACCGTGCATGTCTTCAATGAACTTTGTGTCTGACTTGTCCAATAAACTAAAACAACCCGTCTTTAGAACCCTTGCTTCTTCTGGCCTGGTGAGCCTTCTTGACCCCCGAAGTGGTTTATTAGTACAAAAAAGTGCCCACCCCCTGTGTACTGTTTACCCAACTGCGTAAGCAATGTCCAATGATACAATTTTTCAAGAAAAGTTTCGAAATCATCGCGTCAAGAATTTTAACATCTGTGAGTGTGTTGCTTGGGGATAATGATAAAATTATGAAACTGCAATATTTTAGATGTATTGAAAGCTAAACATTCATAAAAGCCACATTTATTGTAAAACTGCGTTATTTGAACATTTTTGAAGACAGGTGGCAGTGTCTTATACACTTAAAACTACTGAGAAGGAATGAAATAGGTCCGGATGTTAAGCGGCTACTGGCATCAGCAGAGAGCCATGAAAGCAAGGACGACCGATTTCGCTGCAGCGAAAACTAGGCGCACAAGTTGATGACGACTGAGAAAAGGCAGACGTATCCCCAGAATTCAAACTTTGGTAGCACCTGGAAAGGAATGATATTAAAACGCAGTCACGTGCTTTGAAAGACATTCCACGCACATGCCAACGTTTTTTTCCACATCATTGCGAGAAAACACATGATTAGGGTGTCAAATTGCGAAATAATCCTTGCGATCTTTTTGCTGTTTATATGGAGTTGCTTTTTTGACCAATGGCACGTTGACCACAGGTTCATCCGCGTTACGGCAGTTCTTATAACAACGCTTGATGCAACCGTTAACTTCAACTACTTCGGAGTCTTGAAAATGTGACTCCGCTCATGTCTGCTACTTTCACGTGTCAGCAAATGCCAGTTTTATGCACACAAAATGCGCCTAACAAACATCTGCTGTATACTGTACCTGGTAATTTGTTTGTCTCATTTGATATATTACGCTTTATAACTAAGCTTTTCATTGCAGTTGATGCAAATAGTGCGTACTAAAGATGTCACGGGCTCACATTTTTGTGACCTGTACCGACCCATACCCATCACAACAAACCCATAACCCAACCCGTACCTGCTCCTGAATTTTGGCCCGTACCCAGCCCAGTTCATAAAAATGGCAGTGTCTATTTTGCCTTTTAAGGCAAAAATACCACTGTGTCTATTTTGCCTCATGAGGCAAAAGCACTGTTTTGCCATTATACTTATACATAAGATAAAATTTGCCAAATTGATTTGGTGTCAATGAACATGCTATGAAAATTTTAAATATTTTAAAATACTGTTTGAACTTGATCTTCTATGAGTAAACGTGATTTTTTTCAAAATTCGGTTTTGTAGCACTTGCATTGGTTGGACCGCAGCATTGTATGCTCCTACCAATCAATTATACAGTACTATAAACGCGAACTAATCTATATTGCACTTTCAACGATTCAATTTCAGAGAACCTAGCTTCCTAAGACCTCTGCGCGCACTACAAAAGATTGTTACCACTCCCACACCAGCTGAGAGCCTAGGCTTACGCTTGACAGCAAACGAGCACACAACACAAGCACACAGCATATACATTAAGGCAATGAGTTGTTCGCTCACATAACGCCTCACAAAGGTCAGAAAAATCCTGAAGGTCTGACGGAAATGCCACCAGTGGGCGACGCTACTAACAACTTGTGTTTTTGAAAATAATTTTACTCTTCATCCTTGTTAGTACTTCAAAAATGCTTGCGGACCGTAGCAGTACCCAAAAAAAGTATAAAAGTGCTTCGGCAGTTAACCGGCCCATGAAAACGTACCGTCAATCGTCATTTTATCCGCCAATACGCGACTCATGTCATCTTTCATAAGCGTACCGCATGGGGATGCATGGGATGCAGTCGCATCCCCAAAGCTGGAAAATTGGCCATAATTCGGACAATAATTTTGAAGATTTGGGCAAATTAGACATCTACATTCACATTTAAGTGGGGCAGTGTCTGTGTTGCCATAGTTCATGTTCGTGGATAACAAAGATGCATCACCCAACATACCTTTTGGCAACAAGAAGAAATTCCCCAAATACTCTGAAGTTACTCTGAGTGGGTTTCTTGCAAATGGGATAAAAGCGTTTTGGTTTTGGTAAGTAACATGCAATACTTCACCTATCATGGGCAAAGGTAAAAGTTGCTTTTGATTTTGGGGTACTTTTCCAAATAAATTACCTCAATTCTTAAAAAACTAACTCACTTTTTCACAGTGCATCAGTGGCAAAAGCTTTGTTGAGACTATTTTGCCATTGCTTTTGGCCTCTAATGGCAAAATAGACACTGCCTGATGGCAAAATCATCACTTCCTTCAAGTGAACTAGAATCAGTCGGTAATTCCAACAGCCTTCATCAAATTTGGGCCAATTAAAAAAATGTGATTCAAGTTTTGGGTAGAATTAGAAACATTTGGGTAAATCAGGAGCATTTGAGTACGGTCCAATAGCTTCAATTATATCTGAGCAAATGAGAAAAGCTTTATACAAATTTGGGTGAAATTAAAAACATTTGCCTAACTGGAAACATTTGGTTAACGTCCATCAGCCAAATCGAATTTTGCAATTTATAACAGCTTCATTAATTTGTGGGTAACTTCAAACAGTCATTGTCAAAGTTGGGCTATGTAGAAAAGCTCCATTGAAATTCGAATACATTTAGAAACATCTACGTCATTGGTTCTCAAAGTGGTCGATATCGACTCCCATGGGTCAATTGGACAATCCAACGGGTCGGTAAATAGTCACAGGGTCGAATGGGGGTCACTAAATGGCCAGGGGTCGATGAAAAACTGCTTGGCTCCACTGGAGCAATGAAGCCTCTACTTCAAAATTACTGTTAATCGGGCAAGGAATGCAAACGGCGTTTTTCAACAAATCAAACAAAATTAAGAGGGCTGATCAAATCTCAGCTACAGTAGTTCAGAAGTACTTTCCATTCTTATAGTTTTTTATTAAATCATCCATTGTGATGACATAATCAAAACTGTTCTGTTTCATGTTTCTTACTTCACAAACAATAGCCTATTGTAGTGCATGTGTTGCAGCTTGGCAGTTAGTATTAAACAGTGCAGGGTTGCCAGGTGGTGCCAAATTTGGCAAATATTGCCAAAAATCACTGTTTTCCAAAACATTTGCCAATTTTATGTGGCAATATTTTTAATGCCAAATATTTTCCATTTTTGAAATGCCAATTGTGACTTCATGATAACAAAATTTATCAAATTAATACCAAAACGTTAGAAAGTACAGCTCAGATAGTACGTCTGAATATGATTTACTGCTTGAGGAATTGCTTTAATTGTTGTAGTGATTCATTTGATTAACAACCAATCATGGCTGTGAATTTATTTCAAAACTGACTTGCTGTTATTTACTGTGTTTCAGGTCTCGCTGTGCATAGGTTTGTGTGCACTTAAGTTGAAGTAATGAATGGTAACGGTTTATTGTTTTATATGACTCAGCCAACAAGCAGAAGCACCATAAGAGCCATCGCATGCAGTAAACCAACCATTAGCAAAAATTAGAGCCAATGAAAACACAATGGCACAATAGCTGATCAGTGTAAACAAAGACGGGTGCTGTGGCATTTAGGATTGGCGAAGGACCGTGGCGGTCATCTAGTCAACCAAACCCGTTTATCACTTTTTGACAAGTGTTGAGAAACAACAGTTGGAGATCGAATAGGCATAATGAATAGAAAAACAAAAAACGAATGAATACAGAACATGGTGAAGAAAATGCACAGGTGAAAGCGCATGCCTATGTACATAGATGAGTAGATCGAATTTAAGTGAAGGAATTTGGTGTGGTTAGAGTATTTTTAGCAATGCAAAGAAATTAAAAAATAGCAATAAAAAAAAGTAAAAAAGTTACAAAAACTAATTAATGAGGTACAAAAGAAAACAAAGCAAAACAGAAAAAACAAAAAGTGTACTTCATGCCGAAAAGCATAGAATATGCACACAGAAAATACGAAAAAGTAAATACACACAAAAAATAAAACAGAGTTACAGAATACTAGAATACACAGTATTTTGTTCTGGACAAGGGAAATGTTGCTGAAGTTCATA
>Ga0210059_1012407_pt1 | contig 12873 bp, 14 predicted proteins | sample Ectturendosymbi2_FD_188042 | JGI IMG/M metagenome (GOLD analysis project Ga0210059, IMG submission 188042) | Ecteinascidia turbinata endosymbiont from Florida, USA - Sample 2 (SPAdes) (version 2) | ecosystem: Host-associated > Tunicates > Ascidians > Unclassified | place: Key West, Florida...
ACATTTTTGGGGCAACTATAGCTGCAAACGATCATCCATAGATTCACCTATCACGTCCTGCAACAGAAAAGACATTCGTTAAAAAATGGTTTTTTTATCGAACAAAATATGGGTACGCATCTTTTTGGGTCACCCTGTACGTAAAGTGCACACGCAAAAAGAAACTTTGTTTCATTACTCTTTGACGCCGTACAACTTGCCTTTAAGGAATTTACCTGGTGCTCTCTTCATATGTCGCATCTCAAGAATTATTTTCATAATTTGGGCCCCCTTTCAAAACAACTGCTGGTGTCCATTGCAGGTGCAAATGTAGATCTGATTAATTTCTATCTATAGCTTTCTCTAGAACACAATGAAATGATGAAGTGTTCTTATTTAGTTTTTGTTTAGTTCCTTTTCAATGTGTTTTTCTTACTCTATGTGACACAATTTTGCTTCTGCTTGATTTAAGGCTTGTTTCCAACACATTGGTATCATTCGGAGAATGGATATGTTTACATAAAGACAAAGACAAAGCAATCCTGGGAAGCAAGTCGCACTTTATGTCAAACTTTAGGAGGCGATTTAGCACATATTGGCATCAAACATTTTGGCACGCGGAGGTACGATGTGGAGGAAGATTCAATCAAAAAAGAGTTTTCAAGAAACTGCCCGAATTATATAGTTTGTAAAAAGTTTGTAAAAAACTTGTAGTTTGTAAAAAACTTAATGAAAAATTCTTTACCCTAGCAAAATACAACTCATTGCCTCCTAGTCGAGTATTGCTGTGTATTGCGAATAAACACCAAACTAGCAGAGAGTCAAACTGTTCGGTACTAAAATCCCGCAAGCATCTGTTCTTTTCGTCGCAATCAGAAAATCAAATCATTTTCGTCATTGATATGTTTTTAGCATTTTTTCCAAACTTTCGGTGTTTTGAACAGGCAAAAGTCAGATAAGGCTGGGAAAAAAGCTTGTTTTTTTATCATGAGTAACAAAACGAAGTTTCCAAAATTCATGGTCTACAAGGAAATATACAAAACGCTGAGTACAAACCAATTGTTTCACCCACTTGCTAACCCATGTACCAAAGCGCTTGAAAGCATGCAAAAGCTCAAAACCGCTCACGGACTTACAGTGTATAGATCGTCGCAGGATAAAAAAATGTGGTTTTTCTAGAAACATCGGTGAACGGCTGTCGGTTCCGCCTGAAGACAGACAAGGAATTTGGGTGGGATTGAACGACCTGGCTGCAGAGGGACGCTGGAGGTGGTTGGATGGAAGTGCAGCCACAGATGGCGAGATCAGATGGCACACAGGACAGCCAAACAGTTACGGCGGCAATCAGGACTGCGCGAACCTCTGGGGAAGTTGGAGTGGATACCGAATGGACGACGGCACCTGTTCTGGTGCACTATCGGCCATTTGTGAGATACCACCTTATCAGTGACGTTCATTGTTTGCAATGAATGCACTACAAACTTTCTTCTGCTGCACATAAATTTGCTGATATTTGAAAAGGTCAGCTTGAGACTTTGTTTCTGAACTGTGTTTTCCTCAAGATAAAAAAATGTGGTTTAGACATTTGATCCATAGTTTCAGTGACTTCTTTGAAAGGAGTAAAACGTGGAAGTGTTGCGAAGCCGCATTTAACCAAGAACTACAAATTATTAAATACTTGTTGCATATTTATGCTAACAATGACAACATCGTCTTTGAAACTACCGATATGACTGCATTCATATGAGAAGATTTTGAATTGCTGTTTATAATTTTTTGAAAAACGACTTTTCATACAGAAGTCAAGCAAACAAGAAAAACTTGAAACTTATGTAGCCCTAACGGTTTGGTCTCCCTTCAAAAGCATAATGGCTGCCATGTAACCATCGCTTCCTGTTTAAATGCGGCTGTAATTGATGGAATCTAGAAACCCCCCAATTGCAAGCGTGTGTTTTCTACGGCGAAATAGGCATATAAATGCCGTTGTTGTGAAAAGGACTATCTTCGTAAGTCCTTTTCATAACGACCGCATTTGTATGCTTATACAATTAATGTCATCTCTCTGACTTCTGCAGTGCAAACAATGTTCAGAAAAGCAATTCTTTAGATATCATCATTGGTTGAAATACGCGGTTTCTTTAATTTTGTTGAAAAGTTTCAGCGAAGCAAAAGAAATTGCATGATTTTGCTCATCATCATCGCTGACTAATTTCAATGTTTTTGTCTGTGTGGTGGATGTAATATTGGTTCTACATTTTTTGCAACATTGATTTTCAACTTTCCTTGTAGGGGTGCAAAAAGACTTTTGCATGTCATTTGAAAAAGTGAATTTGCATGTTTAGAATGTTTCACTTTGAGGGTTCTCATGTGCGCGTTCTTGTGTGAAATTCCGCCAGGCTTACCGTGATGGCAGTAATCCCACGACAACAAGCTAACACGTTTGCCTCACAGCTACTAACTACGATTAACCTTTCGTTTGCGTTTTGGCTGTGAAAACGATTTGCGTTTACTTTTGTTTTGTATAGAGACCATTCTTTTCCGCCAACTAATCTAACCGTTCGATGCTCGCTATGCGTTCGATCTCAGCTTGAGGTTTTAGTGTATACTGCTGCATCCGAACAGTGGCGTAGCAGCATAGCTTGTCGCCCCTGGATTTCAACGATTCTGCCGCCCCAACATCTCCGGAATCCAGTGTAGCTTAACTACTCTGGTCAGCATCACTCTAAAATGTTTTTATGAACGTTGCTCGCAGTGCAAAAATCCAAATGCGTGTTTGTATGCTGATGAGAGAAGAACGTTATTGCAATAAGTACATTTTAAACAGTTTACTAACTTTTTGCAAAGCACGATATATACAATAGAAGCTTAACGAACGAATACTGTCGCATTTCGTGAAATAGGAGTGAAAAGATGTTAGCTATATGTCTTCCAGCCACGTCGACCGCAACACTAAACATATGTGACGAGGTTTAAAAATGCATGCAGGTAATTTTTAAATCACTGACATTTCAAAAATCAAGTAGTCGAGCCTTTACTGAAGCAAAATCCGAAATCATGACGTCAAAACTCAGTTTCCCGACAAAATCATTTTCAATCGAAAGAATAAACAAAGTAGACAATCTATCCTCCCCCACTGTAGACCTCAAGTACGATTTTGTCAAACTAAGCTTTGAAAAGCTTCTCTCACAACTTGCAACAGAAACTGCAACAGTGAGATCAAGCCTTTCAATCTCTACTGACAGTTCAGATAAATCAACTACATCCGCGTACATGTTCTTAAAGTAAGTCATATCAACCTCATTGTTATCGCTTTGCAACACGCATGGGTTTTCAAAAAGCTAAATGCTTCGTTCAGGTTAATTATTCCACTGAAGCTCCTTTCTCCTTCACTAAGATATCGGTCCACAGCTTGTAACATGCGTCATTTAATTTCTTCAAGACCAGATAGATCTGCGTCTTGAGTTTGCTCGTCTGGAATTCGTTTGTTCCATCTGACACGTCGCTCCTCAATTGGAATTTCTAGCTTTTCACAAATCTTGAGAGCGTTATCAACTGACATGCGTAACAAGCGCATAACGTTCGTCACTCAAGAAAGCTACAAATGTTTTCATCTCCTGCGGCACAGTTCTCCAATGACAAACATTTTGCTGCAAATATTTTTGGGCATCATGAGACTCTCTTAGAACCTCCTTCCAAAAGTGTGAAAAAGACAGGAAGGAAACACGTTGAATCGCATCTGAAACGTCATGAGCTTGATCTCGTGTGTCAACATTTTCGTTTTGATCACCAAGTTCTTCTAATGCAGGGGTTCTTAACCTTTTGCGGTTCACGGACCCCCAAAACATTTTTTCGAAAGCTATGGACCCCTTCGGTTTAGATTTAGAAGAAACAGACTTCAATTGCCAAAATTAGCTGCAATCAACGTACTAGTAGTCAAAGGGTTTGTAGACTAAACATAACGTTTAATAATTAAAGTAAACGAATATCAGTCGATATTAAACCAATGCAGAATTAACTGAATTTTACAACAATAAAAATGCAGAACCTTTGCTTTGACATCAATCAGAAAGAAAAACACTCATCAAACACTAGTAAAAAATCAACCAGAAAGAAAATGTTTGAAGCAGCTGAGAAAACTCGAAAAATAAGTTTGGCACAATTTAATTTTTTAAGAGTTCATTTCAATGCGAAGGTTGTTGTTGCTTTTTTTCAACAAGAACGTGAAACTGTGGGATGGTTTCGACAGGGCAAGACGTATGTCATCCTTAACGTCCAACCTATTTCGTTGTTTTGTTTTGATAGCAAGAAGAGCCGAAAATCCCGACTCACAGAGGAAGCTTGTAGCAAAAGGAATAAGAGCAACCATGGCTCTCTCTACCAGGCGAGGATAAGCTTGTGCCAAGGAACACCAGAATTCTGCTACGTTCTTTGAGTTGAAATCGCTTCTTAGCATTTGCCATGTCCTCAACTCAGTGAGGTCATCTTTTGCCAGATCGTCATCACAATCAGCATCTAGATCTGGAAGAAATGGATTGCGAATCCACAATTCACAATTGAGATTATCTAAGCAATAACTTTGAAAGACTACTGCAATCTATCTAAATTTTCACAAATATTTCCACGCAGGGAGGGAGACAGGGTTTCAGTATTATCGATTCGGCTTTGAGAGATCGCTTCCTCCAGCATTGGGAAGTTAGCAAAGTTGTCTGTCTCTAATCTCCTTTTCCACAAGGGAAGCTTTGCTTGAAAAGTTTGCAATCTTTCGATGACATCTATGATCGTTAGATCTTGTCCTTGAATTGACAGGTTTACTTCATACAGATGACTAAAAATATCTGCCAAGTAAGCTAAGCCATAGAGAAACTCATTACAGTCAAATTGTCTTGAGAGAGGATTTTGTTTTTCTCTTAAAAAAATGGAACTTCCTTTCTCAGTTCCATCAAACGCTTCAAAACTTGACCTCTCGAAAGCCAGCGAACTTCTGTATGATACAAAAGAACTTCATGTTGTGCACCTATTTCTTGACAAAGCTTTTTGAATATACGATGGTTCAAAGCTAGAGCTCTGATGAAGTTGACGACCTTCACAGAAGTAGACAATATCTCTTGTAAAGTTGATGATAGAGTTTTTGATGCCAATGCATGTCGATGCAAAAAGCAATGAGTCACAATAATGTGAGGAGCTTCTTTCTTTACCAAAGTGGCAAATCCTGAAGTTTTACGAAGCACTGCAGGCGCTCCGTCGGTACATAAACTACCAGTATTTCTTTTCCAGTTGAAGTCTTGCTTGGCAAATAAATTACTTACCATCTATAACATGTCTGCAGCCTTAGTGGTTTCAGAAAGAGGCTCGCAAAATAGGAATTCTTCTTTAATTGCATCGGTGTGCATATATCGAACGTATACAAGAAGCTGCGCACACTGAGAGACATCTGTGCTTTCATCCAGTTGAATGCTAACTGGAAATGGTGAAGCTTTCAGTTCCTCCATTACTATTCCTGAATATTATTAGAAATGTCAGTAATTCTGGAGTTGATGGTGTCACTTGACAAAGGAACGGCCTCAAGTTTCTCCCTATGTTCTGTGCCACAAAGCAGCTCAGTCATTTCCAGGGCACACGATTTTACCAATGTCTCTCCGATCGTATGTGGTTTCTTTTCCTTGGCAATGCGGTAAGCAACCTTATACGAGGCTTCGAGACAAGGCATCTGTGTATTGATGAATCCGAACTTTTGCGAAGTCCCACCTTTCTCAAATCAAGCCTTCTTACAACGAAAAGATTCAACACTATCCGGCGCATTTTTAGGATGAATAGATGTTAGGTGCTCCTTCAGTTTTGCTGGTTTCAAACTTGCATTGCCATGGACTTTACCACACAGAAAACACTTCGGTCTTTCACTGCCATCACTATCAGTAATCATGGTTAAACCAAAAGCTACATAGTTTTCACTGTACTTCCTCTTTTTTGACACTGTCGGAATGGCTAAAATTTCTAATTTACTTACCTTGCCTGGTTATCAACCTTTTAAATATTTCTAAAGCGAAAAATTCAGCCTGCACGTGTAAAGTTTTCGGTTCACTCTATTACGACATAATCATTGTGCATGATTAAGTCACAAAAAACGATGTTCCTTTTTCTAGAGTAGTTGTGGTGTATATATAACCGCGGTTGTGACCAATCAAGCGGACCCCTTAGAGCACCTTCATGGACCCCTTAGGGGTTCATAGACCCCAGGTTAAGAATCCCTGTTCTAATGCACTCACCATTCCATCAATGCCTAAATGTAGCGGTTTCAAAGATTCGTAATGTGCACTCCATCGTGTGTCTATCATTCTGTTAACCACGCAGAGGCGGATCCGGGGGGGGGGCAATTGGGGCGATCGCCCCCCTAAACCCTATAAAAGTAATTTTATTCACCATGGTTACGTGCATTTCGGAAAACAACATTCACGATATAAGGTCATTTTCCTCTCCGTTGTTTTTTCACAACAATGTTGTGTTCATCTCTCTTACAGTGGTGAACCCGTAATGAGACTTGACCACCAAATTTTACGAAAATCGCCCCCCCCCCTAACGTTACCGGCTGGATCCGCCCCTGTAACCACGATAGGTACATGCTTAAGTAGGACGAGTAGAGAGTGAAAAAAGTATATCCTTTCCACAACTTGAAAAATTTATCAGAGAGTTCGGAAGATCCCACTGCATAAATGCCAGCAAGATTGAGCGAGTAACTCCCACATGGAGCAATTATTGCTTTCAAATTTATCTATTTTGTTCTCCGTTGCACTCCAGAATGGATTCCTGACATTGTGGAAGCATTGTCATAAGCCTGACCTCTGCACATCATCACGTCCAAGTCATTTTCATGACGCTTATTGAGAATAGAATTAGTAATTTATTCGGCCGTTTTCCCGTGGAACGAAAGTAAGAAAAAACTCCTTTATTTGTGCTTCACTTTCCTCACCTTGTACGTATCTTATTAAAAGCCATCTGATCGGTATGAGACACATCAGGAGTACTGTCGAGTAAGATTGAAAACTATGTTGTTTCCTTTATTTCTTTCAGAATAAGGAGTTGTAGCAGACACATTTTTAATGGTCTGTACATATCAAATGTTGATCTGATTAAAGAAACAAAGTCCAAGTTTCAAGCAACAAGAAACAAGCATGAACTGCATGCTCAACTTTAACAGAGCTTCATTCTGCTCTCAACACTGGAGGCGCTGCTGTACATTGTCATGTGACATTTTTAATGATGTAATGTTTTATGAGAAACCAATAAAATGATTAATTAGGGCTTTCCAGAAGATCTGGATATAAAAAGGTCGATTTTGGCAATCCAGATCAGTTCACTTTTCTACTCTGAACTGAGAACTCCTTCCTTGGTCTACGCCATCTAGAATGGTTTAGCCTTCGAAGGAAAAGTTGAGGCTCTGCCTCATGGTACGCCACGGCTCGGACGGTTTGCCATGAGTGCTGTCAAAACTCATATGCGGTAGCGTTGACTCCTTGACGGCTTGAGTCCTCAGACTAAAAAAGCAGTGTCAATGACTGGCTTTTTGGTCAACACTAGTGGCTTTGTCCGGGTGAATTTATGACACTCAGAACCACAAATTTGGTTTGTCCAAATTAGTCGCTGCCACATGGACTGGTATTGTCAAAAGACAATTTATTGTCTTGCTCAATCCTAGTGGAACGTTGTCACACTATTTGACAAAATTAGCTTTCTCCCAAAGAAACTCTGACACTGTGTTCCATAAATTTGGCATTAACTGAATTAATTTATGCCACTCTGTTTGTCACTGTCCAAATCAATCTCTGCCACAATATTCGACATTGTCAAAGGGAGACTTTGATTGCCTTAAATGATAAAATTAACCCTTGCCCGAGGGAACCACTCTTACCCTCTATTTGACCTTGATAAGGGAATCTTTGTCATCCTGTGCTACAGCTTTTAGAGCCAACTAAAAATATTACTTAATTTACACTAGGGATTTGTTTGAATTCTTGCCCACAAACCTTTAAATTCCCTGTGCCATTCGACTAGAATTGGATAGCAAGTTGACATGAGAAACTGTCACAATAGCAATACAAAATATACGTGACAAAACCTGCGGAAACCCAAGCTAGGAACCTTCTTTAGGTTTTAAGAAAACTTGTCACGACTAGACGTGTACAAAGTAAATGCATCAAAATGCATACTTCCTTTTAGTATGTTAACGTCTGAATGGAAAGGTTCAGAGTTAGAGGTAGGGAAATCATAACTTGATGTCTGTGAGTTTGGCTGACCATTGAGTTGACTGTGTCTGTGTCTCTGATTCGAGTGTGTTCGGATTGATTCTTGCATCAAATCAGTTGGTAAGTTTCGTCCTTTCATGTGCATATTTTGTGAAATAAAAATAATACAAGGTAAACCTCATGCGTCTACTTTTATGAAATCATTTAGCCAGGCAATCAGAAGCTTCAGGGAGGTCAAGCGAACATCTGATTCGTGAATACCGTCCTTGTTGCATCTAAGATCGAATCCATGCTGAGAAATTACGGATGTAACTAAATGCGGCTATCTAGATTTTATAAAATCTAGAAACCTGTTACAGAGTTTGCTCGCAGCTGAGCAGTAAGATGGATGCATCCACGCAATACTGCATTTGGCGTTGTAATAAACTTTCACAGCACTTGTTACCGTCGTTGGTAAGTTCTCAAGTGTGCCCCATAAACTATTATCGATTCACTCGTCGCTGATCTTCCGCTTACCCATCGCTAGACCTGTTCATGAGCAGAATTTGTCACTCCAATTCATATTCCATCAGCATCAGAAGCAGTGGCATGCAGAGGGGTTGCAAGCGGGGCAATGGCCCCGGGCATCCAAAGAGTGAAAATACAAAAACTACATTTCATTAAATACTTCTTCGTATTGTAAGGTTACTATTATGCTGCATGTATCTGATGGGAACTTGCCTAAGGGGGCATGCAAATCTAAGTTAAGTGATCCGAGAGAGAGATAAAGCTCTGTCATCGTTATCTTAACGCCTAACATTCCATGTCTTTCTCCCTTTTTGCAGGCTGGCCAATTCCTTCTAACACAGTGGTTCCCATCCGGGGGTCCATGGACCCCCAGAAAGACTTCAGGGGTCCATGACCTTAGTATAAAAATAAATGTATGCAAATTAGCGAATGTCAAACTTTCCATGATGATCGTTTAGCCTGCAAATGACTATAAATAACGCGCAACTCTAACATGCACCTACAGGACAACAAACGATCTGGCTCATATCAATGAACACGTTTATGCATTTTAAGAAAAGTATGCAAGTTGTCATTTAAATCAAATTCTATAGGAAGTTTGATACTATTTGTTCTTGATCGATACGAAAAGTTTCTGACAGAACACATCTTACAACCATCCTGCGATTCAAGACGATTTATGTGTGCAGTTTTCATCAAAAGCATTGTTGAGATGCCAGATTTGCATAAATATGTGGAAACAACAGACAAAAGAGAGCGGGATGCCACTTTAGCAACATTTGGACTCGAGCCGATCATATGAATCCACAATTTCTCAACTGTCTTATTATTTAAAAGGCTTTCGGCTGTGGAATCATTCTTCCAATATCAATCAACTCATCCAGCTGCTCTCGCGTACGCTGATAGCACCCGTATAAATATGCTTTTCGTTGCGAACAAGCAGTAATAGAATGAGCATGTGACGTGTGATCTCAATTGTTGCTTGCTGCCACAGTTTGAACCTCTGCGCATTTGCCGCTTGGGCTCTCCTATCAGTGATAGCAGCCAGGGGCGGATCCAGCCAGTAAGGTTTGGGGAGCGATTTCAGTAATACTTGGTAATCAGATCTTATTACGGGTTCACTCCTGTAAGAGTGATGAAGGATACTTTACAACACTGCTGTGACAAAGTCATGCTGGGAAAAATGGCCTTATATTGCGAATGCTGTCTTTTGAGTCGTACAAAATCATGGCGAAAAAAGTTGCTTTCATAGGTTTTGCGGGGGGGGGGCGTTCGCTACAATCCCCAAACCCCTGGATCCGCATCTGATCGCAATGCTGTTGAGCAGAAGGACAAGTTGATCAGAAAGCCAAAATTTCAAATCTAACCCTGACTTAAACCCTATTTTTAACCTCTGTCACTAACCTAACCTCTACCTGTCGACCGTAACTCTCACACTGGCTAAAAACTGCAAACTGGCGGGGCTAACCAACCTGTAACAACGCCTGAGGAACAGGATTGTGGAGCCGGAACCCAAATTTTAGCATCTGACTTCAAACATCTAAAATTTTTGACTCCGGCTCCACAGCCGTGTGTGACAAAGCAGACTATGAAGTCAGTGTTGCTGGATTCCTTTTTAGAAAACGCAAAATTTAGCTGGATTTATACTGGAAAGAAATCTTTGATGCAATTGAAAATACCATAAAATTTCACCTGATTTACGTCTGGATTCAAACCATTTGACGCCCGCTTCGACCACCATAGTGGACGGCGAAGTTATGATTGGCTATATAACTCCTGAACGGATTGGGCTAGAGAGCCAGTGAAAACATCCCTGGATGCGGGAGAGAACAAGGAATCCAATGAACATGACCAAAATATACCTTTATACTTGAAAGTTTTGAGAAAAATCCATATCTGTGTATTTGCCGTACTGATTTTTTGGCAATTTTCAGAGAAATCCAAAACACTCGTTCCCCGCATCCCGTTTAGCTTTTTCGATCCGGTTTTTGCGCTTCGACGATGTCTGAAGAACCCAAGAACATAATATTCTCAATAAAAGTGAGGCTGGGCGGTTTTGGGGGGAAATTTGGGGGTGAAGATGTGTGAGTTGGGTCGATTGACTTCCAGATGACGCTTCCGCTTTCCTTCCCGGTTCCTGAGAAAAAATTATAGGGGAAATTACTTGGTTGTTCTTTCAAAATGATCTAGGAGCAGATCTGAAGCTTTAGAGACGTTGCTTAGCCTGCTAGCCTAAGGGTTTAGAGAGTTATGACCTACAACAGACCGAAAAATTGGCTCAGCCACCTAGTGTTTTTTTATTTTCTTCAAGAAAAACATGTTCCTGTCAATATTTTGGCTTGAAATTTGATGGGATATTGTAAGACACCCGACAACACCTTTTGTGTAACTCTGAGACGGTTCGTGAGTGTTGACTGGGCAGAAAAGTGGCTTGAACAGCAAAAAAAACGGAATCCTTGGTTTTGCCCGTTGGACGCCCCACCAGAAAAAACTTAATTTTTTTATCATCATCGCAAAGGTAAGGTCTTTACCGACATTGTTTATGCAGAAACTTTATTACCAACGTATTTGGTTTGAGCTCTATGGCTTTTTGAATGGAAGCAACTGATTTCTCTAGCCTGCGTGAAAACAGGATCTTCTCCTGAAACGACGTCACAATGACGTCGCAGGTGCGCGCAACCTTTCTCAAAAGATGCGGTGCTGTCTCCCAGATCCGATGATGCTTTCATTGACTCTCTAGCTTAACCCTGCTCAGGTAACCTCTAAGCACAAACACCGTTGTTGTCCTTGCCCAAAATGGGCACATTTTGTTTATTCGCTTATACTGGACTAACTGACAGGTTGAGACGTGGCGCGGGTTTTTGTATAACTTAGCAAGTCTTCTCAAGCTCATCCAATCAGAAAAAAAACAACGCGTTGATTTTGGAAATTTTTTTACAGGATTAAGAACAAAAGCAATTTTCCAAACAAAAATATGGGAAGTGTTCTTAACAAATGAACGAAAAAGTAAAGAAAAATCAAAAAATTCCGCCAGTAGACGTCATTGGTGTTCGGTTTAAGGTTTAAACAGAACCTCATTTCAAGTTTGTAGTACTATCTGCAATAAAAGTAAATTTGGTTGAGACATGAAATTTTTCTATTTTCATTGCAATTTTCAGCCACATTAGTCAACCTTGCCCAAAATGGGCAATTTTTTTACAATCAGGCACATAAGGTAAACTAGCCCAAAATGGGCAAATGCTGTACAATTGTTGAGCAATCAGATTGATCGCGGCACTCCTATTGGCTTTCATGTCTCACATACGGCCAGTTCCGTCGCCACAGGGGGGATTTGGTTAGCTAAGCCTCCCAAACAATGCACCAAGCCCCCCCAAATTGAAATATGAAAACTATAAATTAGTGGAGTTTTGTTAATTTGTACAATGTCAAGGTATCAACGGGGAAACAAACAACTCACTCTAACCATAACGTCGGGTGATATTCACCCCAAACTCACACTAACCAATAACCATAACGTCGGGTGATTTTCACCTAGGGACCACGTAGCCACCACTGCTGTCCTGGTGGAAATCACCCGGGAGTTAGTATTCCAGGGGTGTGAGTAATCTTTGCAGAAAACGTGAAAGTGATCAGTGCAAACAAGTGCTCCCCATCGTTGGCAGTTGGCACGTGAACCACCTTTTGTTATGTTTTGATCGTGGACAGGATCCACAGCGTAGTGTGGACTCAAACCCCATGTCCTCAATAAAATGCTTTGGCCTTTTACCACAAGTGCACACCAGGGTTGCCAGGTCCAAGTGAACAAAAAATGCCAAACCACTTGTAAAAAAATGCCAAATCGCTTCAAAAAATGCCAAACAAGCTGAAACAGGCTAAATGCTGTTGGTTTTGATATTACCAGCGTAGTAATTTGGCAAAAACGCAGTGGTGCTCGACAACAAGGCACTAATTATACAGGGTGACTCAAAAAGATGCGTACCCATATTTTGTTCGATAAAAAAAACATTTTTTAACGAATGTCTTTCCTGTTGCAGGACGTGATAGGTGAATCTATGGATGATCGTTTGCAGCTATAGTTGCCCCAAAAATGTCTTGGACAAATCAGCAGAAGATATTCTCCCTGGAGACCTATTTTGCAACAAAATCATAC
>Ga0210059_1012408_pt1 | contig 12871 bp, 8 predicted proteins | sample Ectturendosymbi2_FD_188042 | JGI IMG/M metagenome (GOLD analysis project Ga0210059, IMG submission 188042) | Ecteinascidia turbinata endosymbiont from Florida, USA - Sample 2 (SPAdes) (version 2) | ecosystem: Host-associated > Tunicates > Ascidians > Unclassified | place: Key West, Florida...
GTTCTGCGTTCATTCGTTTTTTTGTTTTTCTTTTCATTATGCTTATTTGATGTCCAACTGTTGTTTCTCAACACTTATCAAAAAATGATAAACGGGGTTGGTTGACTAGATGACCGCCACGGTCTTTCGCCAATCCTATATGACACAGCGCCCCTCTTTGTTTACACTGATCAACTATTGTGCCATTGTGTTTTCATTTGCTCTATTGTTCGCTAACGATTGGCTTACTGTATGCGATGGCTTTTATGATGCTTCTGCTTGTTGGCTGAGTCATATGAAACAATAAACCATTGACCATTGACTAACGCTAAGCTAACACTAAGCTAACACTAGCCTAATGCTAACCTAACACTAACCCCTAAAGCAAAAGTTAGTAAAGTTTTGAAAAAAGTAAAGAAAAACTGGTCCCACTAATTGAAACGTGCATGCAGTCACTATTACAAAAACGTAAGGTGCCAAGTTGAGAGGCAAACCCTAAACCATTGACATGGTAGACTTGGAACCTATCTCGTAAGCTGCTAGATTGACATTGGTTGAATGACAAACTGACCGCTTTATTCGAACTGCGTCATGTGAGGCTGGATGGTTGAATAAGTTTATAAACAAGAAGATCCATGGTGGTTCCGTAGTCACTTCCACTAACATTTGGAAAGGAATGGTTATTCATTGATCAAAGGCAAGTGGTGAGCAGCAATGCAGGTTAATACACTGGGTATAGCTAAAATCTGATCAACTTGCACACAGGCCCATATGCTGGCAACGTTCCCTTTTACCAAACATATTTTGTATATATTTTTTCTACTTTGCTTTAACAGTAATGTCAGTGTTCACCTTAAGCTAAGGGTGGGGAACCTATTTACTATCACAGGACGCATGAATTGTGCATTATCGCTGGCGAGCCACAAAATCAATTAATTTTATCCTAAAATTCTATATTTATCCAACAATGAGGAAGAGTGACTTCTCTTGACTACTATCTAAGTAACTGCTTATCATGGAGCTTTGTTTTGGCATGATGTTGTTCTCTAACTTAGGTAATGAAAATTCTCATGCAGGCCATATCAAATGTTCATGCAGGCTGCATTTGGCCCACAGGCCACAGGTTCTCCACCCCTGCCTTAAGCCCTTAAAAGGAAGTATCTTTGTCCATGATATAGCTCATCAATTCTTGAAAGAGTATTAACCATGTTGTCATGGCATGATGGAGACAATGAACAGAACATGTATTCCACTAAGATATAGTCAGTGTCACGCTGTGTAATAAGCCTACAAAGTATTAAATTACAAGCAAAAATGCTTAGATGGACAGGCATGTCGATGAAGAAAAACTATGTCATGCAAAACACATAAGCAATATTTTTGAACTTAACTCAAAGGCTTGATCAACCAAACAAGATATTACTAAAAATGTTAATTAGTATAACTGCAAGTTTATAGTATTAGGCTAATTTATACTTGGAAACTAAAAAATGACAGTATAGGTTTTGGAAGCAACATAGGGACTTGTTCTTACTATCTATTGCCAAATGCTATTGTTGACTTGTTCTTGATATCTTTTGGCAAATGTTCAATTTGAATAATACTGTTGTTTTCAAATGGTCATTTTCTGTAATATTCAACTTGATTCATGGCTTTAGTTACTTTGTAATTGCTTGTTGCTTTACCTTTTGGCTGTGTTTTTTTGCATCTATTAGGACATCTTCTTAAAGTTTAGGGCCAGTGAACTGTATATACTCGCATATAAGCCGATCTCGCATATAAGTCGACCCTTAAAAACTGCCCCAAAATGAGGAATTTTGCAAAAACTCGCATATAAGCCGACTTCTAAAATAACACGGTGTGTTGGGCTAATAACAAAAGAGTATCAATATGCAGTGCACTGTGCTTAATCAGAAGTGATTATGTTGCATTTTATTTGAGGTACAGTTAAAATTAATATTGAAATTTAGTTGTAGTTTGTCAGAATTAACTTTATTTAGTGCAGTCTCAATTTTTATAACGGTATATATGACTGAATGATAATATCGGTGATATTGCATGATCTGAGAAGTGGCGGCATGTCAGTTCGTTTGCGTGAGATCAGATTTATGCGAGTATAAGCCGACCTCCTAATTTGATAAATTTTCTTTTGAGTTTTAAAGTCGGCTTGTATGCGAGTATATACTGTAGTTTATCGATATAGTTTGAGGTATTTTATATATTTAGAGGTGCAAAAATGCTTCTTTTTGACAATAGCTGCCCTGCCGATTTAAATTCAAGAATTTCACGATATTCTCAGTTTAGTGTAATAGTATCTTTCACATCGTGATCTTTTAAACTTTTAAGTCCTTTATTTGTTATTGCTAATAGCTAATATGATATAAAAGATGTTTTCAGATATTTAGTATTTGTGTGATGTAGTGACAAAATAAAACTGTAGGTTAAATCATTCAATCTGTTTACTTGGCTGCGTTTAGCTGGTACTGTATTTTCTTATTTTGAATGGTTTATAACACTTTAAGAAAATTCATTTTATACTCAGCAGAACTTTATTTTTGTATAAACTAATTTTTTGTCAAAATAAGAGTTTCATTGCAATTTTTTATATATGCTTGCAACATGTTTAGTACTTAGTTTTCTTTTTAATAACCATATGGTATTGGTATCAATAATCGAAGCAGTTGTTGATGCTGATATATCAGCAGTGTTTTAGTTACTTCAGTGTGTTCCAATAATCTTATCTCCATAATTTTCCTAGTCTCAACACCATTGTTTCATTAAGGCATAGACTATGCTTTTTGATTTGAAGGTTGCAGCTGTTATTGCAACCAAATGAATCATCTAGAACAGGGGTGGGCAAATAGCGGCCCACAGGCCAAATGTGGCCTGCCACAGCGTTTTCAGTGGCCTGCGGAAGCATTCAGGAAATATGTTCAAATCTGAAATTTTCTCCAACTTGTAAACTTAACCAATACTCGCTTCTGTTTCCATTAAAAGGTACGTCCCTCTGCTGAATGTGGCCTTCTCAAAGTGGCTCCCAAGCCAAATTAATTGCCCACCCCTGATCTAGAACATGGGTTACCCACTCTTTTTTAAACTAAGAGCTACTTAAATACTGAATAATGTGATGTACTACCAGTGTTGATCCATTGTTATCCTGATTACTTTAAAAAAAATAAAATAACTTACATGTGAAGCTTTCTTTGCTAACTAAGCTAATAAGCTCAAGTTACAAATTGGCCTTCCTGGTACGTCAAGATATGTGTCTAGTTTAATGGTAGTTAAAATCTTTTTCTATGTACTGAGCTGCAGAAAAGAATGGCCCGAGATTGCTACAAAACAGTTGAAGTCAAAGAACATCCCAGCTTAACCCGCGTGGTATCACAAACAGTTAACATTTTGCTCCATTGAAACTATGTAGCCTTGGCTGCAGTGCAGGCGAGTCTTGTCTATATCCCATATCTTACCCATAAAAGGAAACAAGAGAGAGACCTGAGCTGAACGAAAGTACCTCACTGACCTTGTGTAATCTGAAAAACGCATTAAGACATTTTGTTCCACACATTATATGTAACAATAACCAATTCTTAATGCCATAAAAAGAGAATGCTCATCATCTGTCACTTCAATCATTCGCGCTCATTCTTCTATTTAGAGATCTTTTGTTAGTGGCATAGTAAAAATGTGCATTGAATCAAAACAAAAATACAAGTATTGCTGAAAAAATGCTTGACGTTTTCCTTTCTCCCAAAACTTTGGGGCCCCTCAAAATCAGGGGCCCTAGGCTTAAGCCTTTTTAGCCTAATGGTAAATCCAGGCCTGTGGTAAAGCTACTTTCAGAACAGGCCGCGGATGACCTGGTGCCTGTGGGCACCATGTTGGTAACCCTTGATCTAAAATAACTAAGCTTTAGCAGCTAAACATCATGCAATAATTTGCTTTACATAACAGAATAATAAAACATGTTTTTGATTTCCTAGTTTTGTGTGATTTGTAATTAGGTCTAACCTTTAAGAATGTCAGATATTGGTTCAGATGAATTTGAAGATGAAGGAGGACCATACCTTGGGGTAAATTTTGTGTGAATGTTTTGCACTATAAAGTTCACTGTCTGTTTCTATCGTAAATTAGATATTATTACATCACAAAACACGTTATTAACTGTAAACATACACATTTTATTATGTGCAATCAAATGCTCATTAAAACAATTTGCCAATTGATTTGACAGCATCACTTTTGTGGAGATTTATTGAAGGAATGAATGATTTGCAAGTTAAATAAGATCGTTTAAAAGGAACTACAAGTTTATGTCAATTTGGCATGTTTCAGATACAACTCAGTTTCAGCAAAATTTGTGCTATGTTGTCATGTTTATTATCTGATTTTATTGTGAAATATTGTGTACCATGCAAGGTGTGCATAGCCACATTATTTTTCAGCTCTTTTGCATGCTTTTATATCCAATATGTATTTTTCTACGAGGTCTCATTGCTAACTCTCGTTTTCTTAACATTTACTGTGCAAACTCAATATGCAACAAAACTGAGTCTTTATGGGCTAACCACCTTTACCTTTTCCTGTTATGAAAACGTAATATGTTTAAAATTTATTTTAGTACTGGTTCATCAAAAGTTTTTTACCTATAAAATTTGTTTTGTGTAAATCAGAATAAATTGATAAGACATATCGTTTTCAAAGTAAAGTGTTACAACAACGAAGTGGCATTAATCTATTTTCATGTGTCTAGGAATATGAAGGTGACAGAAATGAAGAAGGAGAAAGGCATGGGCATGGGAAAGCTACTTTACCAAGTGGAGATACCTATGAAGGACAGTATGACAGAGGAAAACGCCATGGACATGTAATGATATATACAAGAAATTTTGTAGCTTCTATTGGTGAAACAGTCTAGTCATGGTTTAAGTAATCACAGGAGATTTTATTAATGCTGGCTAGTTTTTCTCCCAAGTTTTCCTGTATGACTTTCAAGTAATAATAAGTAGAAATTCAACCCACTTGATACATACAGCAGGCCTGGCCAATCCACGGCTCACGAGCTGCATGTGGCTCATTGCCTGATTTCAAGTGGCTCTTATGTAAATATTGTATTTATTCATGTATAAGTCGCATAATGTTCTACCAACTGTTCACCTTGAAAGTCGGGGTTTCCACTAAGTAACATGCATAACAATAAATAGCTTGAAAATTTTTGTCATTGATATTTACAATAAATCTAGCTTAGCAAAAGTGTGTGAGCAAGGAAGAGATGGGTTGATGTTCATGTATGCACATGTGCATGATGAGGCTCTGTGCGGCAACACAGTAAGAAATGTGACTCTTGACCTCTGACTGGTTGGCCATCCCTGCATGCTCTATAAATGAAATTTTTGTTCAGAACTTTATTTGCATTTCATTTACATTATCTTGCATTTTTTAACCTTATAAATTAGTTTTATATACTGCAGTGTAGGAAAGCTTTCCAGGTACACAGTTCAAGTTTTTTTTACAACTGTGTTGTTCCACCTATCGATAATTTTTTAGAAGTGCTAAAACCTATTTGTAGCTATTATGCATATTGCTGCAACCTCTTGTTCACGGTATTGAATGTGCGATGTACCATGAACAGGTTGTACATGAAGAATCGCACCTATGTGTAAGTGGCATGATCCAGCAATAATAAAGTGGTCATGGTGTGTGATCTCTATTGTTGCTTGCTGCCACAGTATCAAGCTTTGTGCACTTGCTGCTTGTGCTCTAGGATCGCAATAGTATCATGGTGTATTTGATGTTGTTCAAAATATTTTGACATTGGGACAAACAAACCAATCACAACTGTGTTTTGTAACAAAATATTAGGTTTAAAGTGTAATAAGACTGTATTGGCAACATTATTACTTTACACATCTGTTTGATCCAGGTTAAGAACAACTGTGTCTGACCATATTTTGTGCAGTAACATACTCATGTATTACTAAACAGCCTGTGAACCTTTAGTCATACTAGACTGATAGCCTTCTAGATCTTAAACTAATCTATTTGACATTAGCACATGTGCAACTCAAGTAAATGACTTCACTCGAAATGTTGTTACTGTTTCGGCTTGTTCTTTTTCACTCACTTGCTGATTTCCTGAGAGTGACAAAGTTTTAACAGTTATGTTTTGCTACAATCAGACAATACGCATGTACTGCATTGCCAAATAATTTAAGCAATGATCCCTGGATATTTGGAAACTTGATCTTTTTTTTCACTTGAACTCTGTGTCCATGGAGTTTCTGCTTTTTAAAACTTCTGCCTTTATTCTTAGTTTGGCTATGTTATAGTATAATAATGTCAAGCTTCTGCCTAGCAAAACCCTTTTCACATGATTTTCCTCAGCCACATGAACTCTTGAGCTAATCATACTCTTTTTTCTTGGCATTTTAAACCCTTTAGATTCTGGAACCCATATTTTTTTTCAATCCCAAGTATCCCAAACTCTTGGGCTCCTAGATACTTAGCCTTTTGATGGACTAATTAGTTCTTTGGTCGATTGAGCCTTGTGGCTATAGAAATCTTTGAATATGTCAACATGTCCGAATGGTGGTGAAGTGAAAGAGTTCAAGTTACCTAGAACCCTAAAAAATACCTAACTGAAAGCAATATCCAACCTTAAAAGCAGAACAGGTATGTATTGGTTTTAAAGCCATACTAATTTTCTGTATGATGCTCAGGGGACATCTGGTTCAAAGTTAAGCATTGTGACAGTTATTGAAATCAAGTTTTTATCACAACATGTTGTGTTTTCAAACAAAATGATGTTTTACCTTGAAAAGTTGTGATTAAAGTGTTTTCCTCTATTGCAAAATTTGAATTTGTATTGCTAACAGCACTTGTTTTTATGTCATATTCATAGTACCTTTATTTTGCAATCAATTTTAGCATTGCACTTATCATTAGTGCTACTTTGCACTTAAACTGATTTTATTTTTAGGGTGTTTATAGATTTAAAAACAATGCCCGCTATGAAGGAGATTATTTAAGGAACAAGAAACAAGGTCAAGGTACTTTCATTTATCCAGATGGGTCAAAATATGAAGGTATGTTGCTTGTAGTTTTTGTGTTGAAAAAATAATTTCTGTAACAAGTTTTGTGAAACCAACAATTAAAGGCTCTAGGTTCTCTGTAAGTTTTTGAGATATCAGCCGACTGGGCTCTGCTTTCATCTTTTTGTGATGATTCAAACTTGCACATATCTCTCTTCAAGTAACTACTCTCCACATGTGAGACAAGCAAGGGAACTATCTGCAAAATTTTAATAGGAAGTTGATTTCACAAAACAATATGCATCGTCAGTCCTTGAATCTTATTCAAATAGAAAACTCAAATACTTTTTGTTAAACTGTGGCATGATATGATTTTTTACAATGTGCCATGAATTTTGAAAAGCAACCCGGGGGGAGTTTAATTTTTAAAGTTGTGCAAAGCTGTATTAGAATCAAAAATTTAAAAATGCTAAATTTAAATCATATCATTATTGTGAACAGTACAGCCACAAACATCAAAACATTTTATTAAACATTACAGCTAGTTGTAAGCCATCCTCGGGAACAATTAAAAAAACATTTTTGGCAGTTGCAGTTCATTATTTTGCTGGCTGTCTTATTTCTAAAGTTATATAGCCTTCAAAAATTATATGCATTTTTTGATGTAATTTGTTCTATTATTTCTCCAAACAGGATCATGGGTGGATGATCAGAGGCACGGGTTCGGAAAGTACTTTTATGTAAATGGTGATACTTATGAGGGGGAGTGGTGCAAGCATGAGCGGCATGGTCAAGGAACATATGTTTATGCAGACACAGGTTAGCACATATACTAGCTCTGTTAACTATTGAATATCGAAAAGCTATTTTGATTTTCTTTTTGCTTAGTTCACAAGTTTTGCTTATAGAAATGGAAGACAACAGCTTTCTGCTGAACTGCTAGGAAGAATAATTTATTCATTACAAAACCATAATGTTGTGGAGCGCTGTGCATATTTTCATCCAGAGTTGATGAAAATAGACTGATTTTCCTTCCGAACCTGTTACAGCATGCATCTGTGTCGTGCAAACGTTTTGTTTGTTTCACCCACTTAGATCTCGGATAGTGTAATCAGAGAGAATTTCGGGATTAATAAGAGCAAATTTTTCCTTTCTTAAATCCAGTGAATATATTTTTTTTAATTGTCAAACAGTACACCTTCTGGTAAACATTGAAAAGACAGCATCATGGCATAAACTATTTGCCTGCAAGTATTCCATGCTGTTTAAGGAATAAATTATTAACTGAAACCCTTTTGCCCACAGTCGCTATTTCCTTTTACTTGTGCGGTACTCCGGTTGAAAACCGTTTACTCGTACCTTCCGGTTCCGGCTCACTTCCGACCCGTGTTCACCTCTAAGTTATCATATTGCAGGTTCAAAGTACATTGGAACGTGGGTCAATGGAAAGTGTGAAGGCGCTGGTGAGTTCGTTCATGCAAACCACAGATTTCAAGGAAACTGGACGGATGGAAATGTACGAGATGCTTTCAAGTTACTAAACACACGTCTGAACGCAATGGCTACTGTCTGTCTATCATGTTTTTTAGATGCAAGGCCCTGGAAAGTACATTTTTGACATTGGATGTGAACAGCATGGCGAGTACATCTCCGTCGAACAGGTGCTCATTGTGCCGTTTTTAATACGTGTTGCGTTGTTTTTGTGCTTTTTGTATTCTCTGTCAATTCAGCTGATCGACGGTTTTCATGTTACGGCATAATGCTTCGATTGTCAGGCTCAAGGCGACGGCGAAGAGGAGGAAGCAACTACCGTAACTATTCCCAAATGGAAGGCAGGAAAGATTACGGGAATTACTCTTTATACCACCGAGCAGGCTCAACCAGGTACGGAATTAACAACAAAGTGCGTTATGAGTATGACTCAAAAAATTTTAAATAGGACTCCAAAGGCAAAAACCTGTTTTCGAAAGAGAAATGAACATGTTGTCGACTGCTGAATATGTTCTGTGTTTTAGTGACTATCGAGCACAATGGTTTTAAAATGCAGAAGAGTTATGAAAGGCAAAAGGAACATTGCGTATGCAAGAATCAGTAGCATTTTTTCAAGTTTTGTCAACTCTATGCTATAGGGTAGAGCACTTTTACTTGAATGAGTTTCACTAAATTCGTCGAATTTGGCATGGCTAGTGTGCCACATACAAATTGGTTGGAAATTGCTGCGTTAAAATTGTTTTGTATGAGTGATTTCCGTTGAGCGCAGCCAGTCCAGCTTGCTTCATCCACGGCACGAGCTAAGTTTTTAAAGTTTAACCTCGTCACAAATAAATGCGAAACACTGGCAAACGAAGGGAATGTTTGCGTGCTTATAGTTTTATTACAAGCAAGCTCATGAAAATTGTCGGTGTCAGTGATCAATCTACAATTTTAGATTTTGCATCCGTCGACCTCTGTTACGAACAGGTGCGAACACAAGTGAGGAGATTCATCCCCACTAGTCCAAAACACTATAAATTTATGAACCTAATTTAGGATAGTCACGTTGCTTTTTTGATGTTTGTCTTCTCCTTCCTCCATCTTCTTATCGTAGTTTCAATGTGCGTGAGGTTCCTGTTTCTCTCAATAATGACAAACACATGACCAGTGCCTAAGTTGATCGGCTTTCATGTTTAAAGCTGAAATAGGACGCTTCTTAAACTTGCGCGGGCCCTGCATAACCTGAAGGAATATGCACCAGTTTATTATATCCTTGTGGTAAGTTGACCTTAAGCAGAGACGTGGGCTGCTGCGTGTGCCCCCGACGGAAAATGCACCATTTTACTATATCCTGCCTGTGTTGCAACGTCTCCGGTGGTGTTGCGTTGATTGTATGGTTCACCACGAACGGGATGTGCGCGAAGAACGAAAATATATATATGTGGCGCGAACACGCAATAATAGAGTGATCTCGTCGGGTGATCTCTATTGTTGCTTGCTGCCACAGTGCGAACCTTTGCGCACATGCCGCTCGGGATTTCCGATCGCAACACCTGCAGACTGGTGTTGGGCAGAAACGAAAGAGGGCAGGCAGAGGGACTGGGTAGACTTGACTAGAAGGGATTATGAAATCAGAAACGGTTTAACATGGTATGTATAAATGGACAACAAACATTACCGGTCGTCGTTGCTAAAAGAGACTGCTTGGGAATATTTCACAAGCAAATGGCAAGCAAACTTTGTAAACGATATATGAGGTTTGGCTGCAAGCGTACTGTACTATTGGAATAATGTGTCACAATCTTGCAAGGTTGTTTTTTCAAGCATTTTGCTTTGTGCTTATAAACTTTCTCAAAATATTTAAAATTCTGTTTTTCCTCCTAGAATTCTACCGATTTATTAATTTTTGCAGTACCTTCATTGAGTGTGATTGATAAATTTTTGAAATCTGCTTTTAACTTCATTAACATCGAAAGATGTTTAACGAACATTTGTTGTTGTTTTTCCCACGATTCGTGCTTAATGCGATAAACTGTAGATTCCAGTAGACTCATTTCATTTTTTTGCTGCTCTAACAACGGAAATACCAGCAAAACACCAAATTAAAAACTGGAGTTGCAAAAGTCTTTCACAGTAGATCCTCAACGTTAACATACTGCTTTAGCAAATAAGCCAGAATAACCCTTGAGCTCTTTAACATCTAAACGATTCCTTTCTTGGTGCAAAATAACTACTTAGGAATTTCTTCAACCTTTATCATCAAGCAAAAAGCAAGGTTTGCAGTATAATAAGTGGCTTGCCAAGAAATTGATCTCCACAGATTGCGAAATTTGTCTGCAAAAATTTAGATATTTCAGCATTACTGATTTATATCAAAATTTATGGATGGTAATCACTAAGTTGTATATGTACGTCGATTCCAAAACTAATAGAAAATTGCGTCAAACAGTTTTTTGTGTTTGCTGCTCTCGATTTATTATTTTTTTTTGGAACTTTATTTTAGTCGCTGTAAGCTGTCACTCAAGCAAACGCCTAAAAGTCACATTGAATGTTCATGTCACCATTACCTGCTGGAAATCTTCAAGCAGCTCAACGCATTTTAGCGAAAACATCGTAGGAATAACTGCGGTAGTTGGAAAACTTGCAACAGTTTGGGAACAAGTTCAAGTCAATAGAGCAAAACTTAAATGTCAAATGAAATCGCGTTGGACGGTTGGAGAAAGACTGTCTAACCGTCAGCAAAATTGAATGAATGAAGCGCAAGAAGTCAAACTGCGAAACACGCAGGTGGTGCAGCATGCACGAAAAACAACGTAGTTTGTGATTGTATGTCATGCGCTTTATTCAATAAAATTACTTACGATCATCTCACTCGGAAAAGTTTTGCCCTACAGATATAAATTGTGTCGATCGAAACGCATTTTTTCAAATGTTTTATGAGGCAGCTTATCCCAAACCCCGGTTTGTTATGGGGACTGTGGGAAATAAATTCGAAACTCGTGCGCAGTCTACGGCATTTTTCAAACTCGTTTGTGCATTACAGGGATATCTAGACGCCTGGTGCGTTTAAAGTTAAAAAAAGACTTGCGCTTGTATGTTTTTAAGCTTCCTTACCAGCATTTGCTATCGCCATTTCCTTGTTGAGCAGCGTGTAGACGCATGCGTCTCAGTCCTTTCGTGAATTGCGGCGCAACGAACCAACCCCGAGTTTCCACGCACCTGACGTTTCCTTGATGCTGACATCATTTGCGAAAAGAAATTTCTGATCAGATATGAATCCATAAATATTTTGGGTTTGGACCGAAAATGGAACATGCAATGCGTTTCGTGTTTCTCACGTTGCTAGAGTTAGCATTGAACTCATTTTTTACGTTCCCGTGCAGCTCCGGCAGTGAAAGAAGAAGTTGTTACCGAACCGGCCATCACCGCTGATGAAGAAGAGGAAGAAACTGCAGTGGAAAAAAGCGCCGATGAACCACCCACTGAGCCTTCACCGGCGCCGGCTGAAGCAGAACCCGAAGAATCAACTGTCCCTCCTGACGAAGAACCTGCCGAAGCACAAGCCGAAGATGCCGCCGAAGAAGGTGACGCTGCAGAACCGGACGAAGCTGCTCCTACCGAAGACTAGTTGGCCAATTGTCTTGTTTCTTTTTTTTACATCGAATTGCTTGTCACTGTGCTTAATATATTTGTTGTTTTCGTACGTTTACTTCAGACTGGCAATTAACCTGCTGGCGAGGCACAAAGACTACACGCAGGGACCGAGTTTGCTAAAAAACTTTGGGGGGGACAAACCTTATTGTTTGCGTTTCGATGACGTCACCATGTTCACCCAACCATAGTTAAAATTGGCCAAATTGGGGGCACATTATGGAATTGATACCTGGCTATGCCCATCGTGGTGGTATAGCAACTAGTAGTGTATACAAGTATACAACGGTGCTATATCTAGATATCTAGCACTTAGCACTACATTTAAAATGAAAACACATTAATTCTGAGAGCTTAAATAGACACAATTATTCTCAAAACTTGTGATAATCAATCCAAACTTGGTCAGTTTCGATAAATAAATATACTGCTCTAGCAATGACGTAGATCAAATAAAAAACAAAGCACAAGATCTTTTGGTAAATACTAGCAGTGGAACCAGGCGCGTTGCAAAAATTTTATAAGGGCTGGGGAAAACAACAACCGAGTTTCAACATTTAAATATTTTTGATGCTCCTTGTTTTTAGAGCATCATCCATGAAACGTACATACGGCGTGTTTCACAATTGTTGAAACAAAGCGATTGGGCACAAATCCAGGATTTTAAATGATACCACAATGATGATTACATTTATTGAAAGGTGAAAAGATAACATTTTATAATCTGCAACTGTTTGTCC